>Ga0169931_10000603_pt1 | contig 59592 bp, 59 predicted proteins | sample Kivu_15m_20L_FD_129675 | JGI IMG/M metagenome (GOLD analysis project Ga0169931, IMG submission 129675) | Freshwater microbial communities from Lake Kivu, Western Province, Rwanda to study Microbial Dark Matter (Phase II) - Kivu_15m_20L... | ecosystem: Environmental > Aquatic > Freshwater > Lake...
AGATCCATTACTGAGAGAAACTAGTTGCTCACGGGGAACCGTCTGTCGTCTCGCTCAACATTGTGGTGCTCGATTTCAATGTGATGCGAGGAAGCCATGCGCCGAATATGGGAAGCGGGAGGCCCCACTTTGCCGACACAGTGACGGTGAGAAAGTCTTTGTGCGTGGTCACGTCGACGAGAAGTGGGCGAAGAGGAGATGTGTCGCGAGCTGCAGCATTCGCTGCTTGAGTTGTATAGATGGTTGAGTCGGTGTGCATGATTGCAACCCGTGCGGCATTTCGTGCTGCGTTGACGACAGTGAGTTGAGCCTGAGTTGCCATGACAACCACCAATATGAGGGCAACGCACATGACGACCAAGGGAAGCAGCAGAGCAAATTCGACGGTGGACTGACCCTTCCGCGCCGTCCAATTTCTCATCAACTAAGCGCCGATGTCAGAAAGCTGAAGTTGCCTGTTCGACAATGAGGTCGATCATGCTGTCAAACAGGCCACCAATCTTTCCTGCACCTCCACCAGTGGTGGCCCATGCAATGACGGCAAGACCGATGACTGCGGCCACCAACAAGATAAGCGCATATTCAGTGGTGGCTTGCCCGCGCTGGTATTGCACATCGCTAGAGGCCGTGTTGTGTATCTGCTGTTCATCGCACATGAGTGTCCCTTCCTTACAAATGGGTGTGTCGTCTGCGATGTGTGAGTCACAGGTTGCGAGGTGCAACATCGAACGAGCCCATCGATGCAGCGATGAGCGGTATGACAGCGAGCAAGATGAAGGCCGGTAACACACCAGCTATCAGCGGTGCTGCCAAGCGCACGGGTAGGCGACGAATGCGCTCGTCGATGATCTTTCGTCTGACACTGTGTGCAGTGGTCGTCAACTGTTCAGCTATGTGCGCCACCGGAGTGCCGTGACGCTGACTGTCTTGAAGCACTCGAGCAAGTGAACGAAGGCGAGAGTCGCTTGACATCATCGACAGTGATTCAGCAAGTGTTCCGCCTGATGTCAGGTGTTGAGCCGGCATGTTGAGAAGTTCTTTGCCGTGAGAATCACTCTTGGCATGGGCTTCCAGAAGAGCATCAGCAATGGTGTGTCCTGCTGAAAGAGCAACCGACACCAGCTGGTGGATGTCGGTGAGTGCTTGCTCGTGGCTGTCGACGCGCGTTGCATGTGTGATGAGTCGCGTCATCCATCGCCGCGCAAGCACGTTGAGTACCAGGCCGACAATCACCGCGGTGAGAAGTGCCGGAGAATGTGTGAGTCGCGTACGTAGCGATGCGCTGCCCACCACCATCGCCGCCAAAAACACAACTGGTGCTGCAGTGAGCACTTTTGCTGATGCCCAAGCTTGTGCCGTGTGCACGTGAACGTCGTACTCCATGAGGTGCCGCGATCGATGATGTGCGGCATGTTGCTCAAGCTCAGTCGGTGTGCTTGCCTGTGAAACATCGGCCCCGATGAGTGATGCGAAGGCTTTGTGGTCGACAGCCATGCTGCTCAACTCATCATTGAAGGCCTCGCTGGCTGACACTCCGGTGCGCATGCGACCGGCCATTGATTGCAAGGCATCGGCGACCGTTTCATGGTTGGCGATGGCGTGCACATCGACAGCGCGAGAGGTGATGCCGATGCGACGGCGAGTGATGGATCGGTCACAGAACATGTAGATGGGGTGGACTATCGCCAAGTACACGGAAGTGAAAGTGGCGAGCGCCACGGCAAATGTCAATTGTCGACTGAAGCCAGACGTACCGAACCGTCTGACATGCGCTCGAACAAACCGATTGATGCAACCACGCGTCGCTCACCATGGCGTTGCATGTGCACAATGACATCTATCGAACTCCGCACCATGTCGTGTGCAACTTGCATGTCCCACCCTCTGTCTGAGGTGATCGCCATGGTGGCTAACCGTTGTGGTGTGTCGTGCAGCGACGTGGAGTGACACGTGGTCCAGCAGCCGCGGTGACCTGTGTGCAGCGCGGTCAACATGTCGACCACCTCTGCGCCACGCACCTCTCCGACCACAATGCGATCTGGTCGTAGTCGAAGCGCGGTGCGCACAAGTACTTGCATGGAGATATGCCCCTGACCCTCGATGTTTGGTGGACGACCTTCGAGTCGCACCAGGTGTTCGCAGTGCAGTGGTAGCTCAGCAGTGTCTTCGATGCACACAACACGTTCATTGCTATCAATCAGCGCAGCGAGCGAGGCCAAGAGTGAGGTTTTCCCCGATGATGTCGCACCCGAGACAACAATGTTGCGGCGATCACGCACCGCTTGTCGAAGGATGGCTGCATGGTGGTCCGTGCAGAACTGTTCAAGGTCACGAATGTCAGATGTGAAGCGGCGAATGTTCAATGAGCCACCGTCGACCGAGACCGGCGGCAAGACAGCACATAGACGAGAGTTGTCGGGAAGTCGAGCTTCGACGATGGGTGACATGAGGTCGAGGCGACGACGAGAGGAACGAAGTAGTCGCTCTACCAACACATCAAACTCGCCCTGCATCAGCTCTCCCACACGTCGAATGCAACCGCGTTCTTCAATCCACACATGGCGTCCGCCAACCACCATGATTTCGGCAATCAACGGATTATCACAGAACGATTGCAGTGACCCGAGTCCTCCGGGAATGAGGGAACTGAGTGGTGCTGCAGTCATCGTGCTCATAGTTGCGGTAAGTGTTTACTAAGCAGTTGTGTGCAACGTGCGGGGAAAAGTCCCGCATCGACGGCGCGTGACACTGCTGAATCAACCGGAATGGTTGCGATGACAGGTGCGGCGAGGACTGATTCAACATCTTTAGGTGTGAGTGCCCGCCCTTGTTCGTTGACCACCACCACGTGAGATGGTCGACGAAGAAGAGTTGCGCGACGCAGTGAGAGATAACAGGGTTTCGTTACCAGAATCGTGCGCCGTGCACGTTGTGCCATGTCGTCGGCAACGAGGCGAGTACCAGCGTCGATAAACACCGGCACCGGCAGTGTGGCAAGAGTGGCGGCGAGAAGTGCCCAGCGAGGCGAACCTTCAACATGCTCTGTGCCACGGTGAATCACGAGCAACCCGTTCTCAATCGTGGAGCCACAGTGCAGCAGGGTGTCGGCATCTGCTGTGGAGTTCTCAGCCAGCCAATCGTTCACGCCAGGTCCGACGGGTTCGGCCATTCCGAGCATTGCGGGAACGTCGCCACACAGGTCGACCAACACTGCTCGGGGGCGCTGTGCAACTTCCGCCAGTGCGCAAGCGACAGTCACCAAGGTGGTGCCATTGCCACCTTTGCTCGAATGGAACAGATACACCACAGCCTCCTCGTCGGGTCTGCGGTGATGTGTGAGTGTCAGCTATGAAACGGAGACAGGTTGTTGAAGGTAGAAGTCAGAACACCACTTCGTTGCGCAACTGCGCACCGCTGGCAAGGTTCGACAAGTTGTCGATGAAGATGTCGATTGCGCGACCACTGATGAATGTTGAGGTGCCGCTTGAGTGCGGAGTGATGATCACGTTGTCTATGTCCCACAGGGGACTGTCACTTGGAAGTGGTTCGACTGCAAATACATCGAGGCCCGCGCCAGCCAAGTGCCCGTTTCGGAGCGCTTCAACAAGTGCGGGTTCATCCACCAATTCACCTCGACCGACATTCATGAAGAACGAACCGGGTTTCATGGCAGCGAGCGCTTTGGCATCGATGAGGTTGCGCGTGTCATCGTTCAACGGAAGAGCGAGAGCCACATAATCGGCCTGCGCGAGAGCTTTATGAAGTTGCGACAGTGGAACCACGGGGCAAGGTTGCAACCCAGAAGTGGTGCGACGCGCTGCAGTGACCTTCATATTGAACGCTAGTGCAAGACGAATGATTTCTTGACCAATAGGACCTACGCCAATGACGAGCAGCGATGATCCCTCTAGTTCAACAAACCGATGCATCGTCCATTCATGTCGTTCTTGCTGACGAACAAAACCCTTGAAGTCACGACTATGAGCAAGCATGTACATCATCACGGTTTGGGCAATGGGTGATGCTGCAGTTCCAGCTGAGTTGGTAAGACGAACTCCACGTTCGACAAATGTGCGAAAGATGGGACTATCGACCCCGGTGGAGAAGGTGTGCAACCACTTCAGGTTCGGTGCAGCGAGAGCCGATCGCATAATGCCGAGAGTGCGGTCTGGCCAACAGTCATCGCTGAAGCACGCACTACGCACGTTGGCAACCTGATCGTCGGGAAGTTGTTCAGGGCCCGTGTAGATGACAGGTGTGACGGTCGGGTCCGCATTCAGAATGCGGTCGCTGTAGCGCTCCCACACGGTGTCGCTCAACAAAACGACATGTGGTTCAGAGGCAGAGGTCACGCTGCAATTTTACGGAGCGAGGCGGTACCAACAGGCCTCGAAACGGTACGGTCAGAGACATGGCGTTGGTGACGGCGATGGTGTCAATGGCGGTGTCGCTGTTGTCGCTGATGCCAGGTCTTGCCGGTGATGGGAATGCCGCCGGTGCTCGAGACACCCAGAGCATCGTCACCTCGGTCACCCCGATGCCACCAAGTTCGGTGCGTGTTGACATAGTGGGCTTCGATTCGTTTTTGCGCGTACGCAGTGATGGCGTGAAAGTCGAAGTGGCGGGGTATGAAAACGAGCCGTACATCCGCATCGACACAGATGGCACCGTGTGGGTGAATGACCGATCCATCACGCGAGCAATGAATGAGTCGCGCTACGGAAACGAGTACGACGCATCAGACCCATCTGCGTTCTCCACGACGGAAACTGCGTGGCGAAGAATCGCCAGCAACGGCGAGGCAATGTGGCACGACCACCGGTCGCATTGGATGAGTCCGAAGCCACCAGCAACGATTGACGCGCGCGGAAAGATCCAGGACTGGGTGGTGCCCGTCTCCATTGACGGGGTAGCCACTGATATCCGAGGTGAGATGTATCTGCGTGAGCGTGCCTCCACGTGGTGGTGGGCAGGTGGCTTGATCACTGTGATTGTTCTTGCGCTTGTCGCGCTTCGTGCGCGGTCAATAGTCGACCTTGCAGTATTCAAAATAGGTGCGTTGGCACTTGCAGCAGGTGCGTGGCAGATGATTGCACTTCCCGCAGCTGCGCGACCAGCTCCGTTGTTGTTCGGTTTCGGTGCGGCAGCCGCGCTCGCTGCAATCACGTCAGTGTTCGTGCGTACACGACGCTCAGACTCAATTACTGCTCCGGCGTTTGTTGCTGGCGCTGGTTTGTCCTTGGTGCTCGGAGCATGGTTTGCGCGTGACTATGTGCAATCGGCATACATACCTGGTGCTGATGATGCGCAGTGGATAGTGCGAGTGCTCGTACCGATGATGCTTGCAGCAGGAATTGTCGGTGTGATCGACGGAGTGCGGCGAACTGCATTTCCACCAACGACGACGTCGTTGTGATGTGAAGAACTAAACCGACAAAAGGTCGCGTGCACCAGTGTCGGAACTGGGGTGACGCAACTTGCTCATTGCGCGAGCTTCGATTTGACGAATGCGCTCACGTGTGAGGTTGAAATGTTCGCCAACCTCTTCGAGTGTGCGCGGCTCGCCTTTGCCGTCGAGACCGAAACGCAACTTCAAGATTTCACGCTCACGCTCATCGAGCGGAGCGAGAAGGCGCTGAATTTCTTCGGGCAACAACGAGGTTGCTGCTTCTTCGAATGGTGACACCGCAGAGCGATCTTCGACGACATCGCCCAACTCGGCATCGCCATCTTCACGAAGTGGCTCGGAGAGTGACAACGGTTCGGCAGCGAAGCGCAATGCCTCGGTGACTTTGTCTTCTGGCATCTCGACTTCTTTTGCCAATTCGGCAAGCGTGGCCGGACGGCCGTACTTCAACTCGAGGCGCGAGCGAGCCTTCTGAAGTCGCGCAAGAGTGTCGCCTGCATGGACAGGAAGACGGATGGTGCGACCGGTGTTGGCGATACCGCGGGTGATGGCTTGGCGAATCCACCACGTTGCATATGTGGAGAATTTGAAGCCTTTGCGCCAGTCGAACTTCTCGACGGCGTGCATGAGGCCGAGGTTTCCTTCTTGGATGAGGTCAAGCAATGGCAGACCTGATGCTTGGTACTTCTTCGCGATGGACACCACGAGACGAAGGTTTGATTGCACGAATGCACGCTCGGCGATTTCGCCTTCACGAATGATCTTCTTCAACTCGCGTCGCTTGGCGACGCTGATATTCTTGGTGGCTGCAAGTTCTTCACCTGCTGCTTTGCCGGCTTCGATGGCCTTTGCAAGGCGAACTTCATCGTCTTTCGTGAGAAGTGTGTACTGACCAATATCTGTCAGATACAGACGGACAAGATCTTCTTCGTCGCGATCCACACGATCCTTCGCCACGCTGACTCCGAACTGTCTCACCGGCCACCCCGCCGGGGCCGAATAGGGGAAGGATACCGACGGCCTGTCTCGCAACCACATGGGAGACCAGAAGTTCGCAAAGTGGCGACATTCGTGGCGCTTAGACAGGCACAGGTTGCGAATTCACGTTACGCTTCGGTCATGTCAAACCCTCTGCTCAATGAAAAAACGATGACTCGGGTGGCAACTCGCACCGAAGGTGACGCCGGATGGGCAGCACCGAATGGTCAGTCGTCTTCCACTTCTGGTACGTGGGCACCACCGGTTTCTGATGGTCCAGTCACCACATGGCACGGCGGTGTCATGACCGCATCGGGTACCGCGAGCGCAACCATCATGTTGCTGTTATTGCTTGTTGCGTCAGCAGCAATTACGTGGACGCAGATAGATGTCATCAGTTCGACAACATCTACAGGTGAAGCAACGACGACGCTGAACTTCCCAGTTGGCTGGGTGCTTGGTGGTTTCATCGTCGGTCTCGTATCGATGCTCGTCGCAACCTTCAAGCCGGCACTCTCACGCTTCCTTGCGCCTGTGTATGCAATTGCTGAAGGTGTCGTACTCGGCGCAATCAGCCGTGCATATGACGCTGAATACAGCGGCATCGTGTTGCAGGCAGTCGGTGTTACCGCTGCGGTGTTCTTCGGAATGCTGTTCATGTATCGCACCGGAATCATCAAGGTCACCAACCGCTTCCGCCGCACCGTCATGGGCCTCACTGTCGGCGTTGCGGTGTTCTATTTGGTGTCGTTGGTGTTCAGCATGTTCGGTGCCACGCCGTCATTCATTAGTAGCGCATCGGGTTTTGGCATTTTGTTCAGCGTGTTTGTCGCCGGTCTGGCGGCATTCAACTTGGCGCTCGACTTCGACATGATCGACTGGGCCGAGAAGAACAAGATGCCCGCTTACATGGAGTGGTTCTGCGCACTCAGCTTGTTGGTCACACTCGTGTGGCTGTATCTCGAAATTCTGCGCCTGTTGGCGAAGCTGCGCGAGAACTGATCCGTTGCGCTTCGGCGCAAACAACTGAGAACCTCAGCGAGGTGAGTTCGCCACTCGTGACGTGGGCCGTTGTTCGAGGACCGAATCGGGAATGTCATTACCCGTCACTTCGCACGTCCAGTACGTGCCTGCTTCGAGACGCGACAGTGCAATTTCCACATCGGCAAGGTCTTGTTCGATTGCGATCAAATTGATGGCGGCTTCGTGCTGGTTCTCGTTCATCGACACATTGCAAGGGTAGGCGAGCCACGCCGTCCGATGCGCATCAATCGGCTTGTAGCGTGATGGACATGCCTTTTCCTTTCCCCGCACTCGATGGTTCCACGCAACAGACGCAGAAGTTCTCCGATGTTCCCGAAATGGGCATCGACCCCAGCAAGCGGTACACCGCCACCATGGAAACCTCAATGGGAACATTGGTCATCGCACTCGATGCGGTGAAGGCACCGAAGACCGTCAACAACTTTGTATTCCTTGCTGGTTACAAGTACTACGACGGCATCATTTTCCACCGCATCATCAATGGCTTCATGTGTCAGGGTGGCGACCCCACCGGTACTGGTCGCGGTGGTCCCGGGTATCGCTTTGAAGATGAACTGCCAAAGCCCGGTCAGTATCAAATCGGTTCGATTGCAATGGCAAATGCCGGACCGAACACCAACGGATCACAGTTCTTCCTCATCAGCGGACAAAGTGGCGTGCAACTACCGCCGCACTATGCATTGTTCGGTCAAGTGGTGAAGGGTCTCGAAGTCATTGATGCGATGCAGAAGGTTGAAACCGACCGCAGTGATCGCCCGTTGACCGACGTGGTCATCAATAGCGTCACCATCACCGTCGCCGATTGACCCGCGAAGTCAGTGCCGCAGCCGCGCGCCGCATGGCGCTGGCCGCACAAGGACTCCACACATCACGCCCCACCGGACGCATTGACCGACGGCATCTACGCAAAGTGTTCGACACCATCGCTGTCATCCAAATCGATTCGGTCAACGTGTTGGTGCGCAGTCAAGAGCTTCCACTCTTTGCTCGGCTTGGGGATCATCCGCGCACGCTGATACCTGATGCAACTGCCGACGGTGAACTGTTCGAGTACTGGGCTCACGAAGCAGCGCATGTGCCGGTGGAACATCATCGTTTGTTTCGTTGGAAGATGAACGAGGCCAAGAAAGGGGCCATGTGGTCGGGGCTGCATGAATTGCAGAAGACCAAACCACATTTCGTGCGCAACGTGTTGAAGAAAGTCCGCGATGAAGGGCCACTTGTCGCAGGTGACGTGAAGACACGTACGGGGCCCAAAGGCTCATGGTGGGACTGGGATGAAGGAAAGGCTGCACTCGAGTACTTGTTCTGGACCGGGCAGTTGACGGCAACGAGACGCGAGAAAGATTTCGCCCGCGTGTACGACCTTCCCGAGCGCCATGTGCCATCTCGTTCACTTCAGTCTCCGACACCTAGTGCAACTGAGGCGCGTCGCGAATTGTTGTTGCTTGCAGCACAATCGTTGGGTGTCGGTACGGCAAAAGATCTTGCTGACTATTTTCGCCAACGGGTGACCGCAGCTGCACCTCACCTTGCCCACCTGGTCAAGACAGGTCAGTTGGAACAAGTGGGCGTCGAGGGCTGGCGTGAACCGGCCTACGTTCACCCCGCTGCAAAGACACCGCGAACCGTGAGTGGGAGGGCATTGCTATCTCCGTTCGACTCGTTGTGTTGGTTCCGTCCGCGCATCGAGCGGTTGTTTGATTTCAACTACCGCATCGAGATCTACACGCCAGCGCCAAAGCGTGTGTACGGGTACTACGTGTTGCCGTTTCTCTTGCATGATCGACTCGTTGCACGTGTCGACCTGAAAGCTGATCGACACACCAGCCGGTTGATGGTCAATGGAGCATTTGCAGAGTGCGAAGTCGACAAGAAGTTGGTGGCGTCAGAGTTGGCCGATGAGTTGTCGTTGACGGCGAAGTGGTTGGGCCTTGACAGCGTGCACGTGGGAACGCGTGGAGATCTCAGTGCGCTCGTGAAGCGGGCGAGTCGAGGTCGGTGACCCAGCGAATTGCGCCCGTCACCACCTGACCAACGGGACGATACGCAAAACGTTCCGTGAGTGGCATCCACGGCAATCGCAACATGATTCGCGTCCACACTGGCAGCAGTGACACCGCACCTGCAGCAATGAGGGCATAAGGCACGCGCTGTGCCGTCGGAAGTGGCGGAGTGATGAGCAAGTAGCGAGCGGCATCACGTGACTCACGTGTGCTGCGCAACTCTGGGCGATATTCACGCAAGTGATCGTGAAGTGCTTGTTCAGACTCGGGTGGTGCTGGCACACCCAACTTGCGCGCAATCACGGCCATGTCACTGACGTACGAGTCACGACCTTCTTGGTCGAGTGGGTTCGCACCAAACACTTGATGTGCAGCAAGAAAACTGTCGACTTCAGCAATGTGCACCCAACGAAGTAGGTGCGGGTCGTTCGCACTGTATTCCTCACCTGTGCTTGTGGTGCCAACAACACGAGTGTGCACGGCGCGAACACGATCAACAGCTTGTTGAGCAACGTCAGCAGGACCGAATGATGTTGCTGCCAAAAAATCGGCGGTGCGCTGCAAACGTCCCCATGGATCGTTTCGATAGTCACTGTGTTGGGCCACGCCAGCCATGGCGCGTGGATGTAGTGACTGCACCAACAAGGCGCGCATGCCACCAATGAACATCGATGCATCGGCGTGAACACGATGAATAGGGCGGTCGGGGGCGAACCACCGCTCGCCCGGTGCATCCATGATGTGCGCCGCCTTTTCATCGGCGTTCGGCCCGATAACCCTGTCGCGAAGCGCCCCGGCAAGCGATTGCCGAACGGACTCCACCTGAGGAAGTCGGCGCAGTGCTTCGAAGTTCACGCTCCCATCGTGACAGTCATTTGCGGCGCGTGCGTAGCGCACCTGTATGTATTTCTCGCACCAGTACGCTTTGCTCCGTGAGTGACACCCCCGCTGGCTCTTCGCCCGACACACGTCACATGCCTCGCTGGGTACCACGGGCGGTGGTGCTTTTTTGGCTCGGGTACTTGGGCATGTTGGTGGTTCGGTATTCGTTCAACCGACTGAGCCAATTGCTCATTCTGTTGCTCGTCAGCTTGTTCCTGGCCTTCGCCATTGAACCTGGGGTCAATGCTCTCAGTCGTCGAGGGTGGGGACGTCGACGGGCGACATCATCCATCATTCTTGCGATCATTCTTGGCGTTTTGGCCTTCATCGGAATTGTGGGAACAGTTGTCGGCACACAGCTCGCTGACTTGGCGACCAACAGCGAACAGTATGTGAACGACACCGTGAAGTTCATCAATGACGCGTTCAACACGAACATCGACCCGCAAGCGGTGAACGATCGTATCACCGACCCCAATGGCCCGGTGCAAAAGTTCATTGACAGTCAACAAGACCGAGTGTTCTCGGTGACGTTGCAGGCGCTCGGAGTATTGCTTCAGATTTTGTCCATCGTGTTGTTCACCTATTACTTGGTTGCCGATGGTCCACGACTGCGGCGTTCCATCTGTAGCCGTCTCGAACCGGACAGACAGCGCGGAGTTCTCGACACATGGGATCTTGCAATCACCAAGACCGGTGGGTATCTGTACTCGCGTGCGTTGCTGGCATCGTTGTCCGCGTTCTTTCATTGGATCGCTTTTCAAGCAATCGGTATTCCTGCACCCGTTGCCATGGCGTTGTGGGTCGGACTTGTGTCGCAATTCCTGCCGGTCATTGGCACGTACCTCGCTGGTGTCTTGCCGATTCTTCTTGCCTTCCTCGACTCACCTTTGAAAGCTCTCATCAGTGTCGGCTTCATCGTGGTGTATCAACAGGTCGAGAATTACTTGTTTGCGCCGCGTGTGACGGCACGCACCATGGAGATTCATCCGGCCTTTGCATTCGGAGGTGCGATTGCAGGTGGAGCGTTGCTCGGGCCCATCGGTGCAATTCTCGCTTTGCCAGCTGCCGCTATGGCGCAAGCGCTGGCCAGCAGTTGGGGTCAGCGATACAACGTCATCGACGACACTCTCACGAACATTCGAGAAATAGACAAACCGCAACGCAAGCGCGCACGAAAACGCAAACATCGATGACGGTGGGCGTGCGACCAGAACAGTTCGCACCTCTTGCAGTGATGTCACGAAGTGGCGTCGATGAGAGCGTGCATTTTGGTGCTGTCGTCGGCTTGAACAGCGATGGCAGCGATGCATTCACGGTTGGCGATGCTGGCGTCACAATCTACCCGCGTAGCTCAACCAAGCCGTTGCAAGCATTGGCCATGGTGCGTGCTGGTCTTGTGTTGCCACCAGAGTTGTTGGCCTTGGTGTGTGCCAGTCACAATGGCGAAAAAGTGCACCTTGATGGAGTGCGTGCAATTCTCGCGTCGGCAGGGCTCGACGAGTCTGCGCTGGGGAACACCGCCGGTCACCCCCTAGATGTCGAGTCGCAGCATCAGGCCATTCGTGACGGAGTCGCAAAGACGCCGTTGCAGATGAATTGCAGTGGCAAGCACGCGGGAATGTTGGCAACGTGCAAGGTGAATGGTTGGCCACGTGAGGGCTACCTCAATGAGAGCCACCCGTTGCAACAAGCCATCACCGATGCGGTGCCGACTGTCGCAGGCGAGGCCGCAGCGGCAATCGGAGTTGATGGCTGTGGTGCACCGGCACATGTGGTGACGTTGCGCGGACTTGCGCGAATGTTCCGGTCAATTGCTGTCGGTGATGCCGGTGACGCTGGCACTCAGGTGTACACCGCAATGTCACAACACCCGTACATGGTCGGAGGTCGTGGTCGCCACGTCACCGTCATCGTGTCGTCGGTGAAAGGACTGTTCGCAAAAGATGGTGCAGAAGCTGTGTATGCAGCTGCGTTGCCAGACGGACGTGCAGTGGCTTTGAAAGTGTCTGATGGTGGTGGCCGAGGTGAGCCAACTGTGTTGTTGGCGGCGCTTGCGCAACTCGGTATCGACGTGTCGCAGGTTCCTGAGTCAGTGCATGAAATTGCACTTGGTCACGGCAAGCAAGTGGGCCAGTTGCGCGCAGTGTGCTTCGGCAACACAGTTGGTGCGTGAGGTCAAACATGACGTCAATACCATTTGTTCCTCGCATCGATGATGCCCCATACGCAACTGCACAACAGATATCGCCGCTCATCCGCCGAGTCATTGCCGAGAACCCATCAAAGTTCACATATCGCGGCACGGGTACGTACATCATTGGCACTCACGACGTTGTGGTGATCGACCCGGGTCCGCGTCTCGACAGTCATCGTGATGCGCTGCAGCGAGCACTTGAGGGGTGCAACGTTGTCGGCATTGTCGTCACCCACTGCCACGCGGATCACTCGCCACTTGCCCAGTGGCTCAAAGAGTCGACTGGTGCACCTACATACGCACTCGGGCCACATGCCGATGTGGTGTTCGATGCCGATGACATCGAAGAAGATGATGACGAAGACGACGCAGACGGCGCTGATGCGCAGTCAGATGAACCGCGCGAAACCATCGATACTGATTTTCACCCCGATGTCACTGCGGTGGATGGAGAGGTATTTCTCTTAACTGGTGAATTCTCTCTTGTTGCAGTGGCCACACCCGGGCATACGTCGAACCACTTGTGTGTTGCGTTGCCAGAAGAGCGAGCACTGTTCACTGGCGACCACATCATGGGTTGGAGCACCACGGTGGTGTCACCACCAGATGGTGACATGGGTGAATACATGCACTCACTGCAAAAAGTTGCTGATCGTGGTGACGCAACGTTGTACCCCACACACGGTGGGCCCATCACCAACCCAGCACCGTTCTTGGCCGCGTATGCCGAGCATCGTCGAGAACGTGAGCAACAGATTCTCGACCAGCTAGCGACCGGCCCGAAGACCATTCGCGAGATGGTGTCGGTGTTGTACGCCGATGTCGACAAGAAGCTTCACAAACCAGCACGGCGAAGTGTGTGGAGTCATCTCATTCAGCTACATCGACAAGGTCGTGTGACACTCGTTGACGGCGACACTCCACGCCGAACATCGACCTACGCCAAGGCGTAGTACGCGTCAGTCGTCTTTCTTGCGCTTGCTGCGTCGCCAAGCAATTCCCACGAGGCGTTCAACGATGAGAGTGAGCGCCACCACGACGACCATCAGCCACCACACAGGAATGTCGGTGGCCTTGTAGACGATGAAGTTCACTTCCGTGCGCTTGGTGTTGGCAATGATCATCAGCAACAAGAACACCACAGTGACGATTGCTCCGACACCAGCTGGTGACAATTTGCTTTCTGGTTTCGGCTGAATGTCCTTATTGTTCATGTGAACCATCTTTTCATCTCGATTGATGCGAACGTGTCAGTCAACGAGGCCGTCAGGAAGCCGCTCTGGGTTGAAGAACGCGAAGAATTCGCGCATCCAGCCCTTCAACGTGCGGTTGGCATTCGACATGCGTTTGTCGAGCACTTTGCCGTCTCGGTCGTCTTTGCCAGGCGAGGTATATGTGACGAACTGAGGGAACTGACCGGTGATGTCCAGTTGCATCGCGGTCTCGCAGCCCACATATACGAGTGTGTCAGCAAGTAAGTGAATGTCGGCATCACCAACTGTCACGTGCATCAACTTGCCGTCTTCACGCATGCAGGCTCCGCTGCGAAGAGTGAAGACCTTGTCGTGGAAGTCTTCGCCCCAGTTCACGCTGCCCGCGTCGCGCACAACGTTCTTGCCCTTCAACACCACCGGAGGCAGGTTCTGGCGCATTGCTCGCCATGTGCCGTCGTTGGTGAAGTCGCGTCCGTACACACCGATTGACACTTGACCCTCAGGCGAGATGGCGAGTGTGGCGAGGCCTTTTTTCAGCGGTCGAACGATTCTTCCTTCAGCCATGTAGCCACCATCGGTGTGTTCCCATCGAAAGCCACCGTTGAAGCTGGCCACGAGGGCAGACACGGCGCGAGCTTGCACTTTGTTGCCGTTCTTCCACGGGCCGCCACCGGGAAGTTCATTGCCGTTGTACAACGCAGCACGCACCCGCGACTGATCAATGACTGCAACGCTCGCCACGACCGAGCCGTACTTGCGTGAGGGTCGCAGTGATGTGGCCCACACAACGGGGTTTCCTTGCAACTTGGCTATCGCAGTCCATTTTCCTTCGCCACGTAATGGTGCTGCGAGAACGGGCGTGATGTCTTGCGGGCCGGGGTAGGGAAGTGTTGGGTCTTCAGGAATTGTTGTCGTGGTGGCGACAGGGGCAGGAACGCCGGTGTCGATGTCACCTTGTGAACCAGTGGCTGTGGTGTTCGCGACGATGTCGGCAGGGTTGGTGGTGGTCGTTGTTGTCTCGGCGGTACTTGAGGTTGGGAGTGAGTTGGTGGTCGTCGTTTCGACTGTTGTCGAGGTTGGAGCTGCGTCGTCAATGTCTGTGTCGTCGATGTTCGTGGTGTCATCTGTTGCAAGACCCAGCTCAGTCGCCACCTCGGTGGACGGTGGATCAGTGCGCAACCACAGCTCAAGAACGTTGACGACGGCTCCCAAGTTGTTGTTGCGTGCCCACTGTGCAACGTTTTGTTGGACAGCAACGCCTGGGTTTGCCAACACATACGACACAACCGATGTGCTGACGGCAACGCCGAACACCACCACAATGGCGGCGATAGACAACAGAACTTTGCGGCGACGAGTCATGTGATCAGAAGCGACGCATCTCGCTCTTTAACAAGTCGAGACCCAAGTTGCCAAGGTTGAGACCGAATGCATGCCAGTCACGCAAATTGAATGACGCACCGTGTTTCGCTCTCGCTTCGTCACGCAGAGCCAGCCACTCACGTTCACCCAACTTGTAAGAAATTGCCTGTGCTGGCCAGCCGAGGTAACGGTTGACTTCACTCCAGTTGAATTCTTCATCGCTTGATGAGCGAGCGTTCATGAACTCAAACATCAGGTCTGGGGTCCACGCTTCGCCTGCGTGCCATGACGAATGCTTCGGAATGGGAAGGCCGCAGTGCACACCGCAGTCAACGACCACGCGCGCTGCGCGGAATACTTGCGCGTATAGATAGCCGAGTCGATATTCGGGGTTGTCGAGAAAGCCGAATTCATCCATGAGGCGTTCGGCGTACAGCGCCCAACCCTCGCCATGACCAGACACGAACGTGTTGCGTTGGTAACGCGACAAACGATCACGATTCACCGTTGCGACTGCGATTTGTAGGTGATGGCCAGGAACGCCCTCGTGATACGCGGTTGTGGGCTCGCCCCAACGGGGGAACACACTGCGTCCGTTTGCGGGGTACCACGTGCGACCGGGGCGAGAGAGATCTTCGCTCGGCCCGGTGTAATACATGGCTGCAGCACCGCCAGGAGGCGAGATCATCGCTTCAACCGTGCGCACTCGCGGGTCGATGTCGAAGTGTCCGTTCGACAACAAGAAATCCATTGCTTCGTCCATCAACTCTTGCAACCATGCGCGCAGGTTCTCTTCCCCGTGCACTGCGCGATTGGGATCAGTGTCGAGCAGGTGGCGCACCTCGTTCACTGACGCACCAGCAACTATTTGCTGAGCGACTTTCTTGATTTCAGCATCGAGTCGCATGGTTTCTTCCCAGCCCCACTCGTATGCATCTTCTGCAGATATCTGCATGCCGAGAAATCGGCGACGTGCGACCTCGTGCGCATCACGACCACAGCCATCTTCGGCACGTGCACGCGATGCGTAATGCTTCATCAAGAAGTCGGCAGTCTCCGCCATCGCACGACTTGCATCAGCCGCGGCTGCACGCAATGCATCCATCGGTGCACCAGGAACTGAAGACGCAGACTCAGCAAAGGTGGTGAAGAACCCTGGCTCGCTCGGTGTGCCGGCCCACGCAGACAGTTGTTCTGCTTGACCCTTGACCTGGCGCAGCGATGCGGTGATGCCGCGCTCCATGCCAAGCGACCATGACTCACGCATGCCAGCGAATGCTCCCGGCACATTCGCCATACGCTTGGCAATGACTTCCCAGTCAGCAGATGCGTCGGTGGGCATGAGGTCAAAGATCGAGCGCGCTGCATCGACATCGCCGGCGATGATGCGAATAGATGACAGGTGGTCACCTGCATCGAACGCCATGATGTCGGCTTGCAGGCCTTCACGTAGTACCCCTGCGGCCAAACGGTCATCACCTGAGTCCGTGGCCAATGAGTCGAGTTGGGCGAGCGTTGAACGCGAGAGAGCCTCGCGCGCTGCATGTCCAGCGGGGCTGAAGTCAGTCATGAGGTGGTCGTATCCGGGAATACCCAAGTACGTGGCGGTGCCGGGGTCGAGGGCGGCACTTTGCTCGATGTACTTGTCAGAGAGGGCGAAGACCGGAGATGTCATGTCGCCAATGTAGGCGGTGGACTAGTTGTCACGCTTGCCGCGAAGGTGCTTACCGATGTATGCAACCACCACTCGTTGGCGCTCGTCGTCCAAATAGATATGGATACGGAACAAGTGCGTCTTGCGACCTCGGCGCAGGTGCGCCTCGGCTCGTACGGTTCGGCCGTCGAGCGTGATGAGGTAGTCCTCGTCGTACTTCTGACGCGCCGTGTCGGAGATGGTGGGCGCATAGTCGAGGCCGACGTTGCGGCATGCGAGTTGGAACGACGTGCGATTCAAGTCGCCACTCATCCACGCTCGAGCAACATCGTTTAATCGCGCCAAGTCTTGAAGCACCGCAATGGGTTCTGGTCCTTCTAGGTCTTCACCCGATTCGATTGCACGCGGATGGAAGTACAGGCACGTGCATTTCTCTTGGGCAATACGCAGGGCTTCTTTCATGGTGGCAACGGCAGTGCCTGAGGCCATCGAACCTGCCATCGACCCAGCCATTGTTTCGAGCGTGACATTGCGCAACACCAATTCGTCAACGACTTGACCTTTTTGTTCAAGCTGAGATCGTTGTTCGGCAATCATGCGGTCGGCGCTTGCGACTGCACCTTCAAGTTCGCTGATGCGACGCATCGCTGATTCGTACGCCACTTCTAGTTCGTCGCCGTCTTCGAACATTTCGCCTTCGTCGGTCTCTTCGTCGTCAAAGTAGGTGTCCACCGGCGGAGGTGGAACGCGCGGTGGTGCTAGTGACAAAGCAGCAGTCTTCAACACTTCTTGCACCAAGTGTTTGCCTTCAGGAACACGTGATGCAGGTGGCATTTCGCGCAACGAGAGTGTCATCACATCTCGTGGCCCGGCCCAATAGACATAAATAGAACCGGGTGATGTGAGTGACTCACCGGTGATGTCGATGAAGCCTCGCACTGCATCGGCAGAGTCAAGACAGAATGAATGCACCAAACCAGACAGTGGGCCCGCACCTTTGGCGAACAATGCCGGAGTGTTTCGCTCGTAGTCGCGCACTTCGATGAGTACCGGCAAGTTACGTCCGGGTGCACTCACCAACATCGCACCGACGCTTTGACCACCAAGTGTGTCGCGGATGATTTCTGTGTCTGCGGTGACACGGCGGTTTGCGTCGTACACGGGAATGGCACGCAGAACACGTTGTACAAGTTGCACCAAATTCGGTGGCACCGGAGTTGCGCTCATCTTCGTGATGCGTTGGCTCATCGGCAGAGTCACACTGCGAATGTCGAAAGTGAGGCTTGAGGTGTTCGTCACAACGGTGATGTCAGTGGCGGTGGAGTGAGACGCACTCGGAGTGTTCACACTGATTGACACACGGAACACCGGGTCATCGGCACCTTCGCGAGTACGGACGAAAGTTCCAGGTGGTCGTTCTTCTGGCGGGTACTCGTCGACCAACCAATCGCTCACCAAATCGACAAGACGAATGCGATCGGTATCGGTGCACTCATCGGCCGTGAGTGAGATGGCGTAGGTGGTGATCATCGAGGATCACCATTGGCGTCGACGGTGCCGGCGAAGCGACAGCGGGTCAGTAGGTCAGCGGTACGGCTCGAGCGCCTCATGAATGGCGCAGAGCGCAGACGATACGACAGCAGCCTCATCAGGGGCGAGTGTAAGCAGTCGGTCGAACGCCGAAGCTTCGATATTGATGGAAGGGCTCAATTGGTAGGAATCTTGCCTCTCGAGGGCCGGTTCGTCGAGGTTCAGTCGCGCGTTGCAACCCACTTCGCGATCAATCCAGCACTGCGCAGCGGTGCCGAGCGCTTGAGTGGTCCACCCCGTCTCGAGCCCGAATGTCCACGCCCCTTGTGGAAGCGCGCGTCGATCAACAGCCACATGTTCAGGAACTCGCGTGACGGGAACTTGCATGCGAACTATCGGACCAGAGTGGTCTGCGTGATTCACGGTCACGACAACGGTGTCTTGTTGCACCGGAAGAACCATGGGGTCGTCGTGCAACAACGGCGTTTGCGCGAACTGATCAGGTGTCACCACTTCCCACACCCACGGTCGACCAGCTGAGTCGATGGCAGGAACTTGCATGCCAACCCATGCAATGTCGAGACCTTTCAGTGAAACCGGTTGCCAGGTGAGCACATCGGACAGTCGCGCAAGGGACTGTTTCACGGTGTCGACCAGACCGGACATCAAGAACAATGGTGCCAACTGCGGTTGCAGAGATGGTGGATGCCAGTCGTGCTTGTGGACAACTGTCGTGAGACAGCGTGGTTGATGAAAAAGTCGGCGGGTTAGCGCGATGAACGAGTCCAGAACGTGGCTCGCCACGCATCGGTTGTCTCGCCATCAACAAAGAGTCGCCACTCGAACGTGCGGCCCTCAGGCAGTGGTATCGGCGCGAAGTTCACGGCAAATGGCACATTGATGTCGGCACCCTCAGGGTGTTCATCGCCGGGACGACTGACGGTGAACGAGCCGTGGAAACCGATGCTGTTGCCATCGGGACCAGTTACTGCGTGACCATCGGCGTCGATGAGATTCAACATGAAGTTGTGCTCGGTATCGGTGTGGCTCCACGGAACTTCGAACATGATGCCGATGCCACATGGTGCAGGCCCTGGCCCAACCACACACCATCCGCCACCCACCAGCGTCAACTTGCCGTCAGATACCGATGCGTAGTCGGCGAGCATCATGGTTGCTCTCATGACAGCGCAATGCTCGCAGTCGCTCGACCAGCGCGTAGGTGCTGCGCGACAACTTCGACGACTGTGCCGCGCGTTGCATTCACTGTCCACGTAGCCAATGCATGATCACCTGTGCCATCGCTCATCGCGCCACCGTTCATGCGCAATGCAACGCGTCCGTCCAACTTTCCCAACTTCTTGCGCGCTGCATCACCAACCGGAGTTGCACCACTGATCTCGACAGTGATGGCACGCACTAATGCATCAATCTCGGGTTCGGACAACGGATGGTCGCCTGCGCCAGTTGTGCTGGTGTCCCAACCTGCCGGAAAGTTGCGGTTCATGTCGAGGCCGCGCGGGTTACGTGGTTGCGGAATGGTGAAACCGTCGTAGTCAGCAAGTGACCCTTCACTCAACAGTCGATAACGCTGCGCACCGCGCGGTGCATCGGCGTGATCAACCGGAATCATGACGCGCGCATCAGACGGGTGTTCCACCCAGGCCCCATGTTCATCGCGTAGGCGCATGGTGAGAACACGACCATCACCATCGATGTCTTCATACGTCAACAGGCCTGGCCAACGGTGCCCGTCTGTCCATGGCCACGGGCGCATGCTCGAGCGCACGAAGTGAGGCTTGTCGCCGAGCGCGGCTTCGACGCCGTCGGGGTTCACACGTGGTGCGACATAAAAGGTGCGGGTGCGAAGTGCTTCGACAACGTCAGTGTCACCTGATGCATAACCATCGACCAAGTGATGAATGAGGTGAAGTGCTGCAACGCCGCCAGTGACTTCGACAGCATGAATGTTCGCGTCCACCCAGTGCGCGGGTTTGTGTTCGGCCGCACCAGTGGATGAATCAGTGATGGTCATCAACCAGAGGGTGCGACCTTCATGCGACGTGCCATAAGACGACATCGACACGAGGTTGGGGTGTTCGGATGCGATGTTCTGCAACCACTCGGTCATCTCTTGGTACTTGAGGAATCTGTCGAATGCATACGCCACGGCCATGGGCAGAGCCTATGAGCACAGGTCAGTAGGGTTCTCATGTGATGGCGACTGCCGATAGCGCATACATGCAAGCCCTTTCACGAGTTCGTGATGGAGCCGATCACCACATGGAAGCGCGCAACCTCATTGCCCAGATGACGGTGGAGGAGCGCCTGCATTGTCTCGATGGCGGAGCGCCGGTGGCAGGCGGACTTGCGGACATGTCTCGTGGTGGTTATCACCGTCGTCCGTTCCGTGCATGTCGAGTCGAGCGCCTCGGCATTCCGGGCTTTCATTTCAGTGACGGCCCACGTGGTGTGGTGGTTGGCCCAGCGACTGCATTTCCCGTGACGATGGCACGAGGTGCGAGTTTCGATGTTGAATTAGAGGAACGTATCGGTGATGCAATCGGCATCGAATTGCGCGCGGTGGGTGCAGATTTGTACGGCGGCGTATGCGTGAACATCTTGCGCCACCCAGCATGGGGGCGCGCCCAAGAGGTGTATGGAGAAGACCCACATCACATGGGGGTGATGGGCGCAGCACTCGCACGTGGTGCGCAACGGCATGTGATGACGACAGTCAAGCACTTCGCATTGAACAGCATGGAAAACGCGCGATTCAGCGTTGACGTGACGTGCGATGAACGCACGCTTCACGAGGTGTACTTACCTCATTTCAAGCACATCGTCGATGAAGGCATTGCATGTGTGATGAGTGCATACAACTCGGTGAATGGTTCGTGGTGCGGCGAGAACGCACAATTGCTCACCGACATTCTTCGTGAGCAATGGGCATTCGATGGTTTTGTGATCTCTGACTGGATTTTCGGACTGCGTGACGGAGTCAAGAGTGTGCGCAACGGACTCGATGTCGAAATGCCATATCGAATGATTCGCCACGCGCCCATCGTGGCAGCTCTCGAAAGTGGCGAGTTGTCGATGGAGGCCGTCGATGCAGCAGTCGAGCGCACACTGGCGACGATGCTGCGTTTTAACATCGGTGATCGACCCATTAGTGATGCATCGGTGCTGGTGTGTGATGCCCATCGCGAGTTGGCTCGTGAGGCGGCCCAGAAGTCAATGGTGCTGTTACAGAACAATGTGGTTGATGGCGCGGCGGTGTTGCCGCTCACTGCGTCAGCATTGAAGTCTGTCGCTGTTGTCGGTCGATTGAGCGATATGCGCAACCTTGGCGACGGTGGAAGCAGTGACGTAATGGCGCCGCAGGTGGTCACACCACTTGCTGGAATTCGAGGAGCATTGCCAAACGTTGATGTCCTGCATGCTGACGGATCTGATGTTTCGTTCGCAGCGCGTCTTGCAGAAGGCGCCGATGTTGCTGTGGTGGTTGTCGGGTACACGAAAGAAGATGAAGGCGAATTCATCGGCACGTTCGAAGACAGTCAGGACCTAGCAAAACTGTTCCCCAAGGATCCGCAACCTGAGTTAGAGGCTGCCTATGCGGCATACATCGCTGAGGTCGATCATGAACTTCCAGATGTGATGCGTGAGAAGTCACGCGATGTCACCTTTGCTGTCGGTGGCGATCGCACGACACTTCGTCTGCGCGACGATGATGTCGCTCTTATTCGTGCTGTCGCCGAGCATCAACCACGGACAATTGTCGCGATTGTTGCGGGCTCTGCAGTCGTAATGGAGGAGTGGCGACACGATGTGCCGGCGATTGTCATGAGTTGGTACAGCGGCATGGAGGGTGGACACGCGTTGGCAGACGTGTTGCTCGGAGTAGTGAACCCTTCCGGTCGCTTGCCCTTTGTCGTGCCGAAGACAGAAGACCATCTGCCGTTTTTCGATGCAACCGCGCGTGAGATCACATACGACTATTGGCACGGACAATGGAAGCTTGACCGAGATGGCAATGCAGCAGCATTCCCCTTCGGCTTCGGCTTGTCATACACCACATATTCCGTGCATGACGCGCGGGTGCAACGTGAGGGCGACAACATCTCGATTCGTGCACAGGTGTCAAACACCGGACGCGCCGCAGGGGCAGTAGTGGTTCAGGTGTACGCATCGTTGCCTGGTGGCGTTGTCGAGCGAGCACAACGCAAGTTGGTGGGTTTCGCTCGCTGTGTCTTCGCTGCTGGCGACACAACCACTATCGACATTGACGTACCAGTGCGAACACTCGCTGTGCGAGATGTAAAGACGCATGACTGGTGGTTGGAGCCGGGCGAGTGGGTGTTCGACATCGCTCAGTACAGCGGAGACCCAACTGGTGTTGAAGCCAGAGTGACGCTGACGGAAGAGCGATTTAACCGATGACCTCTCGACGCGTCGACGACGTGTCGTCGACTGGCACACGTCGCCGCTCTGACATCGAAGGGCTGCGAGCCCTCGCCGTGGCGTTGGTGCTGCTGTATCACGCGCATGTGCCGGGCTTTGGTGGTGGGTATGTCGGAGTCGACGTGTTCTTCGTGTTGTCAGGTTTTCTCATCACCGGACTGCTAGTGAATGAACGCGAGCAGACAGGTCGTATTTCATTCTCGTTGTTCTATTCAAGGCGCGTCCGCCGCATCTTGCCGATGTCGGCTCTCGTGGTGGTTGCGACACTCGTGACCTCTTATATGTGGATTGAGCCGCTGCGATTGCGTGAGTTGGGTTCTGATGCCATCGGCACAGCTACTTTTTCGTCCAATTTCTTGTTTGCGAGCCGAGGGGCGGACTACCTGCAGTCGACGTTGCCGCCATCGCCACTTCAGCACTATTGGTCGCTCGCAGTTGAAGAGCAGTTCTACGTGGTGTGGCCAGTGTTGGTACTGGTGGCTTGTCTTGGTGTGCGTGGCTCAGTGCGTCGTCGGGTGAGTTTGTTGTCGATTGTCGTCGCGACGTCCTCGTTTGTTGCCTGCATGATCACCATGGAACGTGCGCAGCCCTGGGCATTCTTCGCACCTCATACTCGAGCGTTCGAGTTGGCACTGGGCGCGTTGTGCGCCACAGTGCCACTTGCACGACTGCATCGCTCACCTCTGCTTGCATCATTCTCATCATGGGCGGGCATCGCCCTCATCATCGCTAGCGCCACGAACTTTTCTGAACAGACGCGTTTCCCAGGGCCGTGGGCGTTGCTTCCGGTGGTGGGAACAATGCTTGCACTGCAAGGCGGCGACTCGCATCGCTTCGCGCCAAACATGATTCTGCGCGCAGCACCGGTGCAGTGGCTCGGGTCGCGTTCGTACTCGGCGTACCTGTGGCACTGGCCAGTGCTGATCATTGCCCCTGCAATGTTGGGTAATGATCTGACGGTTACCCAACAGGTGATGTGCCTGGTCATTGCTCTGGGTTTCACCGAACTCGGACATGTGTTCATCGAACGGCCGGTTCATCGCAACCATTCGCTTGAAGGTCGTCGTGCGTTGTCGTTGGCGTTGGCAACGATTCTCATCAGCGGAGCAGCCGGAGCGCTTGTTCGCAACAATTCGCGGACGTTTTCCGGCGGCGAAGATGTGTCTGCGCCAACGTTGGACTCAACTACAACTTCGACTCTTGCAACGTCGACAACGTCAGGGGTTCCCACGACCACGATCCCGGTAGCACCAACGCTTCCTCCGTATCAGGGACCGCTGCAGGCGATAGTTGATGCCACGAAGAGCAATGTGTTGCCAGCCAACCTCACGCCAAGCCTTGGCGACGCACTCTTGGACTTTGCGGCCGTATACCAAGACGACTGTCATACGTCATTCACATCGGTACAGCAGAAGAACTGCATCTTTGGTGACCCGAACGGCACCACTTCAGTGGGTCTCTATGGCGACTCACACGCTGCACAGTGGTTTCCTGGGCTCGAGAAAGTAGCCATCAAGAGGAAATGGAAACTCATTACGTACACCAAGCGCGGCTGTCCTCCAGCAGACATCGAAGTGTGGAGCAAGGTGCTTGGTCGCCACTACACCGAATGTGATGCGTGGCGTGAGAACGTGTACAAGAAGATGGTTGACGACAAAGTCAAAGTTGTGCTTGTGGCGCAGTTTGATCGGCTGTTGTCGAAAGAGACAAAAATCCCCATCTGGCAGCGTGATTGGCGCATTGGGCTGCAGGGGACAATCGACATTCTAAAGGGTCTTGGTATCACGCCGATTCTTTTCGCCGACACTCCGTTTCCTGCACGAGATGTACCGACATGTCTGTCGGCAAGTCCGAAAGACATTGACGTGTGCAACCCCATTCCGAGTGCGGCATTGCGGGCCGACATAGCTGAAGTGCGGGAGGACCTTTCTGTGAAGAACTCGGTGCCGTTGCTCCGAACCAAGGATTGGTTCTGCACTGCCAACATCTGTCCTGTTGTAGTAGGCAACATTCTCGTTTACCGTGATGACAACCACATCACCAGCGCCTACGCCAAGTTCTTGGGACCGGTGCTTGATGCGGCATTGGAACCGGTAGTGAGTTGGTATTCGAAATGACAACACAAAAGACACTTCAACAGCTTCTGGATGAACACATCGCCGCTGGTCATCTCACTCATGAACAAGCCGATGACATCTCTGGGGCACCACGTTGGTCTTTCAGCATCCAAGAGGCTTTGTACTACTTGGCCGGCGTGATCATCGCCGTGGGTGTGGTTCGTCTGTTCATCGCCGTCCTTGAAGATGCGTCAGAAATTTCGATTTCGAGTTTTCTCTACGTGGTTGCCGCTGCGTTTGCCGCTGTCGCATGGTGGGCAGAGAAGGGTGCGGAAATCCGTCGTCGCTTTGGTGAAGTGTGCGAGTTGGCGTCTGAGTTATCGGCAGCTTTTGCCACTGGCGTTCTCGTCACCTATCTGTGGACTGAAAGCGAGTGGACAGGGATTGCCATCGGATCTGTCTTCTTCGTGTTTGGTTTTTGGCGAGCGCGACACACCGATTTTGCCGGTTCACTCACCATCATCCCGTCGGCGCTCGTGGTGGCCGGAATGGTGGGCGCGTTGCTCGACTTACGCAACCCAAACGATGCACTACCGATGATGGCTGGTGCCATGGTTCTCATCTTGGTGTCGTTCACTGGTGTCCACTTTTCGCTTGCACCTCGCGTGGCGGGTTCTGCATTCCTCATCGGTTCAACCCTGGGGTGGGTCGGCATGCATGAAGGTGGCTGGGCAGCCGCAATCGCGATTATCGGCGCAGCTGTCATGTTCTCTTACGGCGCCAGAATGCTATTGCTCGACATGTTGGTGAGCGCCGGAATCATCATCACGGCATCAGTAGCGATCGTGTCGTTCAACACCTTTGAGAACCAGGTGCTTCAAGGGGTGGTGGTCATCGTCGTCGGTGTGGCGATGCTGGCAGTCACTCTTCCGTACGCCCGCAAGAGAAAAGCTCTCTAAACATCTCTCGCCACGCGCCGTCGTACGATGGCGACGATGGATCAGCTACGAATAGGCATCATCGGCACCGGCATGATGGGTTGCGAGCACATTCGCAACGTCATGGCGAACCCAGAGTGCACCGTCACGGCCATTTCTGATCCGAACGACGAACCACTGGGTTGGGCACGGCTCACCTTGGGCGATGATGCAGGTTCAGTCAAAGAATTCCGTCATCACGACGAATTGTTGTCGTCTGGATTAGTTGACGCAGTGATTGTTGCGTCACCGAATCACACACATCACACGGTGTTGTCTGACATCTTGTCGACTCACATCCCAGTGCTGGTTGAAAAGCCGATGTGCACCACCGTGGATGACTGTGTCGACATAGTGCGCGCCGCGAATGCACGCGATGCGCTCACATGGGTCGGTCTTGAGTATCGGTACATGGCTCCCATTGCTGCACTTCTTGACATCGTTCATGGTGGCGAGTTGGGGTCGCTGAAGATGCTTGCGGTTCGCGAACACCGCTTTCCGTTTCTCGTGAAAGTTGACAACTGGAACAGATTCTCACGAAACACTGGCGGCACGTTGGTGGAGAAGTGTTGTCACTTCTTTGATCTCATGAACCTTGCGGTGGGTGCGCGACCAGTGCGCGTGATGGCAAGTGGAGGTCAAGACGTGAATCATCTCGACGAGTGGTACGACGGTGAGCGCTCTGACATTCTCGATAACGCATATGTGATCGTCGAATACGAAAATGGTGTGCGCACCATGCTCGACCTCAGCATGTTCGCTGAGGTTGGTCGCCACGAACAAGAAATTGTCGCAGTTGGCGACAAGGGGAAAGCTGAGGCATTCGTGCCCGGTGATGACCACATTGTGGTGGGTAGTCGAGTCACGAGAGAAGTTCGAACTGTTCCGATCGCCATTAGTGATGAGGTCAACTATGCGGGTGCGCATCATGGTGCCAGCTACATCGAAGTCATGAAGTTCTGCCGTGCGGTGCGTTCGAAGAGTCAACCCGAGGTGTCGGTGAGTGATGGCCTGTGGTCAGTTGTCATCGGGTCGGCAGCACATCGGTCAATTGATGAACAACGCCCAGTTCTAATCAGCGAATACTCACTGAGTTAGTCGGCAGAGGCTCGTCGTTGCCGCTTGGCGCGGCACGCATCGCTGCAGTGGAGCACGTTGTCCCAGTCACGCTCCCATTTTTTGCGCCATTCGAAGGGTCGCCCACATGTGACGCACGTCTTAGGTGGATGTCCGTTTTTGGTCTGCGCAACGCGTGGCACAAATCCGAAGGGTACGGTTAGTGCGTGGCAAATGCAGTACTCATCGCAAATTTCGCTGCGACGTGGGCGATGGTTGGTCTGATCTGGTTCGTGCAGAACGTGCATTATCCGCTGCTCGCCAAGGTGGGCCTCGATCGCGCGCGAGATATCGCCGTCATCCATCAGCGTCGTACGTCCCAAGTGGTTGCGTTGCCAATGGCGGTAGAGGGTTTGTCGACACTTGGTTTGCTCTTCGATCGCCCCGACGGTATTTCGTGGATCTTGCCGTGGATTGGCGGTGTCACGCTCGCTGTTGCTCTTGGATGCACGGTGTTGTTGTCGGTTCCGCTGCACGAGCAAATGGCGAATGATCCGCGTATCGACACGGGGAAGCGACTCGTACAAACCAACTGGCCACGAACAGTTGCGTGGACCGCGCACGGCGTCATCGCACTTGTGATGGTGGTGCAGGCGTGGGCCTAGGTTCAGCTCTCGATGGCTTGCTCGATGCGACCGTCGTTCCCGGGTTCTCGCGCATCGGGTACGCCCTGCGGTCATCGAGTTTCACGCCATTGACGCAGTATTCATTGGCAGGCAAGACCGTTGTTGTAACCGGTCCGACCTCTGGGCTCGGTGAATCAGCGGTGCATCAGTTGGCCTCGATGGGGGCGGACCTCGTGCTCGTCGGGCGCTCTGCCGACAAGCTCGCACGCGTTGCCACTGACCTTTCTGCGCTATCGCAGTGTGGTCGGGTCGACACAGTGGTTGCCGACATGGCTGATCTCGCTTCGGTTCGTACTGCGTCACAACGAATTATCGAAGTGGCGCCAGCCATACACGCACTCGTGCATAACGCAGGCGCATTGACAAAAGAACAAGTGCTCACGGCACAGGGCATCGAGTCCACGATTGCATGCCACGTTCTCGGACCACACCTCATGACCACGCTGTTGTTGCCCGTGTTGCACGCATCGCACGGCCGTGTCATCACGGTGTCGTCGGGTGGCATGTATGCGGCGACACTCACCGACATCTCGCGCGGTCAGTCACCACAGATGCCTGCATCGTCATACGACGGAACAAAGCAGTACGCCATTGCCAAGCGGCTACAGGTGACACTCAATGAAATGTGGGCTCAGCGTGAGCACGACATCACGTTCGCAGCCATGCACCCCGGATGGGCCGACACGCCTGGTGTGCAGTCGTCACTTCCTGCTTTTCGCTTGCTCACGAAACCTCTTCTGCGAACCTCAGCACAGGGAGCCGACACCATTTCATGGTTGGTTGCCGACGATGACGTCACGACGCAGTCAGGAAAGTTCTGGTGTGACCGCGCCGTTCGCGACATTCATCGCCTACCTCGCACCAAGAAGTCAGACACCGAGACTGCGCGCATCGCTTTGTGGTCGTGGTGCGACGAGCAGATCAGCATGTACTTGTCGTAGGTCATCGTTTGGCGCTGAGCGCACTCAGCTGATGACGCTCTTGAACTCTGCAGCCTTCTTCGGCACCGTGCGTGCAAGCAATGGGTACACGTTCTTGCCCGGACACGCTGTTTGGCTCATGTCGCGATGACCCGAAATGGGACGTGCTTTCACGCGCACGCCCTTTTTCCATTTGTTCGATCCGCGCGAAATGAATGACACCGTCTTTTTCTGATCAAGCTCGATGTTGTATCTCTCTCCGAGCCATCCGAGCAGTCGAGAGAGCCCGTTCATCATCTCTTCAGTCGGTTCGGTCTTGTCGAAGTTGCCCAGCAAGCACACGAGTTGCGCGAAACCTTGACTGCCACCAGTGGCATCTGCCATCACTGGTCCCGCAAGGCTGCCGGTGCGTCCTTCCCACGCTTGTCCGTATCGATCAACAAAGAAGTTGTAACAAGTATCGGGCCATGCCTTCCGCGTGCCGGTGTGAAACAGGAAGATGTTACGAATGACGCTCGGTACTTGCGCCTTTGAGTAGACAGTCGTTCCTGCTGAGTGATGCACCAAGAGGAATTTCACTTCTGGTTCAGGTTGCAACGGTCGACGAGCACGTAGTTTTCCTGCCCATGCTTCTCGTGGATAAATGGTCAGTCCGGGTGCAACCTCAACGGGCTCGACACTCGCCGGTGTTGTTACACGGGGTACGCGTTTGGCGAGAAGCAGGGCAGGCACGGAGAGTGCCGCAGCGCCGAGAAAGGTTCGCCGCGTGGCAGCTTGTTGTAGTTCGCATTCACACATGGCTCACCTCAATGAGTTCATCGTAGAGTGTCAGCACGCGACGTCACCGGAGGTCTACATGGCACCGAATGCATCCACCAGCCCGGTGAAGTTGGCGCACGTCGTGCTGCGCACGCGTAACTACGACGACTTGCTCTCGTGGTGGAAGTTGGTGCTCAATGCTGAAGTACGCCACGGAAATGATTTCATCACTTTTCTTTCTTTTGACGATGAGCATCACCGCATTGCCATCGTGAAGATGCCATATCTGCAAGATGCCGCCAAAGACGCTGTCGGTCTCGAGCACTTCGCATTTACTTTCGCCGACCTTGATTCGTTGTTTGCCAAATACGAGCAGTTAAAGAGCGCTGGAATCACCCCGTACTGGACCATCAATCACGGCATGACACTCTCTGCGTATTACAGGGATCCCGACGGCAATCAGGTTGAGTTGCAAGTCGACACCATGTCACTTGCTGAGGCCGATGTATTCATGTCGTCTCCCGTGTTTGCCGCAAACCCCATCGGTATCAATGTCGACTTCGATGAACTAGTGGCACGCCGACGCGCTGGCGAGCAGGTGACGGCGATTACCGCCCTTGGGCCGCGTAGGGGCGAGCACGCGGGTTAACTCCGAATCATGGGTCTCGGGAAGAAACTAACCCTTCGGAAATAGGTGTTATCGTCAGTGGAATAACTGGGAGGGTCCAATGACATCACGTCGTTCCGCTCGTGCCGCTTGTATCGCGGTCGCAACTTCACTTCTCGGCATCTTTGCCGCTCCGCACGTAGCAAGTGCCGCACAGGTCGTTATTAAGGTGACGGACTCTGGTGGCACGAATATCCCGCGTGCATTCATCGCCGTGGTGGCAAGTGATGGAGACGCAGTTGACTCTGCCATCACTGATGCTGATGGCAATGCCACAGTCGAGAACTCTGGGGGAGCCTCGTTGTTGGTCACAGCTCCCGGATTTCAACCGAAGACCATAAGCAGCGTCACGGCACAGACCGTGTCGTTGACCGCATCCACTAAGACCAAGTTGTCCTTCTCAAATGCATTCGGTGGCCAGATTCGAAGGCTCGCAGCTGACAAGGAAAGCGGCGTGTTTTACGCAACGTCGGATGCAGAGCCGACGGTCTGGCGTACGACTGACTACGCGGGAAGCTGGTCTCCAGTTCCAACAAGCGCTGAAGCAGACTCTGGCGCTGCACCAACATCAGCAACTGAAGTCTTCACTTCAGGCGTGAAGGGTGAAGTGGCCGTCAATACAGGTCAATCAATTTCGTACTCACGCAACTACGGAAACACGTGGAGTCAACTTCCGTTGACGGGTGTTAATGGAAGCAACCAAAAGTTCTACTGGGCACATGCAGGAACATCGTCGTACATGTTCGTGCGCACGGACAGCGGTCTGTGGGCGGCCATCATGCCGCAGTCTGCGACCGATCCTGCTCCGTCGTTTGCGTCGGCAACTGGGTTGGGCGCACTCGGCGCGGCGAGCAAAGTTGCCTTTGCACCCGCCGCATCCGGAAATTCGATTTTCATGGCAGTCTCCGACGCAACAAGTGGTGCTGTGACGGTGTCGACCCTTGCCACCGCTGCCTCGACAGTTGCAGGAATCACTGCAAGTGGATCGGTGTCAACAGGAATTTCCTTCACCGTAACAAGCAGCAGTGGTGACATGCTGATGTTGAGCACGCTTGGGTCAAGCGTGCCCAAGGCTGTCGTTGCATATGACATTGAGAGTTCTGTTGGAGTGATCAAGGCGTCAGTCTCATCTGATGGGAGTACTTGGTCGACAACAGACAACGGAATGGTCGGCACCGAGAACACGAACGACGTTTCTTCTATGCCTGCAATTACAAGTCTGGCAAATAATGACTCTGACCCAAATACTCTCGCGTGCGGGGAAAATGGTACTTCACCTGTTGGATCAATCGCTCCCGCTGTGCCAGCAGGTGCGGTAAACGGTTTCAGCTTTGCTGGTTCAATTCGGTCATGTTTTTTCGTATTCAATGGAACTGGATCATCTGTAAACCTTGGATCAACGTCAATAGCAACAAGAAAAATTGCAGTTATGTCAATGTCTGGTGCAAATAACAACACCGGATTCGAATGGGACAGTGGCGTTGATTTCACGAGCAACATGGTTGCTATTTCTGGAGACGGTAAATTTGGTATACGTAAGTCAGCCAACATTGCGTCAGCGAGTTATCGCCCTAATTTTGGTGCTGGTGGAGGAACAAGTGGCAATGCTTTCATCAACTCTCAAGCTGCTGCCGGTAAGGAGACAGGTTCAGGCGGCATTGCAGTCAACGGTCTGGTGGCCCCCAACATCACTGACACGGTCTATTCACCGAATTCAACAGATGGAAGTTATGTCGTCACCTCAATGACAGAAACTGGTGGAAGCCGGACACTCTTGTCTACTGACGGCGGAAAGACATACAGCACAATTGGCGCCGGCGGAAGTCGTGCTGTCGATTGGTGGAACGGTGCAAGCAGTCTTCAGCACATTGTCGGTGCGTTCTCCAACAATTCAAGTGAATGGCTACATGTGAAGTCGTTCAACACAACTTCGGGTGGTGGCGCGTTGCAGATGGGTGACGAATTGGCCGCTACCGCCGCAGTTCGTGACGCGAAGACGGGTGGTTCACCATTCGTCTTCCCAAGCACTCTCAGTGGGTCAGTGACGCTCGCGAAGTTTGCCAACGCTGAAGCTGGCAAGTCACTGTTGACCAAGGCAATCAAAGGTGTGCCGGGCTACAACAAAATGCTTGTCGCAGTGAATCGCTGCTCAGACAACATCGGACCAACAGGTTGCAGCACCAGTGGCGGCTCTGTCGGAATGGTGACATTCACAGTTGACGGCACATCGGGCGCTCAAGCTGTTACAGAAACTCGCTACTTCGGTGCCGATGTCGCTACTGCTGGCATCACCGCGGATGCAACCAGCAGCTTCGGTGTTAGCAAGAACTCCACATACTCGGGTGGTATCAACGGATTGGCCGTGTGTCCCACGGGCTCAGTGAGTCGAGTTGCTGACTCGGCATTCATTGCGGTTAACGGTCTTGGTATCTACAAGATCTCTGGTCTTAGTGGATCTACGCAGGCTCACTCAGGTCCGCTCGTATCAGGCACTTTCAATGATCTGAAAGTGGATTGCGATACGGGTCTGATGGTCGCAGCTGGTTCTGATGGTGCGTACTTCTCGCTCAACGGAACAACTTTCACAAAGATCAATACGTCGGCGGCACCGGCCGGTGGCGGTGGCGGTCCAAGCAATGCGCCGACTGCAGTTGCTGTTCAGGCCGATGCAACATCTGGTGAAGTAGTCATTGGTGTTGCTTCCGGCAACGGAGACATCAAGGCGGTTGAAACCAACTTCACACTGTTGGGTACCACAGGAGCCGCCATGGCAGCGACAGGTGCGGGCCCGACGACCCCAACAACTGCAGTAACGCCAGCTGCTGATGCCATTAACGAAGTGAATAGCTCAAGCACAGGTCGAAACACAGGTGCAGTGAAAGACCTTGAATTTCCGAAGTCGGCCACCGACAAAGTGACTGCAGCAGGAGTAAGGGTCATGTCAGTTCGCGCGATGGCTACGTCACTGAGCCTTGCTGCTGGCACTGGTGGAGGAGCGTTTACGGCGCGTGTCAGCTCGGGCGGAAGTTCCACTTCATCTGGCGGTTCAACTGTCACAACTACAACAACAGCTCCGACAACCGCAACAACTGTTACACCAGTGGTAGTGAAGACACCGACAGTGGTGAGGGGCAAGACCCTCACTGTGGTTTCTGCTCTCACCACCGCTGGAACATCAGTTGTCAAGGGCTCGAAGACCTCAGTGGTAGTTGCAACAGCATCGAAGAAGATCTGTTCAGCAACTTCGACCACCATTAAGGGTCTGAAAGCTGGAAACTGTTCACTCACCGTCACTGTCACCCCAGCAAAGGTGACAAAGACGACGAACACAACCGTCACGAAGGGTAAATCGTTGACCATCGCTTCGATTGCGTCAGCCAACAAGCTGCCGCGCACCACAGGTGCCACCGTCAAGGTTGCTGTGTCTGCAGGCTCCAAGCGCATCTGCACCGTGTCGGCGAACAAGACGGTGAGGGCCATCAGAAGCGGCAAATGCACACTCACCATCTCGGTGACTGGCAAGAAGTTCACCAAGAAGTTGTTGGTGAAGGTCAGCTGATACTGACCAACTACATCAACTAATAGAAGTAGTCAGCGACCGGCGCAGCCCCTCGGCTGCCCGGTCGCCGATTTTCTGGAATGCTGCACGCAAGAACACGTCGGCGGGCTTCAGCAATCCGTTGAAGGTCAGCTCTGCGGTGTAGGTGACGTGGCACCCGTGCTCGTTCGCAACAACTGTGACCGTGTCAATCGATGTGAGCAGAGCATTCTTTCCCCGCACAGTCACCGAGTGTGGAGCATCGAAATTCGTTGTTCGGTAGCGCAGTGTTGCAACCCGACCTCCGGTCTTGACGACCACATCAAAGACAGTGTCGGGGCCCGGTCCGTCACCTTGCACTTGGGTGACCTTTACGACACCTGGGTCCCACACCGCAAAGTTCCGAAGATCGGCCATGAACGCGAATGCCTCGTGCGCCGACATCGTGGATTGCACCGTGGTTTTGTATGTCGCCATAACCACAACCTATGGCGCACTACTGTCACTTGCATGACCGCAGAGACCTCAAGCACCGAGAGTTTCGACACAGTGACAGATGCTGGGTGCATGTCATGCGGTTCGCCCATCTACAAGGAATTTCAATCTCGCGAAGGCACCGTGCGAATGTGCCCAGCGTGTGCGGTGATGAATGGCATCGGTTGTCCATGATGTCGAAAGGCAACGCATGACGAAGAAGACAGCTGTCATCACTGGCGCGGGACAGGGTCTCGGTCGCGCCATGGCCGTGCGGTTGGCTGCAGACGGTTTTCATGTCGTCTGTGTCGATGTGAATTCCGATGCCGCAGCAGAGACGGCTCGCATGGTTGGGGGAGAGCCACACGTCTGTGACATCTCCAACCGCGATGCAGTGCACGACCTCGGGGCCAAGGTGACTGCCTGTGATGTGCTTGTGAACAACGCCGGCATCTGGTCTTTTGAGTCGTTGCTGGAATCGACCGAAGAACAGGCTGAACGCGTGATTCATGTGAATGTTCTCGGCACCATGTGGTGCACACAGGCTTTTGTGCCACACATGCGACGCGCCGGCGGAGGATCCATCATCAATGTGTCATCTGCTGCTGCATGGACCCAGTCACCGGGCATTGGTGTGTATCCGGCATCGAAGACTGCGGTCGAGTCGTTGACGAAGACCTTTGCGCTAGAGCTTGGGTCAGACAACATTCGTGTCAATGCAATTGGCCCAGGTCTCATCGTGAGCGATGGAACCGCCGCGAATTATGAAGGCAATCGAGTGAACGAGCGTGCGCAAGGTGTGCCGATGCGTCGTGTGGGGTCACCGGTTGACATCGCGAACGTCGTGTCATTTCTTGCAGGTCCCGACTCGTCCTATGTGTCAGGACAGGTGATGTACGTCGACGGTGGCATCAGCGCAGGAACGCAGAAGCGCTAGTCGCGCTCAATTCTGTCGAGCAAGGTGATCATCGAGGTCACCGATTCATGGCGCCACATCGCGACTAAGCGCGCCGCTCCCGTGGTTGTCGCTACGTCGTCGTCGAAGTCACGCGCAATCTCTTCAAACACGGAACGCTGCCGCTGCGCCAAGTCGACATTCGAGAGACCACGCCGACTTCGACACACGAACTTTGCCAACAGCTCAATGCGTGCATCTCTCGGGTGAGACACCACGCTGTCGAGCCAGCTCGAAACTTCTCGTGTTCCACGAGCAGTGGTTCGATACACGGTTCGTTCGGAACCTTGGTCACCCGCCTCGGTTTTTGACGCACGAATGAGCCCACCGTCTTTCAGCGCATTCAGAGATCGGTACACAAGCGGTCGACGCACATGCATGACTGCAGCAAGGCTGTCATCGCTGCTCAACAACTTGGCTATGGCGAAACCGTGTGCCGGCTGTTCATCGAGAAGCGCAAGCACCAGATGGTCAAGCACAGACGGGCTGTATAGTCTCACTGTGACTAATCTAGACACCAAGCAGCCGAATATATGGCGGCGCGGTGTTGTCTGTGTCGTGCTGGCTGGGGGTGTGTTGTCGACGAACGCGACGATTACTCATGCCAGTTCCCGCGCCACGTCCTCGACAACGCAAGGTTCGATCACCGTGTCGGCAGCAGCTTCGTTGACCGATGCCTTCAGAGCGCTCGCACGCGAGTTTCGAAAGGAATATCCGAAAGTTCGCCTCCGCTTCAATTTCGGATCATCTTCCGCATTGGTGTCTCAGATTCAGGCCGGTGCGCCGGCAGATGTGTTTGCTGCCGCAGACACATCAAGTGTTGACAAGTTGGCATCAAGCGGACAGGTCAACAAAACCCCACGGATCTTTGCGAGAAACTCGTTGCAGATTGCCGTGAAGCCTGGGAACCCTCTCAAGATCACCTCTCTCGCCGACCTTTCGAAGGCACGAGTGGTGGCATTGTGCGCAAAGACCGTTCCTTGTGGTGTGTATGCCGCAACCGCACTTCAACGGGCTGCCGTGGTCCTTCCCGAATCGAACGTCTCGCGCGGCGTAGATGCCAAAGCAACCATTGGTGCAGTAGTCAATGGTGATACCGATGCAGCAGTTGTATACGCAACAGACGTGAGGGCTGCAGGCCGGTCAGTTGCGTCAGTGACAATTCCAAAAGTCCACAATGTGACTGCAATGTATGCGATTGCAGCAATCCGTGGGTCCAAGAACGCAAAAGCCGCACAGGCATTCATTGACTTCGTGATGTCTTCAGTTGGACAGTCAACCCTTGTTCGTTTCGGATTTGCGAGGCCGTGACATGTCAACCTCGAGTGTGACATCACGAATTCCCCGTGGTCTCGGGGCGCTCGGAGCTATCGCTGCTGCTTTTTTGTTACTGCCGCTTGTCGGCATTGTCCGCCGCGTCGCATGGTCATCGCTGTGGCAGCAACTCACGAGCCAACAGATAACTGATGCCCTCCACCTGTCACTTACGGCATCGGTATTGGCAACAATGTGCGCTCTCATTCTCGGGTTTCCACTTGCGTGGCTTCTTGCTCGTGCCAACTTTCGTGGCCGATCATTGCTACGAGCGTTGGTGACATTGCCAATGGTCATGCCACCACTTGTTGGCGGCATCGCACTACTTGGCGTATACGGACGCACAAACGGTTTGCTCGGGACCTTCCTCTACGACACATTCGGGATTCAGGTCACGTTCAGCCTCACCGCGGTGGTGATTGCAGAAACTTTCGTGGCATTGCCGTTTCTCGTGCTTGCAATCGAAGGTGGTCTTCGCGGTATCGACCCTCGTCATGAGGAAGCAGCAGCAGTCATGGGAGCTGGCCCTTGGCAACGCATGTCGTTAGTGACACTTCGATTACTGCGTCCTTCGCTTATTGCAGGAATTGCAGTTGCGTGGGCACGTGCACTTGGTGAATTTGGTGCCACCATCACGTTCGCCGGAAACATTGAGGGACGCACGCAAACCACGCCGCTTGCTGTGTATATGTTGCTCGAGTCCGAACCCGAGGCCGCCTACGCACTGAGCCTTGTGCTCGTGCTGGTGTGTGTCGGGGTGCTGTTCGCACTGCGAGACCAATGGCTGGGGCGCCGGTCATGAGCCTTCTCCTGAATGGACGACTGGAACGCGGCACGTTCTCGCGAGATGTTGACCTCTTGGTTGACCATGAAGTACTCGGAATTGTCGGGGCAAATGGTTCTGGCAAGACTTCGATGTTGCGCGTGATCGCCGGGCTGGACAGATTGAAAACGGGAAGCCTGAGCCTCGGAAGCACTGCATGGGATGTTCCGGACGCTGGCGTGTTCGTAGAGACAGAGCAGCGAAAAGTGGGCATGGTGTTCCAAGATCACTCGCTTCTTCCCTTCACATCTGTACTTGACAATGTCGCGTTTCCACTTCGCCGAGCCGGGCAATCAAAGGTCGATGCTCGTAAGACAGCCCGAGCGATGTTGGCTGATGCCCAGTGCGAGCACTTGTGTGATGTCATGCCGGCTCAGCTCTCTGGGGGCCAAGCCCAACGTGTATGCATCGTGCGAGCGTTGATAGCCAAGCCGTCGGTGGTGTTGTTAGACGAACCGCTGTCAGCCATCGATGAAGGCAGTGTTGATGAACTTCGTAGATGGCTTCGTCAGCAGCTCACAGCTACACGAGCACACTGCATCTTGGTGAGCCACTCACGTTCAGATGTCGACAGTTTGTGTGATCGGGTAGTGGAGCTCTCCTAGCGCGATTCAAAAAACGCTAAATGAGAGCTGATGCAATCTCGCTGTAGAGCGGAATTCCGATGATGAGATTGAAGGGGAATGTCACGCCAAGCGCTGCACCCAAGGACACTCCAATGTCAGCGTCGGGAAGTCCCACTCGCACCGCCGCCGGTGCTGCGATGTAACTGGCGCTTGCCGCCATGGCGGCGAGAACTGTTGCCCCGCCCTCAGACATACCGACAAGTGATGCAAGGAATGCTCCAATCACACCGAAAACGATGGGCAACACGGTTGCAAATACGAGTAGCCGCGCACCTGCATGACGAATGCTGTTGAACCTTTGCCCAGCAAGCGTGCCGAGATCGAGAAGGAACAGACACAACAAGCCTTGGAAGAGACCAATGAAGAAAGGTTCAACCCGAGTGAGCGCTTCCTGGTTTGCAACGGTGCCGATGATGAGACCGCCGAGCAGAAGTACCACGCTCTTGCCGGTGAGCACTTCGTGGATTGCTGACGACATCGAACGCCCTTGCCGCGCACGACTTGCAATGATCAAAGCCACCACAATGCCCGGTATCTCAAGTACAGCGACCAGTGCGGGGAGGAAGCCCTCTTCAAGAGTTCCGGCGGCTCGTGCGAACGACTCTGCAGCGGTGAAAGTGACGGCTGAAACCGAGCCGTAGTGCGCGGCCAATGAGGCGGCGTTGATGGTGTCGAGTCGTACGAACGCCCGAGCGACGATGAAGGCGATGAGGGGAGTGGCGATACCGAGTATCAGCGTGACCACGACTGGCCACGCAAGTTCGGAGACAGAACTCTCGCGAAGTCGAAGGCCGCCCTTCAGCCCAATAGCAAACAAGAGATAAGTGGAAAGAAGTGACGTGACTTGCTCTGGGAAACGGAGGTCGCTCTTGATGAAGGCAGCGATGACACCAAGTAGGAAGGCGAGAACGACTGGTGACCCAAGATTGAGAGAGACCAAGTCGCTGACCGACACTTGGTTCACACTACTGGATATGGATTACTAGAAACAAATTACAGGTATTATTTCAGCCACCTGGCTACTGAGTGTTGGGTTATTGGATTGCGCGCAGGAGGTCGCCGACAGTCTGGTGAGACTCGAGGGGGTGGCGAAGGCGGGCCCGACGGTTGATTGTGTAGGTGTTGCGGCGGCCCACTCGGCCAATCTTCACAACGCCCTCAGCCTCAAGGTCTGTCACAATCGAACTCACCCGGCGTTCGGTGATGCCCACATCGGCCGCGATGTCACGTAGGCGTGCCTCGGGGTCGCGGGCAAGGCAAACCAGCACATGCGCATGGTTGCTGAGGAAGTTCCAGTCACCTGACGCGGCCACAACCTCAATGTAGCCCCCGGTTTCTGGAAACAAGTTTCTCTAGACCCCGTGTGGCGTCAGGCGCACCTTCAGGTGCGCTGGCCCGCGTGCCCAGAACACGGGAACTTCGTCGTACACACCCGGCTCAAGCACGTCGCAATGTTCCACTCGTCGCAGGAACTCTTCAACCGCCACCCTTGCCTCGAGGCGCGCAAGTGCGGCACCAGGGCACACGTGTGGTCCGCCACCAAAGCCGAGGTGGTTACGAGGGTTCGGTCGGTCGAGGCGGAACTCGTGTGGGTTCTCGTACAGCTCTTCATCGCGGTTTGCTGACAAGATGCCGAATGCAACCTTGTCCCGCGGGCACATCGACTCACCGTGCACCGTGGTTTCTTGCTCGCAATTACGCATCAGCACCTTGACAGGTGGGTCATGGCGAAGACTCTCTTCAATGGCGTTGTTGATGAGGTCTGGATTATCTCGTAGCGCTCGTTCAATGTCGGGGTTGTTGACGATGGTCCACAACAGGTTGCTGATGAGATGACGGGTGGTCTCGTTGCCAGATATAAAAAGAAACACCAGTTGAGTACGGGTCTCAATGTCGGTGAGGCGACGACCGTCAATTTCTGTGTTGATCAGCCGCGTGATGAAGTCATCTTTTGGAGTGACTTTGCGTTCACGAATCAACTCATCCACGTATGCGGTGAATTCCGGGTGAGCGCCAGCTAGCCCCTCACCACGTTCATTGCGGTTCTGAGTGGGCCAGGTCCCCTGAACCACCTCATCTGACCAGGTGGCCCATTTATTGAAGTCCTCACGCTTCGCTCCAAGAAGCTCGGCAATGACGTTGTTCGGAATAGGCATCACGTAGTCATGCACCAAGTCGATGGCTCCATCACGAGTCAGCAAGTCGTCAAGCAGTTCGTTGCTTAGTTCGCGGCAGAAACCTTCCATGCGCGTGATCTTGTGGGCAGCAATTGCCGAGTTGATGACCTTGCGTACCTCGCCATGTCGCGGTTCGGGAATTTCATTGATGAGTTGTTCCTCATCGGGGACAATCACGCCAGGCTCGCGGAAACTCGCACGAAAAGTGTGAACGTCCTTGGTGGCGGCGAGCACATCGGCATTCCTAGCTAGGAACCATGCGCCGGATGGTGTACGTGACACCGGACATGTGGCTCGCAGATGGGCGAGCACATCTGAATCTGCAGGCTCGGCCAATTGGTCAATTCCGCTCATGTCCATGGCTTCCCCCCACGCGAATCAACGACTCCGACACAGTTTGACACATGGCCAGAATTCACTTGTCGTTCACTCTCTCAATATCTCTCAAGGAAAATTGAGAGATATTCTCACCGCATGGACCGCGCTGTACGAGCTCATCGACTAGCTGCATTAGGCGACCCACATCGACTCGAGATTGTTGATCTCCTCACGATGTCTGATCACACGCCAAAAGAGCTCATGAAATGGTGCGGCCTGACATCGAGTTTGTTGGCGCATCATCTTGATGTACTGGAAGACGTATCAATCATTAGGCGGCGGCAATCGTCTGGTGATCGCCGTAATCGATACGTAGCTCTAGTCCCTCGTTCAATGAATGGATTATTGCCTGAGTCACGAACTGAGCTGACACCTACATACCGCAAACCTCTACGGGCACTCTTCGTCTGTCGTAGAAATTCGGCACGGAGTCAACTCGCCGCAGCATTGTGGCGGTCTAACGGTATGGGCGGGGCTGAGTCGGCCGGCACTGAACCCGCCGAGGTCATTCATCCGCTAGCTGTGAAAGCGGCACAAAAAGCGAAACTGAAATTGCCATTGGTCAAGCCTCAGCACCTTTCTGAGGTGAACACCAAAGCCGATGTGGTCATTTCAGTTTGCGATGAAGCCCGTGAGTACGTGGATGCGCACGATGAATGGCTTCACTGGTCGATACCTGATCCCGTGAAGGCGAGGTCAGTGAGCGCATTTGAACGAACCATTGACGAGTTGAACGAACGCATCGCACTGTTCGGTATGAGTCAAATTTCAAACTCAACTTTGGGGAGAAGTAGGTCATGACGATTCGAGTAGGCATCAATGGATTTGGCCGCATTGGTCGTCTTGCTGCGAGAGCGATGGAAGGCAATTCCAAAATCGAGCTCGTTCATGTGAACGAGGTGAAAGGCGGTCCAGAAGTAGCTGCCCACCTTCTCGAATTCGACACCGTGCATGGACGCTTTGACGCCAAGATAAAGACCAAGAACAGTCATATGACTATTGACGGTCGAAAAGTGACATTCACTTCGTATGACCGCCCCGAGAATATTCCGTGGTTGGACCTAGGAGTTGACGTAGTGATTGAGTCCACTGGAAAGTTCAAGACCGATGTTGACCTTCGACCACACCTGGCTCGCGGTGCGCGGTCCGTCGTCGTCGCATGCCCAGTGAAGAGCGACGATGTCTTAAATGTGGTGATGGGCTGCAACGACCATCTTTATGAACCTGGGAAACACCGCATAGTGACTGCGGCGTCGTGCACCACGAACTGTTTGGCACCAGTTGTGAAGGTCTTGCACGAATCAATTGGTATCAAGCGTGGAGCCATCACAACAGTGCATGACGTGACGAACACGCAAGTCATTGTGGACGCACCGCACAAGGACCTTCGCCGTGCCCGTTCGGCTTTGAATTCTCTCATCCCCACGTCGACGGGTTCTGCAACTGCAATCACCATGATCTACCCAGAACTGCGGGGCAAGCTAAACGGAATTGCAGTGCGTGTGCCGTTGTTAAATGCCTCTCTCACCGATTGTGTGTTCATGTTGGCGAACAAGGTGACAGTTGATGAGGTCAATGATTTATTCCGCGAGGCAGCAAAGGGGTCACTCAAGGGAATTTTGGGTTTTGAGGAGCGTCCGCTTGTGTCTGCTGACTTCACTAATGACACTCGGTCTGGAATTGTCGATGGGCCATCAACGATGGTCATTGACGGGCGCATGGTCAAAGTGCTGGTGTGGTACGACAACGAAATGGGCTATGCCCACAGACTCGTCGAGCTGACAGCCAAAGTCGCTGCATCGCTGAAGTGACCCTTACATGAAGTTACGAAACTATGCCCTCGTGACTGCGGGGTACTGGGTGTTCACCCTCACTGACGGTGCGTTACGCATGCTCGTCTTGTTGCACTTCAATGAACTTGGCTACTCGGCCGTTGCGATTGCTTTTCTCTTCCTCGCATACGAGTTCATGGGAATTCTCACGAACCTGTTGGGAGGTTGGGTCGGCGCACGAAGTGGCCTCAACCGAACTCTGGTGGGTGGGCTCATGTTGCAGGTGGTGGCTTTATCAGCTCTCACGTTTGAACAGCCTGGTTGGAAGCAGTGGCTTTCAGTTGCGTTCGTCATGGGGATGCAGGCTCTCTCTGGCATCGCGAAGGACTTGACGAAGATGAGTTCGAAGAGCGCAGTGAAATCAGTTGCCGGTGACGGGTCGCTCTTCAAGCTCGTCGCTGTTTTGACTGGGTCAAAGAATGCGTTGAAGGGCGTCGGGTTCTTTCTCGGTGCAGCGTTACTTGCATGGCTCAACTACGACGGGGCGTTGTGGGTCATGGTTGTCGCGCTCATTGTGACCGTCATCATGTTGCTCATCTTTCTCAACGAAGACATTGGAAAGGCAAAGAAGAAGCCTCCGCTTCGATCGGTGTTGTCGAAATCCGCTGCCATCAATCGACTGTCGGTAGCACGGTTCTTTCTCTTCGGCTCGCGGGACATCTGGTTTGTCGTGGCGTTACCCGTGTTCTTGTCTGACCAGCTTGGGTGGAGTCACCAAAGCGTTGGAGGGTTTCTCGCTGCATGGGTGATTGGATACGGAATTGTTCAGTCGGTCGCGCCACGACTGTTGGTGTTGAGTCGCACGACAACCGATGAAGTGAATGCAGCCCGACGGTGGGCATTCGTCTTGGTGACGGTGTGCGCGTCGATGGCACTGTTGGTGGCTTTGGATGTCGCCAAAACCGTGGCAATCATTGGCGGTCTCCTGGTGTTCGGAGTGGTGTTTGCGATGAACTCGTCTTTGCACTCATTTCTGGTGCTGGCGTTTTCTGATGACGACGGGGTATCCATGGATGTCGGCTTCTATTACTCGGCAAATGCGGCTGGACGCCTTGTCGGCACGATGCTGTCGGGCCTCCTGTATTTGTGGGGTGGCCTCCCACTTGCTCTGTGGGGCTCGACTGTGTTTGTCGTGTTGACGTGGCTTGCGGCCCAGCGTCTACCTGCCATGCCAGAGAACATCTCGGTGTCGCTTGCAGATGCCGAAGGTGGGGACTAGCGACTAGACAAGTACACGTGAAGCGCAACGTCCTGCTCATCACTCTCGATCAATTCAGGGGTGACTGCTTCTCGACCACGCGCGACATAAGTGTGCACACGCCCGGACTGCACGAACTTGCGCGACATGGTGTGCACTTCGAGCGTCATTACAGCCAAGCAAGCCCGTGTTCGCCGGGGCGAGCATCGCTGTACACCGGCATGTACCAAATGAACCATCGTGTAGTTGCAAATGGCACTCCACTTGATCGCTCGTTCGACAACCTCGCATTGGCCGCTCGCCGAGCCGGATATTCACCCGCACTTTTCGGATACACCGATCAAGCAGTTGACCCACGTGACACGGTTGGGGCACACGACCCACGACTTCAGTCGTACGAAGGAGTTCTTCCGGGATTTGACTCTGTACTTGACCTCACCGGACATCACGCGCCCTGGGTGGAGTGGCTCGCAACACAAGGTGTTGATGTGAGTGACGGACTTGGTGTGCTGTTGTCAACTGAAAGCGAACGCGATGAAGCGCTGAGTTTGTCGACGTTCATGACCGACCGATACTTCGATTGGCTCGACAGGCAGGAACAAGGTTGGTTCTGTCACCTCAGTTATTTGCGTCCCCATTCCCCGTATTCGGCTGCGGGTTCTTTCTCAACGATGTACGACCCCAATGACATGTCGTTGCCGATTACACCGTCTGATGATCGACACCCGCTTCATGAGTTCGTCCTTGATTTCTCAGTGACGAAGGCTCCGACAGATGAGCAGAAGATGTGCACCATGAAGGCGCAGTACCTCGGCATGATCTCTGAAGTCGACAGTCAGTTGGCCCGGGTATGGCAGAAGCTTCGAGAGCGCGGTGAGTGGGATAACACCGTGATCATCGTGTCGTCAGACCATGGCGAGATGATGGGTGATCACGGGTTGAAAGAGAAGGTCGGCTACTGGGAGCAGTCGTACCACATTCCCTGCATTGTGAGAGACCCGCATCGCACACAGTCACACGGTGTAACTGTTGAAGCCTTCACCGAGAACGTCGACATCTTTCCCACATTGTGTGACCTTCTCGACATTCCCGTGCCAACACAATGTGATGGTCACTCGCTGGCACCGTTTCTTCAAGGTGAGCAGCCATCAAAGTGGCGCACAGCAGCCACGTGGGAGTTTGACTGGAGCGCATATCTGCTTGATCGGAAATCGCAGACATGGTCACCATCGCTCACGGAGTGTTCACTTGTCACACGACGAACCGAGTCGCATGCGCTCGTGCAGTTGGCTGACGGAACGACATTGTGTTTCGACCTCGAGGCAGATCCGACGTGGCGAACTCAAACAGAGGATTCATCTGTCATTCTTGACCTTTCTCGTCAACTTCACGCCTGGCGCATGCAGAAGAATCGCCATCACTTCACCGGATTTCTCGTGAACAAAGGTGGACTTGGCCGTTGGCCAGAGGGAGTCGCCTGGCGCGAGAGCGGCCAGTAAAGCAGCACCATTTCAGTGCATACACTTGAGTCGATGTCTCACCCCCTAACAGACGCAGACGTCGAACACTTTCGTCGTTCAGGCTGGTTGTTGACATCGCCCTTCACTGCGGTCGAAGTGAATCAGCTTCGTCAATGGGTAACAGAGATACAAGCGTGGGACATCGACAACGATTCTGGACGCTGGCTGCATTACCAGGAGCGCACAGAACACGGCGCGAAATTGTGTCGCACGGAGAACTTCACCCCTTTTCACGAGGGCATGAAAGATGTGCTCCGGAGCGGAGTGTTGTGTGACATCGCGTCGGGTTTGCTGGGTGAGCAAGCAGTTCTCTACAAAGAAAAGATCAACTACAAGCTCGCCGGTGGTGCTGGTTACGCGCCGCACCAAGATGCTCCTGCCTACCGATTTGTCGACACGCACGTGTCGTGCATGATTGCTATTGACGATGCAAATGAATCAAACGGTTGCCTCGAGGTTGTCGAAGCCATGCATGCAGACATTCTGCCGATCGACGACAAAGGTTGTATCGCTCAAAATGTTGTTGACTCGTTGATGTGGCAAGCCGTTCGTGTTCGCGCGGGCCAAGTGCTGTGGTTTCACTCACGCACACCGCATCGCAGCGGAGCCAACACGTCGACATCTGATCGCCGGGCGATATACCCCACCTACAACGCACTTCGAGAAGGCGATCTGCGTGAGGCCTACTACGCGCAAAAGAGCGATGAGTTTCGTGCACGCGGCAACGCTGGTGAGACGGTTCAGGTGTCACTCATCGGTGACTTTCAGGGAATTCCCGTATGAGCACGCTGTCGACTCTCGATGACATTGTGTCTTTGTATGAAAAGTTCGGTCATAACACCTACGACGAAGCGGTAACGCAGGTGACACACGGTGTGCAGTGCGCTCAGTGTGCAGTTCGCGATGGAGCACCGGTGCACTTAGTTCTTGCGGCACTGCTACACGACATTGGGCACTTGCTTGAGATTGAGCAACGACAGTCCGGAATTCCGGTGCGTGACGAGGACATGCGCCATCAAGACAAAGGTGCCGATGCACTGGCTTCGCTGTTCGGGCCAAAGGTGACAGCGCCCGTGCGTATGCATGTGGAGGCGAAGCGTTATCTGTGTGCAGTAGACGAGGACTACGAGGGTGGCTTGAGCCCAGCGTCTGTTGCGAGCCTGGCATTACAAGGTGGTCCCATGACCATTCAGGAGTCTGCGAGTTTCCGCAAGCAACCTGGTTGGGAAGATGCCGTTCGTCTGCGCCGTTGGGATGACGAGGGCAAAGATGACGGCCAACCCTCAGCCACCATTTCTGATTTGCGTCGACTGCTCGAAGCCGGAGTGCCTTAGGAAAAACGCTGAATAGAGGCGTGGTGAGTCATCGCAGAACCTGCAGGCCCGAGGGTCATCTGGGCTCTGAGATGACGCTTGTGAAAGATGTGCAGTAACTGCAGGTCAAATTCACCAGTTGATGCGTTGGCAAGCACGAATTTTTCGAGCTCCACTTCACCTTCCAGCCAACTCTCTGGTCGGTGGCCCAATAGCGGGGTGAGATCATCAAGATCTTGTTCCGATAACTCATTGCCAATTTCATCTAGTCGCTTGGCATGTCGCGCCATACGGAACATGGTTCGAAGTTGATATCGAGTGAATTCATCATCAACTAAAATCGATCCGAGCTGCCGCACAAGATGGTCGAGAACCACTTCGCCACGGCTCTCGTGAGGGTTTGGCGCATCAACAGTCGGCAATTCGACTTGCAAAATGTCTGCAAGCGCTTCAGTGGCAAAAAGATTCGTCTCATAACACCATTGCAAGTTGGTCATGAGATCACTCTCAGGTGCTGGTGTGCGTGTGGCTGGTCCGACTGACAGCTCATTGGACAGACAGAAGAAGAAATGGTGTCGCATGAGAGCATCAAGGTCAACCTCTGTGCCACTCAGTTGTTCGTAGCGTGCGTAGAGCCGTGCAAAGTCGCCGTAGCCGATCACAGTGTCACGCTGTCGCCATGCAGCAAGGTCCATCATTGGATCTCCGATATGACCAATCTCTACGTCGAGAATTGCGGTGAGATGTGATCCGTCATGGTGGAACTGGCCAGAGTCCCACACAATGACCGACTCACGGCTACGGGATTTCGGCGGATTCCGCTTCAGCCAAGCCAATGCGAACTCGATGAAAGGGTTCGGCACCTTTTTCATTGCTCGCCAATTGCGTTCGTACTGCTGCATACCGAGCAGACCAGATTCGGCGGGCGACGACGCGCGCATAATGCCTCGCGCAGCAAAGGATTCAACAGGTAGTGAGTGCAACGTGGCGAGTGCTCGCAAGTATTCGTCGACAACTGCGTCACGAGCTTCATCGGTGCACTTGCGGAAGTCGTTTTCACCCGGTGTGTAGTCCATGGCATATGCACGGAGGTCGCATGGTGCATCCTCAATCCAGCCATGAACCTGTGGAACAGGCAGACCATGACGGTGCATCTCATCTTGGAGGGTCATCTCATGAGCAAGAGGGAAGATGAGAGTCATGTCCACGCGGTCGCCGCGCACGCAGAGCTTCTTCGGGCCATCGTGCGTGTCGACATCCACCCACCACACCGGGCGCCAGCGTGGCTGCCGTGTGAGTGACGTGACAGAGCCCGCAAAACGTTCTTCCACCCATGCGGTGATGACGTCGGCTGCGCTACTCATGACCGACCAAGCAGTGGCAGAACAAGATCTGCAAAGCGAGTGCATTCATCTTTATGTGGGTAGCCCGACAAGATGAACATGTCGATGCCCATGTCGCGGTAGCGATTGATCTTGGCCGCTACTTGCTGTGGGTCACCAACAATGGCCGCCCCGCAACCACTGCGTGCGCGACCGATTCCTGTCCACAAGTTCACCTCCACGAACCCGTCGTCTGATGATCTCTCGCGGAGTTCGGCCTGCCGACGGACGCCGGTGCTGTTCGAGTCAAGCGATCGTGCACGAATGCGAGCGCCTTCCTCAGCATCCACTGCCGCAATGAGATGATGTGCAGCTTCGAGTGCTTCTGCTTCGGTTTCACGAACGACAATGTGACACCGATAGCCGAAGCGAATGTGGCGTCCGAGTCGCTCAGCTCGTTGACTCACGTCGCTCATCGTCTTCGCGATCTCATGCTCAGTGTCCGGCCACATGAGGTAGACATCAGCACCAGCAGCAGCGACATCACGCGCTTCATCGCTGAGACCACCGAAATAGAACTGCACATCTGTGGGGCTTTCCGCACAGATTCGGGGTGCATCAAGGGTGATGTCGTAGAACTCGCCGTGAAAGTCAACGGGTAAACCTTTCATCAGTTGACGCACGATGGTCATGACTTCCAATGTGCGCCTGTAACGCAATGGGCTGTCGAGGGTTTCACCTGGCATCTCAGACGAGATGATGTTCACTGTCAGTCGACCGTTCAACGTTTGATTGAGAGTGGTTAATTGCCGCGCCAACTGGGGTGGCCACGTTTCGCCACAGCGCACCGCCACCAACAGATTCATCGAATGTGTCAAGGGCGCCATAGAGGAAGCGAACGATGTGGTGTCGATTCCAAGTGAGTACCCCGACGGAAGAAGGATGTTGTCAAAACCACATCGCTCTGCTTCGAGAACGATGTCGCGACAGTGATTCCAGCTACTTCTGAGGTCATCTCGCACGACGCCGAGTTGTTCGTAGTCGTCGTCACATAGAGCACCGAACCAAGCAATCTCAGCAGGGGTGCGTATCGGTGTCACGGAAGAGGCGCACCTTCACTGGCCTCGATGACGTCATACACATCGGAACGCGAAAGGTTGATCGATAGTGCCGCAACGGCATCACGTAGTCGCTCAACCTTCTGAGTACCGAGCAAAGCAACCGGCCGAGAGGGGTGAGCCAACACAAAACTGAGTGCTACCGCTGTTCGGCTCACGTGTTCCCGTGCTGAAATGCCATCGAGCACTTCAAGGAGTCTTTGTCGTACGCCATCGCCACTTGCAATGCGGCCACCAGCGAGCGGGCTCCACGCCAGGGGGGTCAGGCCAACTTCCATGCACAGGTCGAGTGTGCCGTCACGCAGTGGAGCCAATGTGTGTGCAGAGAATTCAGGCTGTGTGCTGACCAAGGGAATTTCAACATGTCGCAGTAATGCGCGCGTTTGGGAAACGGTGTGGTTCGAGACACCGAACATGCGTACAAGCCCACGGCCGTGAAGTGATTTGAATGCTCGTGCTACTTCTTCCGGATGTGTGTACATGTCTGGTCGGTGAATTTGGAACAGATCAACGTGGTCCACTTCAAGCCGTCGAAGAGATGCCTCGCACGCAGATACCAAGTACGAGGCAGATGAGTCATAGGGAACACCGGGGATGATGCCGGCTTTGGTGGCCAACACGACTTTGTCGCGCAAGCTGCGGTGTGAAGCAAATACACGTCCGAGGGCTTCTTCGCATGTTCCAAAGCCAGTGCCACCCCAATCAAGTCCGTAGACATCTGCGGTGTCGAGCAAATTCATTCCAAGATCGACGGCGGCCGACACGAGTCGTGCATTCTCGTCGTCGGATTGGCCGGTAAAGTGCCAAAAGCCGTAACCGATAGGGCCAATTGCAACTGTCTCATCGAGCACGCGAGGAGACGCGTCGACGAGGCTGGTTTCCATGGGCTCAGGTTAGTCAATACCAAATTGGAAAGTTCACAGTCCATTGTTCAGATGTCCATTCCGAAACACATCGATATGTCGCCTGATATCTGCAACTAGCGTTAGGTCATGCTCGTAGATGAAGCTGTGTACGTAGATGGTGTTCGTATCAACGGTCACGATCCAGCAGAGACAAACGGTTATTCATGGGTTGGAGTTCATGATCCAACAATTCGTGAGTTGATTTCCTATCAAGATCATTTTCACTTCAATGACCTAGCTCTTGAGGACGCCGTGTCACGGCAACAACGGCCAAAACTCGACATTTTTGATGGTCATAGCTTTCTCGTATTGAAGACCGTTGCGTACAACGGTCGGGGACGACCTTTAACGATTGGAGATGTCTGCATCTTTTTCTCAGGGATATCCGTCGTGACAGTCAGACACGGTGAGGCGATGCCTCTCACAAACATTCGGAGAGATCTCGAGAACTATCCATCAAAGCTCCGCCGTGGACCTACGGCGATTGTCCACGAACTTATTGATCGCCTTGTGGATCAATATGTTGAAGTAGTGCAAAAGATCACTGAAGATGTTGCGATTATTGAGGATTTGGTGTTCGATGACGAGACCTCTGCACCATCGCATGAGATATACCAAGTCAAGCGAGAGCTGATTGAATTTCGACGCGCTGTTCAGCCATTGTGTGAACCGATGGCACTTCTCGCATCTGGAACTACTCAGTTTGTTGATCCGTCGTTCAAGTATGAGTTTTCGGATGTCAGAGATCATCTTCTCAAGGTCGTTGATGAAGTTGACGCGCTTGAAAGAATCCTTGATGCAGCGCTTCAAGCAAATCTTGCCCTCATTTCAGTTCAACAGAACGAGGACATGCGACGAATTTCCGCTTGGGTGGGAATTGCTGCAGTCCCGACGATGCTTGCGGGAATCTACGGCATGAACTTTGACAACATGCCTGAGTTGAAATCCCGTTTTGGCTACTTCATTATCCTTGGGTTCATGGGTGGAATCAGTCTGTGGCTGTATCGACTGTTCCGAAAAAACGACTGGTTGTGAGCAACTGAGTGTTCTGTCAACTGTTGTTCATCTCTCATTCACCTACTAACTCACAGGCACTGGAAAATCCTGTGGATTAACTCGTTGTTACATGTTGCGAGCATCGTTGCCAACGCTTTACCTTATCGCTACATAAGCAACCCTCTCCCGTAACTTGCATCTGGCAACCTTCGAACCGTTCAATGCGAACAGGATTGGAACATTCAGAAGGGTAAATGCAACTCATGTCCAAACAATGGAAGAAAGCACTCGCAGGTGTCACAGTGTTGGGGCTGTCTCTCACAGCCTGCGGCGGTAGCGAATCATCAGAAGAAAGCGACATGTCGTCAGAGACAACTACTGCCGACGCTGCATCGTCTAGTGGTGCAGATCTGACCGCTCTCTACGAAGAGTGCAAAACAGAAGGCAAGGTCAACCTCATTGCTTTGCCAGATGAGTGGGCTAACTACAAGGGAATCCTGCAGTCGTTCCGTGACAAGTACCCGGGAGTTGAGAATCCGGTTGCGAACCCAGATGCATCATCCGCTGATGAGATGGCCGCAGTTGAGACTCTTGCCGGTCAGCCAGACATGCCAGACAATGTCGACGTCAGCCCAGCCATCGCGCAAGAGATGGTTGACAAAGGACTTTTCGAGCCCTACGTGGTGACCAGTGATGCAGAAATTCCTGCAGGATTGAAAGATGCTGCGAATAACTGGACAGCTGCGTACTACGGCATCATGGCAATCACAACCAACACCAAGATTGTTTCCACTGCTCCGATGACATTTGCTGATCTCAAGAAGCCTGAGTACAAGGGACTCGTTGCATTGAATGGTGATCCGCGTGAAGCGGGTGCAGCGTTTGCAGCGGTGATGGCTGCATCTTTCGCAAATGGCGGAAGTGCTGATGACATTTTGCCCGGGATCGAGTACTTCGCAGAGCTCAAGTCCTCTGGCAATCTCGGTTCAACCGATGTAACCAAGGAGACCGTGTTGTCTGGTGAGACTCCAATCGCGATCGACTGGAGTTACAACGTGCCCGGTCTTGCTGGCGAACTGGAAGCAGCAGGGATCACCTATGAGACACACTTCCCATCCGATGGTATCTACGGTGGTTTCTATGGTCAGGGTGTTGTAAAGAACAGCCCACACCAGGCATGTTCGAAACTCTGGCTAGAACACCTTCTGTCGAATGAGGGCGCCCTTGGATACCTCGAAGGTGGTGCAGTGCCTGCACGTATCGAGGCTTTGACAAAGGCCGGACTCGTGACAGACGAAGTAAAGAAGAACCTCCCTCCAGAGGAACTTCTGGGTCAAGTGAAGTTTTTGACACCAACACAAGTTGCTGCAGCCAAGAAGGTTCTCGCTGAGAAGTGGGGTCCGATGGTTGCTGACGCCGGTTGATCTCCCTAAAGACGGAAAAGGGTGGGACTGCCTCGAAAGGGGTAGTCCCACCCTTTCTGCTGAATTGGCTCGGATTGCTGCCTTTTGCAGCGTTAATTTTCGTCTTCCTCGTGGTGCCAGCTATCGGGGTATTTATTCAAGCGCTGCACAATTCAGACGGCAGTGTGGGATTTGGCTCAATGCGCGAGGCAGTCACCGGCCAGAACTTTGACGCGTTCGTCTTCTCGTTCGGTTTCTCCTTAGGCACTGCAACAGTTGGAACGTTGTTCGGTCTCCTTGTTGCGTACGCGATTGCTGTGACTTCCAGACCGCGTTGGGTGCGTGGTGTTGCCATGTCGTTCAGCGGCGTGACCGCGAACATGGGCGGCGTTCTGCTGGCCTTCGCATTCCTGAGCCTTCTTGGTCGCCAGGGCGTCCTGACGAAGATATTCAGTGCCCTCGGTTGGGACCTCTATGCAGGTGATTTCAACTTAGGAAACACGGTAGGCCTCATTGTCGTCTATTCCTATTTCAACATTCCGCTCATGGTTCTTGTTTCACTAGCCGCCGTGGAAAACGTGAAGGGAACATGGCGTGAAGCATGTTCCAGCCTCGGTGGAAATGCATTCACGTATTGGCGTCGGGTTGGACTGCCGGTGTTGAGCCCCTCAATCATCAGCGGATTTCTCTTACTATTCGCTAATTCCTTTAGTGCTTATGCAACAGCACGAGCACTAACAGACAACTCCAAAATTGTGCCGCTACGAATTGGATTTTTCTTAAGCGGGGACATCAAGACTGGCACTGACTCACTTGGCTATGCCTTGGCCGCATGGATGATCATTGTCATGGCAGTGTGCATTGCGCTCTACTGGATTGCGAGATCTCGTGCTGAGAGGTGGCAACGTGCGTGACAACGGTCGACCCGTATGGGCCTACTTCGTCTTGTGCATAACAGGGCTCTTCTTCCTTGCACCGTTTCTCACAATGGCAAGATTCGCATTTCAGAATGTGTTGGTCATCGATCTTGGGTGGAGCAACCTATTTGAGAATTGGTCCTTCGATAAAGCGACTGCTGCATTCGGTGCCACTTATTTCGCCGAGTCCTTGTGGTACAGCCTTCGTCTTGCAGTCTTCACAAGTGTTCTCTCAGTTGCCATCATCGTGCCCACAGCTGTGTTCGTACACCTTCGACTAAAGAGACTCAGAACCATCATCGAGTTCTTCACATTGCTCCCGTATGTCATTCCGGCAATAGGACTTGTCGCAGGAATTGTGGTGCTCAAACCGTACATACGTGGATTCATCGCAAGTGATTATTCACTGGTTCCGTTCTACGCCGTGCTTTCGTTGCCGTTTACCTATCGAGCGCTCGATAGCGCACTCCAGAGCCTTCCTCTGGAAACCCTGGTATCAGCATCACGAAGCCTTGGTGCGACATGGACGCAAACACTTTTTCGAGTGTTACTACCCAATATCAAGACGGCAGTCATTTCAGGCGTGTTCCTCACAATTGCAATTGTGCTGGGGGAGTACACCATTGCGGATGTGCTCCTGAAACGCACTCTGCCAGCTTTCATGGTGGAATATCGCGGCACAGATCCTCGTGGGGGGTATGCACTTGCGGTTCTCACGCTTGCTTTGACCACCTTGCTGTTCGTCGTTTTGGGGTTGTTGACGCGAAGTCGGCACGAGAAATCTAGGAGTTCTTGACATGGTCATATCGGCAATGAAGTTCGAGAACGTTGTCATGCGCTTTGGCGATACAACTGCACTTCATCAATTCAATTTGGAGGTATCACAAGGTGAGTTGGTGTCACTTCTTGGTCCCTCTGGCTGTGGGAAGACAACCGCGCTTCGGCTAGCAGCCGGATTCATCACGCCGACGTCGGGCCATTTGAGCCTCAGTGGCAAGGACATCACGGTGGTCCCTGCCCATAGACGAAATATGGGAATGGTCTTCCAGAGTTACAGTCTCTTTCCAAACCTTTCCGTGGTTGGAAATATTGAATTTGGGCTTCGTACACGCAAAGTTGCTGCATCTGAACGACGGAAGATCTCTGACGAGATGATTGGTCTGGTTCGTCTTGATGGACTTGAAGATCGATTTCCGCATCAGTTGTCAGGAGGACAGCAACAACGGGTCGCCTTAGCACGGGCACTTGCAATTCGACCCGAGGTGCTCTTGCTTGACGAGCCCCTCTCAGCACTTGATGCAAAAGTGCGACTTGAGTTGCGAGACCAAATTCGTCGATTACAACAATCGTTGGGCATCACGACCATCTTCGTAACACATGATCAAGAAGAGGCTCTGGCCATCAGCGATCGAGTAGCAGTGATGTCAAGCGGCATTATTGAGCAGATCGACACACCATTTCAGATATATAAGAACCCAGCGAGCGAGAACGTTGCTCGGTTTATTGGCGCAATTGTTGAAATTGATGCGCACGTGGTCAACTCACACCAAGTTGCGGTGGGTTCTAGACAACTTTCGTGCATCGGTGCGGACAGTCAAGTGGGATCAGAAGTCAGATTGATGGTCAGGCCCGAGGAATTCATTCTGAGCAGAGATGTGGTGAGTGACGATTGCCTCGTGGGTACCGTCGTCCGCACGGAGTTTCGAGGTTCTCAAACACTCGTTTTTTTGAGCGTTCCCGACGTTCCCAACGAGCTAAGTGCAATCGCTGCACCTGGAGAGGCGCCACCAAGTGTGGGAAGTCAACTGGGTATTCGTTTGTCGACAGAATTCACTCGAATAGCACCTCGGTAAGTGCCACCGTAAGGTGTGGGCGTGAGCCCGGACTGCCCAGATCCAGTACAACGTGCCGTCATGGTGCAGAAGTGGTGCGACCTTGCGTATCTCCACTGGCGATACGACCCGGAAGAGATTCAACGGCTCATTCCGAAAGGGCTTGAAGTCGATACCTTTGACGGCTCAGCGTGGGTGGGTCTCATTCCATTCTCTATGCGCGATATCGGACTGCCGAAACTTCCCGCAGTTCCTTACTTCGGATCTTTCCCTGAGATCAACGTGCGAACATACGTCAAGAGAAACGGTGTTCCTGGTGTGTGGTTTTTCTCTCTCGACATCAACCGGCTCTTGCCAGCGGTCGTTGCTCGCACCACGTACTTGTTGCCGTATTGCTGGGGGAGCGCCAGCAACACGTTGAGCGACGGAGTGTTGAAGACCTCAGTGCAACGTCGATGGCCACGACGAGCTCATGCAGACATCGAAGTACAAGTCGGCAGAGAAATCAGCGAGCCCGACGAACTATCCGTGTTTCTTTCGGCTCGATGGGGCTTGTACTCACGCGGACTTTTTGGCGGTCTCATGTACGCACCCGTTGATCATGGGCGCTGGCCGCTCTGTTCAGCGACACTCAATAACGTGAAGAGCAATCTGTTCGAAGTAGCCGGCCTCACGTCACCACAGGGTGAACCACATGTGATGTTCTCGCCCGGTGTCTCAGTTCGAATCGGGCTACCTAGGCGAGCGCGCTAGGCGTCGCACTATTTCATGCCGAGCCAGCGACCCAGTTTGTTGCGTCGGCCTGAGCGGGTGAGTGGAATGCCTGTGGCACGTGAGATTTTGCGCTTCGCACTGGTGACGCCAAGTGCGCGTTTCCAAGAGAATGTAAGACCGGGACCTAACTTCATGTGGTCACCATAACAAGGACCTCTGTCAGCTCAGTTCGTTCCGTGAGGCAACACTCAGACAGAGAACTGCAAGTCGATGAGCAACGCAAGCAATGTGGCAAACATGGCCATGCCCGTGGTGATGGCGTATGAGACTCGTTTGCTCAGCTGTGCCAACTGCAGGTCAATCATGTCGATGTCGCGGGTGCGGGCGACATCGCTCCAACCACTGGGTGGCAGGTGTTCCATGAGCGTGTTTCCCATCTCCTCTCCCAAGACTGACTACAGGCTGCGCTGAAGGTCGTATCGATCGGACTGGCTGATACTCGTCGTATGCCTCACTGTGGGGTCGTGTCACCGGGGTGTGTGCCAACGACTGGCCTGACGACAATCTGAACGCCAATTTAGTTATGGTTTCTGGGTCTTCTGTGGAAACTCACTCGAAAGGGTTCACCCATGCGCTCAACATCTCTCGTCAAGCGGATTGTGCTCGTAGCACTGGTCGTCACTGCGGCGTCATGCGGCGGCTCTGATGACTCGAGCTCACGTCAGCGCAACTCAGCAATAGCTGAGCCAACCATCAAGAAAGCGGCCGTGGGATTCGCACCAGAGAAGATCGTGATTGACGCTGACGGTAACGCGTACGTGATGTCATCACAGAGCACGAAGATTCCAAAGATCACTCCGAATGGCGATGTGTTGCCGTGGGCAGATCTTGAGACAAATCCTGTGGATATCGACATTGACGAAAATGGCAATGTGTACGCACTCAGTAATCAGTTCATCAACACGGGCGATCAGGCCGTGTTGACGAAATTTGGGAAAGATGGACTCGTCGACTACACGCTCATTGCTCCGACGAAGCTCGACCGCCTTGCTGTGGCGTCTTCTCAGTTTGCAGTAGCCGCACTTCGAGGTGCTAGTTCGCCGGTGTCATTTGATCTCGCAACTGCAACCACAACGACAATCTGGGACGAATTCGGTGATGTTGGAAACGATCTTGTTGGTGGTTCCGCTGCAATTGTCGGAGTTCGCCGCGATCTGAACGATGTGATGGTTCGCAGGCTTCCCATGGGTGGCATGCAACGAGTGCTGACGTGCCCCGGAATGACTGATGCAACAGTTACAAGTTCTGGCAAAGTCCATGTGGTCTGTAACCAATCCGACGAGCTCGTGGTCATCGATGACAAAGACGAACCAGTCACTTTCCCGCTCGCGTTTGGTCTGCCATACGCCGTTGATGTTCTGAATGACATCTCGTACGTCACGAGTGTCACTGCTGAAAAGGTGTTCACAATCGATGCTCAAGGTGTAACCCAAGAGCTGTTCGCAACCGACAAAGACCCCTTGGACATCGCTGTCAACGCGAGTGGAGTGGTGGCGGTAGCCAATTCGGGAAGTGAAACGGTGACCATCTACACGCCAGCGTCAAGCGCCGGTGGAACATTCGAGCAGATGCCGGCACTATCGGCACCAGAGTTTGGGTCTGTCACCGCTTCTGCTGATGGCTTTAGTGTGCAGGTTTCCAACTACGACGCGAATCAGATCTACACGGCAACGGCAACAGCCGGGGTTGCCTCAATTGATTCAACTGGTGTTGTTGTTGTGACGGGTTTGAGCCCTGACGAAACCGCTGCAGTGACTGTCACAGTCGAGAGACCCGGATATTCATCCGCTCAAGCGGAAGTGGTGGGTGGCTCCTTGAAAGCAGCGCTCACGTACGTCTTCGGTGAGGTGACACCAACTGTCGACGGGTTTACAGTTCCCATTTTGAATTACAGCCCCGTTTGGGAAACCAAAGTCGGGCTTAACCCTGACACTGCCGATGCGGCGCTGAATCCTGACACTGGCCTGCTCACCATCACAGGTCTGAGTGCCGGTCAAGAAGCAACTGTTGATGTGTACTCCATACGTCGCGGGTACATGAATGGCGTGAGCACCGTGTCGGGAAGGGCGGCAGAAGCCACACAAACTCCGGAACCGACGGAGGATGACCAGCAGACCGGTGAACCACTCGAGGAAGTCAGTGGCAACGAAGTGCCGCAGACCGACACATCATCGAACACAACTCTCGATGCCACTGCAACCACCGTGTCAGACATGACCACTACAACAATTGGTGCAGAACAAACTCAAGGTGTTCCTGCAGTGACAATTGCAGCGAACAACACGACTGTTGCGGCCGTACCAGCTGCTGCCATTCAGGATTCTGTTCCTGTCGTCGTGGCTACAGGTACGAAAGAAATCGCCTGCGATGATGCTTGTGTTGATGCGTTGCTGGCTTATGTCGGCTCGAATAGTGGAACTGTGACGGCCAGCGTTGGCGGTGGTGCAGCAGTTCCCGTCGCAAAGGGCAAGCCAGCGGTACTGGCGACGGGCGACAAAGACACCTCGATTGCCTTCACCGTCACTGCCGACGATGGCACAGAATCCGTCGTGAATGTGCCCGTGGTTCAGGCAAGCGACACGGCGGGGGCGGGGGCACCTGCAGAAACTGCTGACAGTGGCTCTGGATCCACGCCGTGGATCTTGTGGGTGATCATCGTTCTCGTAGTGCTGCTCCTTCTGCTAGTGCTTCTTCGCCGGAAGAAGAGCAACTCAGCAGCAAACTGAGCTCAGAACTAGAGAGCTGAAATCGACTGATTCAGCTGAATCAGCAAAACCACTACCGCTGTAGTGGTGGCCAATACCGACCCAATGACGATGTTCAACTTTGCATCTAGGCGACCAAGACCCTTTTCAATTCGTTGAACATCAGCTACTCGGGCCACGTCTGACCAACCGTTTGGCGGAAGATGTTCCATGAGTTCCATATCGAGTCTTATGTGATGGTCGACAACGTCTCAGGGCAGAAGGACTATCAACATGATCATGTTCATCACCATGCCAATAGAAACACCAAGCAGGGCCGCAAGTGAATTGCCAAACCTCGTCAGCTTCCTATCAAGTTGATTGACTCGTGCATCAAGTTGATCAAGGCGCGCGGTCATCATTACCGCAAAATGGTCAATGTCAGATCTGCGTGCGACGTCTGCTCCATCAGTCGGCGAGAAATAGTTCATCATGGTGTTTGGCACGTTGTCTCCTGAAATGCACTCTCATCGAATAAATACGGCTGAATAGTACGTCACGTTTCAGAAGGGAAGCTGGGGTGAGCCTGGGTTCGTCAAAACAACCCACGCAATGTGCGTAGAGTCATTTCGTGAAGAAATGCACTGCAGTACTCGCAATCGTCGTTGGCATCGCTGGGCTCGTTGGGCGGGTCAGTCATGCCGCACCATCACGAACAGACATTCCGCCAATTCTGCTGAATGGTGAGGACGGAACTCTCGGGCTGTTCGTTTATCTCGGCCCGGGTGCGGAGAACACATCAGTTCCAATGATGGGAACAATTCCGGTGAAAGTATGCGACGGGACTGATTGCGAGACATACACGGGCAATTACTTATCTGACACCGAGGGATACTCCCAGCACCGCTTCATCAACACTCAGATCTCCATAGGTGTGCGATTCACGAAGCGGGCCGTGACCGCACAAGTACCAACTGATTTGGTTGATGGTTCCAAAGGCTGGTCGACTGCCAGCAATGCCGTCACTGGGTGGACAGATTCGCAGGCGTGGTTCCGATCTCGTTCAACACGACCTGTTCTTGAGGTGCAATTCAGGGCCATTGAATCGAGCAGTCTGTCTCGCGCCGACTTATGCGCGAATTACCGCGAAGGTGTGACTCTCTCAAAGAGCATCTCTGGTTACTCCGCATTTGATCTCACCGGGTATACGACACTCAAGTACGTGCTCAATGAAAACGGTGCACAGGTAAAGACTGAAGACTTGTCTTCATTGATGACTGGAATGACATCGATTCCGGCATGTGGCGGTGGCATCATGGGTTCGGGAGTCATGAAGACCATTGAGGGTCTCTCTGCCGGCAAGTCCTACAAGCTCATCTACACACTGTCTGGCGCAGGAAAAACAGACGTCACTGCAACGCTTGACTTCATCACGCCGGGAGGTTGTCCATCTGGGGAAATCGTGCTGCCACCGTCACCTCGAGCCTTCTATTACGGAGTTATCGGCGCAGACGGGTACCTAAAGTCGTATCTAGCGACCGGTACATACCCGTGGCGAATAGAGAGTGTGCTCGGAGATCGCCTGGCCCCCATCTATTTTTCCGCCTCGAAAGTTGGTCCGTATAAAGGCAAG
>Ga0169931_10000604_pt1 | contig 59559 bp, 46 predicted proteins | sample Kivu_15m_20L_FD_129675 | JGI IMG/M metagenome (GOLD analysis project Ga0169931, IMG submission 129675) | Freshwater microbial communities from Lake Kivu, Western Province, Rwanda to study Microbial Dark Matter (Phase II) - Kivu_15m_20L... | ecosystem: Environmental > Aquatic > Freshwater > Lake...
CAGCACTTCGATACCCAGCACTTCGATACCCAGCACTTCGATACCCAGCACTTCGATACCCAGCACTTCGATACCCAGCACTTCGATACCCAGCACTTCGATACCCAGCACTTCGATACCCCAAGGCGCTTCAACTCGCCCTTCGACAAGCGCCGCAAGCCAAATTCCAATGCGTCCTTCGACCATGCCGCCGGCCACCAACAGTGCGGGGAATCTTGGCAGCACTTCGTCTGGGACCGTTTATCCCCCGATTCCTCCTTCGCTGAACACCACGGCAGCTCCAAGTCCATCTTCGATCCCAAACTCCTACAGCGAATACTGGTCTCTCGACCGCGTGCTGACCAAAGCGGAGCAAGATGAACGGGATGCACGCTTGTTGAACGAGGTTGGGATTGGTCCCGGCGAAGTCTTTATCGAGCTTTCGACGCAGACTCCCCTTTCAAAATCGGATCCGCGATACAACGCGATGTCGGATTACATGAATCGTTTTTACGAATTCAAGCGTGCATCGCTGAGCGGCTCGCGACCTCAGGCAACCTCAATTGCAACATCCCAGCCCTCGGGCTATCGAGACCCGAACCCGAACCTCAACGTCCCCTCGCCAACGTACGGTGTCGGCGTGAATCCATACTTCACGGGTCCATCCTCCACCGGCGAGCTTGGTTCGAATCAGCTCAGCACGGCAGCCTTTGACGAGCTCGTTCGTCGGCGGGCCGAAGAGATGCTGCATACCTCGAACATCCGCTTGGCCCAAAACGGCTCACTGAATACCGGGGGATTGAATCCCGGTGGATCGCTCGGGTTCCCCCTCCCGGGACAAACAACCCTGCCAACCACGAAACCCGTACCGGGGCTCGAAAACACGGTCCAGACCACGAATTCGCCAGCGTCCTCCTCGACGCTTTCCACGGCGGCCGACTCACGCCCCGCGACAACAAAAGACGGCAAAGAGCGGCGCGTTTACGAACCGCAAGCGCTTATCAATTTCTTTCTTCTGCTATCGATCGTCGGTAATGTTTACCTCGGGATCGCGATTTCGCGGCTCATTCGTCGCTACCGGAACCTTGTTGCTGTCAATCGCGGAACGGTCGTCACATCGTGAGGTGAGCCCTGCGTTTGCTCCGCGATCGATTGGTTTTCAGCTACCCGTCTTGCTGTAGGCGGCTTCAAACAAAGCCCTTCGCTGGGCGGCTTTGCTCTTCTCCGCCTCGATTTGCTCGACCTGCGCTGAGGTAGCCTGCCGCTGCTGCTCGAGTTGTTCTTTGCTCGCTCGGAGCTGTTCGAGCTGAGCCTTGATCGCCTCAAGCTGGGCGGCCATGTCCGCCATCTGCTGGTCGGTCGAAGCCATCTTCGACATCACTTCATTGACCCCTTGTTCGGCCGTCTGCATCTGGGCTGTGAGCGCTGAGAGTTGCTCGGAGAGCGAGTTTTCGGTGGCGACAAGGCTTGCTCCTGCGGCCTGAAAATCATTCCAGGATTGCTGCAGACGCGAGAGCTTTGCAGCAGCAGAATCCCTCGCTGCTGTCGCTGCGGAAAGCGATTGCTGCGCTTGATCGCGCTCGGTCGTCTGGGGAGGGATCTGCTGCTGGGCGTCGAGCAGTTGCTTTTCAAGAGTTGCCAACGCGACCTTTGTTTTTTCCGCTTCGGCCGCGGCCATGCTCGCCGCTGTTGTCGCCGCCAGCAAGGCTGCCCGAGCAGCAGCAAATTCCGTTTGCAGCTGGCCAAGAGCGTTCTGCGCGGCGGCCGCAACGGGGATTGCGGCCTGCAGACCATCGACTGCAGCCTTCGCTTTCGCATGCGCCGCATCCACCTGCTGCAGCGCCAGTTGCAGGGCCTGAGCTTGCTGGGTATGGAGCGTGAGCGCCTCATTCCGCTGAGCATTCAGCGTGGCACGCTGCTGGGTCGCGGCCTCATCCGTTCCCTGCACTTGCGCGAGCTGTTCGTCAATCTTTTGGAGCGTCGCGGCATGGGTATCGCGGGCGGCAATCGCGGCATCGCGCGCTCCCTCGGCACCCTTGAGCTCCGCAAACCCCGCATCCCGCGCCGCACCGAGATCCGCAGCGCTCTTGAGCGCTGTCGCTGCCGCGGCGACACCTTGATCATGCTGCTGGGCCTTTGCATCCCGCTCTGCTTGCGCCTTGTCCATCGCTGCCACGGCAGCGATGCGTTGCTGCTCGGCCGCATCCGCCGCAGCCTTGGCGGCCGCAACCTGCTCGCCGAGGCTTTGCACCATTGCGACGGTCCCACTGAGCTTACCCTCCGCCGCAGTGTATGCAGCACTCTGCGTCTGAAAAGCTGCCGCGGTCGTGCTCGCCAGCTCGGTCGCCTGCTGCATGCGAATCTCGAGTGGGGCGGGGTTGGCGGAGAGAACAAGCTCCTGCGCGGGATCATCGGTCTTCCACATTTTGATCAGACCCGACCAATCCCCGGCAATCACCCGCGTGCCATCATGGTTGAAAACAACCTTCATGACAGCTTCGGGGAAGGCCGGGAATTCGCGGATCAAGTTCCCATCGGCATCCCACAATTTCACGACGCGGTCTCGACCACACGTCACGATCTTTCCGTCGCGGGCCATATCGATCCCCGTAACTCCACCCCCATGGGCGCTGAAGTTCTTGATCTGGCCTCCATTGAAGACCTCCCACAATTTGACTGTTCCGTCGAGCGATGCAGAGGCGACCACATTGCTATCAGAGCGCCACGCGATTCCTCGAATCGCATCTTTGTGACCAACAAGGTCCAGATAGAGCCGACCTGTATCGGCTTCCCAAAGCACCAACCCCCCGGCACGATCTCCGGAGGCAACCAGTACTCCATCGGGGCTAAAGCGAACGGAGTAAACCCAATCCGTATGCTTCTTGAGTTCAAACACCTTCTCGCCAGAATCGACGTCGTGAATCCGTACTAACCGCTGCGGACCGCCAAGCGCAACGCGGCTGAGAGTTGGGTTGATATCGCTGCCCAAGACGATGTCCAGCTCATCACCGCAGCGAGCCACGGGGTCGCCGGAACGAATATCGTAGAGGACCGCCAAACCCTGCTGACTGTGGTGTCCGCCACCGACCAGCAAATAGCTCCCGTCACGCGAAAAGGTCAGCGAATGCGGTTCACCTTCCGGGAACGGGAGGATGCCAACGCATTCCCCATTCTCGGTGTTGTACAGCACAATCTGCCGCTGACCGCCGATAGCCACCAGCGGAGCCCAAGGACTGCTCTGAATGGAGGTCACGGCCGCTACTCGCTCGGTCACAATCACAGGTTGCTGCCACACCGTTTCGGGCATCGCCACCGGTCCTTCGGGACGACCGTCTGCTGAAGCCGAAAAAGCAAGCTTGCTCGCCTTTTTCTTTTTCGCCGTGGAACCCGAATTTTCGAGCAGCCCCAAATCAATCCACTTCTTCACCGTCGCAATCAGCTCGTCGGGCAGCTTGTCCTGTCCCGGAGGCATGACTGGAGTATCCTCATGTGCCATCAGCATCCAAAGCCGGCTCGATGAAGCTTCGCCGTCAAAAACGATCTCCCCGCTGGAACCTCCTTCAATGGTCGATGCAAAAGTATCGAGTGCGAGTCCACCTTTCTTCTCGTTTTGATTATGGCAACTGAAACAATGCTGCCGGAAAATCGGTTTCACATGATCTTCGTAGGTGACTTTCTCCCCAGAATCCTGGGAAAAAAGAGACGAGGACAGCGCGACAGCGGCAATGGGAAGGAAAAGCAAACGCATCGTAGCAGTCATTTTGAATCAGTGGTTGAAAACAAATTCCCGGCTGTTGAGGATCGCCCAAAAAATATCTTCCAGTCCTTGTACCGGACTCGCCGCAGAGGTGGCTTGAGCAACCAGCGTCTGCGACTCCTCGGCTGACGGATGACGCCCGAGCGATCGAATGAACATCAGATCAATCACCTCCGCAGGGGACTTTCCGCCATCGACCCACTGCTGGATCAGTCCCCCTTGCTTGATCTTCTCGTGAACCGCATCGCCATTGATCAAATGAAGCGCTTGGGAGAGACTCGGATCGGTCGTCGCTTCGCAATCACAAACCGTATTGCGGGGAGCGCGGCCAAAGGTCGTGAGGAAGTAGGTGCTGGTCGATCCATCGGCGATCTGCACCGCTCGCGCTCCAAGGGGCAAACCCGGGAACTTATTTTTGGTGCCGGTGATCTGTGAAATGCAATCGAGCAGACTTTCGGCGGGGATTCGCCGTACCGCGGCGAAGGCATAGTTCCGCGTGTCACTGCGGTTGCTCTCGTTCGGTGTCACGCTCCGCTGGTAGGCTTGGCTGTTGCAAATGTCCCGCACCAGTTGCTTGAAATCAAACTTGTACTCGGCAAGCTTCTTTCCCAGTTCCTGGAACAGTTCTGGGTTACTCGGAGGATTGCTGACGCGAATGTCGTCAACCGGGTCGACCAAGCCAGAACCCATAAAGTGTGCCCAAACACGGTTGGCGATCGAGGTCGCAAAATAGGGGTTTTCAGGACGAGTCAGCCACTGTGCAAGTACCTCGCGACGATCCTTCCCCGCGGTATCAGGTTCGATATCTCCCAGAAATCTTGGCTTCATCTGCCGACCACCCACCGGATGACTGACTTCGCCACCAAAGCTGTTGAAGACAATCGTTTCCCGATAATCCTCCGCCCGTTTCCGCCCAATCTGGCTGAAGAAAGCGGCAAATCCGTAGTAATCATCCATCGTCCAGCGATCGAAGGGATGATTGTGACACTGGGCGCACTGGGTTCGGATCCCCATGAAAACCTGCGCGACATTCTCGGCCGTCTTCAGCGTATCGCGTTCAATTTCATAGAAGTTCGTCTGTGGCGTGCTGAAAGTCCCCCCAGCACCACTGAGAAGCTCGCGAACCATTTGGTCGATCGGAACTTCGCGGGCAAATTTGTCGGTGAGCCACTGGCTATAAAGAAATGCCGATTTGTAGCTCACTTGGTTCGGCCCGCCACTCTTGATCATCAGCAGCTGGGCAAACTTCATCGCCCAAATCTCGCTGAACTCTTTTCTCTCCAGCAGCCGGTCGATCAATTCACCCCGCTTGTTAGCCGCCGTGTCTGCCATGAACTGAGCATATTCCTCCTCGGTGGGCATGAGACCTGTGATATCCACCGTGACGCGGCGGATGAATTCCTCATCCGAGCACACTCCACTGGGTAGAATCCGCAATTGCTGTAATTTCTTACCCACCAGTTGATCGACGTAATTCCCGCTGACCTCGGGAGCTTGATAGACCAAGCCTGCCGGCAACGTGAGAACTTGGGCCCCGACGGTATGGGTGTCAAAGCGAGCCATGACAAAGGCTTCGCCTCGCGCCCCCGCAACGACTCGCCCTCCCTGATCGATCGCGGCAGAGGTTGGATTATTCGTACTGAAAGCTGCCAACCGGGACACATCCCGAGTGGTTCCGTCGGAGTAATTCGCGACGGCGATAAACCGCTGCCCCGTCCCCTCACCTTCGATCACTGCCTGCAGCGGGTAGATCGCCACGGAGGTCACCGTCGGCGGCGGACTTTCGGCCGGATCGATCAGTGCACCATCTTTGAGCCACTCTAAAATTGTCGCGTAATACTCCGAGTCGACCTCAAAGAGTTTACCTCCGGTGTGTGGAACAGCGCCCGTTGCCTTCTCCATAAAAAGACTTCGCTCGGGAACGGCAAGGTTTATCCGACGAAAACCAATTTCACGAGTAATCCGCTGATAGTCCCCAAGCGGATCGAAACCAAACAGACTGAGGTTAAAACCATCCTTCCCGCGCGCAGCACCGTGGCAGCTGCCTGTATTGCAACCCGCTCGGGTAAGCACCGGCATCACATCCTTGATAAAGCTGATCTTCGGATGGACGGTCGCCCCTTGAACGGTTACCGGAACCGTGACCCGCGTCCCTCCATAGGTACCGACCAGTTCCGTCGCACCATCGGCCCGGGGAAAAAGAGCAGTCCCGCGAATCTCCGCCAATTCGGGACTCGTAACCGACCAATCCACTTCCTCGGTGATGTCCACCGTGACTCCGTCAGGACGGCGCAGAACGGCGATGAAGCTCTGAAAATCGCGGTCCGAATCGAGCTTAATCTGCGGAGGGAAGAGCGTGATTTCCGGACCTGCTCCTGGCTTGTTTTCAGAACTCGGATCGGGATCGGGTTCCGCGGCACCAAGTGCCAAAGTCAACCCAAGTCCGATTCCGCTGGCGAGAATCGCCAAGGAAACGAACTGCAAACCCTTACTCAACCAATCATTGCGAATCATCGACGGACCTCATCGGGGCCAAGGGTGGACTCGTCCACCCTTCAAAAAGTGGGCACTCACGACGCATCAACCCCCTTGCGAAGGAGCTTGCTGCTTCTGCAACCGCAGTTGTTCAATTCGACTCAAAGGCTTCGGTGGAGCCTCCTGCGGCGGAGCCTCAGCGGCAGGCGCAGGCATGGGCGGAGGAGGGGGAGCAGCCGGAGCAGGAAGTGGCTCATTGACTTGGATTTCCCCAGTCCCCACCGTTTGCATGATATCCCCACCGGGCGAATGAATGATGGCCTGAACATTCAGTGTCTTATGCCCTCCAGGCCGCGCATCGGCCGCAATTTCGATCGGGAAGACAACTTCCGTGGTCTCTGCCGTCAGTGGTTGCGTGTCTGCCGAGGATGTTACACCTGCTGGGAACCCAACCAGCTTTACCTCGGCTGCACCTTCAAAGGGTCGAGCGACTTCGACACCGAGCAAAACCTGTCCTTTCGTCCCCTGCTCAACAGAAGCCTTATTGAAAGTGAACTTAAAGAACTCCTCTTCAATCTTCAGCTCCGCAGCGAGCGTCGAGACCTTCACCGCGCCATTGCCGGTGTCGGGAAACCCAATCGCGATCATCGGCCAGGGACCAACCGCGGCATTTCCATTGGCGGTAATCGGAAGAACCAGCTCATTTTGCTCCGCAGGAATACTGAGGCTGTTATTCGTACTGATCCCCGGAGGTGCATAGAGCAAGCGAACAGGAATCGCCGCAGTATAGCCCTCTTTACGATGGGCGATGACCTTGATCCCGGCCGAACCATTGCGAACGATCGGCGCCGTGGGAGGGACGATTTCGATCGTCGCCGGCGGCGCGGCGATCACAGCAACGGCCGCGCGGTCGGAATCATAACCCCAGACATCCACCCGGTTCTGCCCGGCAATCAATTTATGTCGTTGGAACAAGTGTCCGGTTACGTCCGGCTGGCCGCTGGTGGGTCGGGCGGTCAAATCGGCTAACGTCGCTGCCAACGGAGCGTCCCCGGTTGCGGAGAGAATCATCGGTATCGTCGGCCGGTCTGCCGGCATGACAAAGCTCGTAGCGGTCATCCCCGCGGGCAAGCCCTCGAATGCGAAACTTAAATCCCCTCCGAATTCCCTCCGCTCCGCATTGACCATCAAGGCTGTTTGCGTCCCTCGCGGAACTTCGATCGTCATCGATTCGTCGCGACGCTCTTCAGGCAAACTCACAACAATCGCCGGCGCCGCAACCTCGACTTCGATTCGATAAGCATAGCTGGGACCACCACCCTGCAGATGGTCGCGGACCGTAACCACATAGACTCCATCCTCCGGAGCACTAAATTCAGCGACCGCGTCGGGACCTGCAGAATCATCATTTCCAGCAATCCGATTGAATGCCGGATTGTAGATATCAATGACCGCGTCGAGAGGAGAACGAAGCACCGAACGAGCCAAGAGCTTCGTCACTACCTTCTGACCCTTTTTGGCTTGAAAGGCAAAGGCATCGACATCTTTCGCTTGGCTGACGATCCCTGAAAAAGCCACCGGAAGGGCGTCGGGAGTACGATTCGGCTCGCGAACGTTGTCATTGGGCTCCTGTTCGATGAAGTTCGGCATCGGCAAAACTCGCATCGAGTTCGGGGAAGGAGCAATGCCTTTTTCCGTCTGCACCGAGAAAGGATGGTTCACACTGACCGCCCCGGGCAGCGCTACAGGACTCTGCCACTGGCTTCCATCGGCTCCCAAAAAAGTCGCCGTGATCGTCTCTCCAGGCCTTCCTCCCGAGGGGATCACCGCCACGGGGCGAGGAAAATCGCCGACATGTAAGCGGTAATGCGCTCCGCCGTCACCACCAAAGGAACTGTCGCGGACCTGGACCACATACAGTCCGTCTTCACGTACGGTGAAAGAGCAGAGGGCATCCTGCTGCAGCAGTGGTGAATCGTCGCTGGTTGCCTGTTCAAACCGGTTCGCGTCGAGAATCGCCACGAAGGGATCGAAAAAGTTCGCGTTCCCCTGAGGGAAAAAGGCCAACCGAAGGCCCTCGACCTCGCACGTAATCGTCTGCCCAGCCTTCAATTCCAGCGCGTAATAATCCTCGTCCTCGCGCGTCACCACACCAGTGACCGTAACGTTCATATCAATTTTTTGCGGCGCAGAAAAATCACTATTCGGCTCCACCTCCGGAATAACAGGCAAAGCTCCGACACTGAGCAGTCGGATGTTGGAAATCCCGGTCTCAGTCACCAAGCGAAAGGGATAGAAACCAGGAGCCAACTCCGGAGCAGCTAGCAAAGTGACCTCGACGTTCGCATTATCGATCACCTTCATTTCCTGAACTTCGATTCCCGGTCGGTCCATGAGGAGCTGCCTTGCATCCTGCAGCCGCGCACCGGAAAGCACAATCTTAGTGGCCTCACCGCGACGGAGCCCCGTAGGATTGACGCTCGAAACAACGGGCGTCGCCGCAGCGGCAAAACCCACCGCGAGAACCACCCAAGCGCCCGCAACGTGCAGCACTGGCCAGATCGAACGGACCCAGATCCGTTTGTCAATCGCGCGCGTCATGATTCCACACCTCGGGCTCATTCGATGAATACAAAATCTTTCTTCCGCATGGCTGCCAGATCAAACGAGCAATTCCTGAATGACCTTCCCGCCATCGACAATTTCGATCGGACGATCGCCAGGGGCCATCAGCTCCTTGTCGGCGACGATCCCGAGCAACTGGTAGACCGTCGTTGCCAAGTCTGCAGGACCGACCGGATCCACTTCCGGCTCCGTCGCTGTTGCATCGGAGGAACCGTAGATCATTCCGCCTTTGATCCCTCCTCCAGAGAGCATCACGCTGAAGACCTTCGGCCAGTGATCACGACCGGAGGTTGCGTTGATCTTGGGCGTGCGACCGAATTCGCTGCTGACCATCACGAGCGTCGAGTCGAGCAGCCCTCGCGAGCTCAGATCGTCCAGAAGTGTCGCCAAAGCCTGATCAAGCGGCGGCATCTGCCCCTTCACCGCAGCCGTAATGTTGTCGTGATGATCCCAGCCACCGTAGGTCAACGTGACAAGTCGCACTCCAGCTTCGACCAATCGCCGCGCCATCAGCAACCGCTGACCCGCCTCATTTCGTCCATAGGCATCGCGGAGCTTGTCATCTTCTTTGCTGATGTCAAACGCCGCACGGGCTTGAGGTGAATCGAGCAAGCTGTAGGCACGCTCGTAGAAAGTATCCATCGCGCTGACATTGTCCGCGGCAACAATTTGCCCGAAGCGACCATTGATCGCGCTGAGCGCTGCCTTGCGACGGAGGAAACGATCGGCATCGACATCCCCGGCGAGGTCCAAGTCGCGAACTTTGAAATTGGGATTCCGCGGATCATCCCCCAAAGCGAAGGGCCCAAAGGACGAAGAGAGGTAACCGCTCCCCGCAAACTCGTTGGGCGCATTGGGAATGCAGACATAAGGGGGAAGATTATTCCTCGGTCCATATTCATGGCTGATCACACTGCCGAAACTCGGGTACAGCAGCGCTGGGCTGGGCTTGTAGCCCGTAAACATGTTGTGCGTCCCACGCTCGTGCGCGGCCTCACCATGGGTCATCGAGCGAATCACGGCAAACTTATCGGCCCGCTGTGCAAGCTGCGGCATCGCTTCGCAAACGACTTCACCGGTATTCGTCTTGATGACACCCATCTCGCCACGATATTCAAGCGGACTGTAGGGCTTCGGGTCGAAGGACTCCTGATGCGCCATCCCACCAGGAAGAAAGACGTGGATCAGACTCAGGGCCTTGGGTTCCAAAAAGTCATAATGCTTTTGGTCTGCACGGGCATCTCGCAGCATCAGCAATTGCGGGAGCGTCAACCCCAGCCCCCCGGCAACACCGGCTTGCAACATACTCCGTCGGCTGAATCGATTCCCGAAACATCTGGCCATCTTCGTGGACTCCCAAGAGTGAGACAAAAAGAACTCGGCTGCGACTGGCCACACGCCTCTGCGCCGCGCGCATCAAAAATTAATCGGCTTCTAAAAAAAATAATCACTGGATAAAGATGGAATGAGCCAAGCAGAAGAAAATCAGGAGACTCCTCCGACGCTGACACCATTCCAGTACGGGGTGGGAACTGACCGCACAACGATCCAGCCTACTTCGTCATGCGGCGATAACTAATCATCGTAAGGGCCAGAACCGAAACTGTCAAATTTGAACTCAGTTCTTTGGCATCCTTTGATCGTATGAACGCGGCGTGCCGCTTGGTGAACTCACGAGCAGAGCCGAACCCCTCAAAAGAGAACTCAAAGCGTCCCAACGGATGTACTTGCGCGCACTGACTGAGAGCCTCTCCGAAAAGGGGTCTGACCCTTTGGAGGCAAGTCGATTTCATTAGTTTTTGGGCCTTGCCGGAAAGGGTCAGACCCCTTTTCGGAGAGGCTCTGAGAGTCACGCAGCACTTTCAAGCCGAGCGGCGCAGCGGTGCAGCAGGGGGCGCCGACTGCTGTGAGGCTCGCTGCCCATCACTGCCGTAGAAGAGAACTTTCTGCGATTTGAGGTCAGCGACAGCGGTCAGCTTGACGCTCCGTGGACCATGCATGCAGTAATAGATGCCGCACGGTTGGCCATGGCGAACGAGAACCCGTTCGGTCATCGGAAACGCTTCCTCTTCGAGGTGCCCAAGGAGCGCAAGCTGGCTGCGGACAAATACTCGCAAACCCTCGACCATCGAACCTGAATGCGGCAAACCAATCATCCGATCCCATCCCTCGACTCAGTTTCGATGCTGCCCGGCCAAGAATGTTCGTCAAGAACACCCATGTCGGCCGGGCATTTTCATGCTTCCCTGCATGACTGCGAGTCAGTATCGGCCCCTCGGGGAAAGAGAATTCATGCTTCGAGAGAGGTCCAGTGGGTGGCATGCACGGTTTCGTGCGGAACCTTGACGGTCGTGCCGGTTTTCCGTGCAATTCCTCTCCCAAACTCACCCCCCACTGGTCACGCTGGTCGACTTAGTGTGCAATTGCGCGACGTCCACAATCCGTCCTTGGGCGAGCGGAGAATGGGGCGCGCACGGGAGTGAAGGAAAAAAATGCCGCAGATCATTCAAGACGCGGGGGAAAAGCCGCTCGTCCTGCACAGCCAGGCTCGCGCGCCAATCGCTTCGCTCGGCTTCCTCGAGCAAGCTCTCTTGTTCGCGGAACTTGCGATGATCTCCTACAACGACCACGAGGAAACGCAGCGCGCGGCGGCAGCGATTGGCTTTCCCGAGGCAACGCTCTTTGATCGCGACGGCTCGCAAGCCTTTCGCTTCCGCAACGACCATGATTGCGTCCTCGCATTTCGCGGGACCGAACCCCATGAATGGAATGACATCAAAGCCGATGTCAACGTCGGGACCGTAATCGCCGGGACCGTCGGTAAAGTTCATCGCGGTTTCAACGCCGAAGTCGATGACCTGTGGCCGATGCTCGAAAAAGCCCTCGCCACCAACTCCCAGCCGCTGTGGTTCTCAGGGCATTCCCTTGGCGGGGCGATGGCAACGATCTGTGCGGCACGCTGCTTTCGAGCCACCATCCCTAGTAATCCTGAGGCTTTGTTCACCTTTGGCGCCCCGCGCGTCGGTGACAAGGCGTATGCCCACCATCTCCAGCTCCGCCACTTCCGCTTCGTCAATAATAATGACCTCGTGACTCGGCTTCCCCCACGCTGGCTTGGGTACTGCCATGCGGGGGAGGAGGTCTATTTCAACCGTAACGACCGGATTCAAAAAATCAGCGGGCTGCGGCGTTCGCGAGACCGAATGCGGGGAGCGATCCGTGGGTTGATGCGGTGGAAGATTGACGCCTTGTCGGACCATCAAATTCATCGCTACATCGAATGCCTGCTCAATGAAATCGCGTACACGGATCGAGCCAAATCGACCCCCTCTCCGTAGCCCCGCGACCTGCGTTCCGCACTTGTTGATAGAGACTGAAGCGGCCGCCCTCTATTTCCGAAAGAAATTTTTGAAATTCCTGTCCCGTTCTCTCATCAGAGCGAATAATCCCCTGTCAAGATGAAGCGGTTAGGCAATTCCGGGTGCTTTTACTGAGGTTCGCCAAGCTGCTCAATTTTCTTCTACAGGGCCGGGGGGAGACTACTCAGATGAACACCATGATTTTCCGTTCAGCAATTTTGTTTTTATTCCTTGTCGGCGCGTCAGTCACCGCATCAGCCCAGTGGGCTGAGAATTTGTTTCCGATCCGAACTCATGATTTTGGGACGGTCGCTGCGGCGTCGAAGACAGAGTTTGAATTTCCAATCCGCAATCGCACTGCCGAGGCGATCCACATTCAACAGGTGCGGGCGAGCTGTGGTTGCACGACGCCGATTCTCAAAGACGCTTGGATCCAGCCTGGGGGGGATACGATCCTCACGGCCCGTTTCAATACTTCGTCGTTCCAAGGAAAGAAGGGGGCGACCTTGACCGTGGTGATCGATCGCCCGCGTTTTGCTGAGGTCCAGCTCCGCGTCGATGGCTACATTCGTCGCGATATTGTCTTCAACCCAGGGGCGGTCGAATTCGACAAGATCGAGGGTGGCAAAGGAGCGGAAAAACGAGTTGCCGTAGCCTATGCGGGGCGGAGCGACTGGCAGATTCTCGGTGTCGAAGCGAGCCAACCGCATTTGTCGGTGACGGTTCAGGAAAAGGGTCGTACTGGACAGCGAGTCGATTACGATCTGTTGGTTCAGATTCGCGACGATGCCCCTGCAGGTTTCTTCCAAGAAGAAGTCATTGTCCGGACCAATGATCGTGCCATGCCGCGAGTGCCGCTGTTGGTCAGTGCTGAAGTGCTCGCACCGCTTTCGGTGGGCCCCGCGACATTTTCCGCAGGGACACTAAAGCCAGGTGACCAGACGAAGCAGTTGCTGATCGTCAAGGGTCAGCAACCTTTCACTGTCACCAACGTCACCTGCGAAGGTTTTCAGGTGCAGTTTCAATCGGCTCAGGAGGCCAAGGAAGTGCAAATGGTGCAACTCGTTCTGACAGCGGGAAACCTCGGGGGCGCAGTGAAGAGCAAAGTGATCGTCCACACTGACCTGGGAGAGAGCGTCTTGGGTGAGTCGATCGTGACTGGTGAAATCGTCGCTCCGCAGTAGTCTCTGTTCGGACGGGAAAGCGAAAAGTCGCCGGGCTGCTAGGCGATCGCTTCGATACTCTCAATGACGCGACCGATGACCTCATCATCGGTCTTCGGGTGAAAGAAAACGGCTTTCCAGGCGGGGATCGAAATTGCGTGCGGCTTGTATCCTGTGGACTGGGTGAAGCTCAGTCGCGCGTCGATCCCTGGCCTGAGCGTCGCTTCGCGTTTCTCGTACATCCGCTGAACTTCGAAGAGCGTCCTTTCGATCTCCGCGGGGGACATTTCGCCCCGGACCATTCGCTGATAAATCTGCTCGGCATTTCTTCCCCGCGGTAAAACCCACCAGAGCACCGAAGGTCCGATCGTTTCGGCGTTCAGGACCTTGCAGTATTCCAGTTCAGAAATCGCCCGCTTGAGTTTCATTGCCATTTCCATCGCGCTGGCGATCAGAGTTTGGTACCCCTGCAAACCGATGCCGTTGAGCGACGCCATCACGGCGTAGGGCCCGATGCCGGGGCGCGAGCATTCGAGGGTGAAGAGGGCTGGGTCGTGGCGGCAATCGGCTTCGCAGAAATAAGGCATCTGATCGACGTTGCGAAGCAGTCTTCCAAGTTCCTCGCGACGGTTGACAATAAAGGCGCTCGACGGGTAATGCCCCCAGCCCATCTTATGGAAATCGATCGTCACCGAGTCTGCGTAGCGGAATCCTTGGGTCAATTCCTGCAACCGAGCGATCGCGGCGAGCGCTGGAGGATCGATTTTCAAAGGATTCGCTCGTGAATCGTATTCGGTCAAAAAGCAACTGACCCAGCCGACCGCTGCATCGACATGCAGATGTGGCGTGACCTGCGCGTAGTGGCGGGCCTTTTCTTCGATCAGCTGCCGAATTGAAGCAATCGCATCGATTCCATAGGCGTCCGTGCTGCCAAATGTGGCAATCACAAACGCGACCTTGCGTCCCTCGGCGTAGAGCTGATCAAGTTTCTCCGCGAGGAGATCGAGTCGCATCGAAAACTGTTCATCGGTCGCAACAGCATGGAGATTCTCCGTCCCGATCCCGAGCCAACCGGCAAGGGTCTGATTGGAATAATGCCCGGCCTCAGAGACCAGTCCTGAGATCGGCTCGCCAGCCAAGCCGCGCTGCATCGCTCCGGGAGCGACCTTTTCAATCCCGAGCTTTCCCCCATAGAGATTCGAGATCGTTCCCCCCATCGTAAAAACCCCCCAAGGGTTTTCCGTGTGGTAGAAGATCAAGTTCGCCAGCGCGGTGATCGCTTTCACCTCGAGCTCATTGCTTCGAAGGCAGTAAGTGTCGACGCAGAGGTTTGGATTTTTCAGCAGGCAGGCCAGTGCACCGACAAGCGAAGCGTAATTCGCTGGTCCTTTGACATTCTCCAGGTGCAATGGGGACTGCCAGCCATCGGTGCCCCAGAAGTAAGGAAAAATCGCGTCGCGTGCATCCTTGAGATTACCCGGCAAGGTATGAATCTCGGGATTTGCCTGTGCCGTCTCATAATTGCGGCTCATCAGCATTCCTGGCGGGAGATGCGACTCCGCTTCGAGAGCCAAGAGAAACTCGTCGAAAACCTCCAGAATTGACTGGCGGTCGCACGTAAAAAAGGTGTCCGTCAGTCGCTTTAAGGCCGCGGGGTCCATGCTGCAATCCTTCGAAGGGGGACGCGCCGTCCACTTCGCTGGCCCATGCACAGCAGAACGAGCGGCTGCCCGACTCGATCAATTATGGCTCACCGCTCACTCGCGCGGACCCACTGGCCGAAAAGACGACCGAAATCCGAAGCGACTTGCTAGTGGTGGAGCAGGGTTTGCTGATCAGGCTGCGTCACGCGACCAAGGATCTGCTGTAGAATCTGCTGCTCCAGCGATGCATCGCGGCCCAGAGCAATCCACCCTAAAGTGACCGGCTCTCCTTCCGCCAAATCCTCCTGCCGAACAATCGTTCCATCGTGTCGATAGGAAGCAGCCGATTCACTCGCGAACTGCTCTCGATCCACATCTTCGATCTCCTTGTCGACCTGAACATAAACACTGTATCCACCCGAAGAGGGTCTTACAATGACTGTCGCACGGCGGCGGATGGATTGAAAAGTGCTCTGGAGCCTTTCAAAACCCTTGGTGCTATCTTTTCGCCATGGCTCCAGCAAACTTGAACCGGTCTTGTAGGCGCTATCGAGCCTCCCTTCGAGAACAAGATCTCCAGTCGCCTGGAGCGGTTGCTCGCGACTAATATGGAAAAAGTCGTCGACCGTATCGACGACTTGGGACCAAACGAAGTCGGGGTTGGCAGGGGGGATTGGGGCTGGATTGGGGACGATATTTTGGGGAACCGGCGAACTGAACCGGTAGAGCAATCGTCCGCAACCGAGCGTGCAGAGCGCGCTCACGACGAGCAGCAGGGGGAGAACAGCGTTTCGGGAGAGAGGCTGGGGGTGGAGTTGCATGCGTGGGAGTGTGCCGAATCTTTCCTTAGAGCCGCAAGATCAACTCGCCCTTGCGAAAAGCGGATTGGCGGGCTAACTTCACCACACGCAACGCGGATGTGGCGGAACTGGCAGACGCGCTAGATTCAGGTTCTAGTGGCCGCAAGGTCGTGGAGGTTCGATTCCTCTCATCCGCATTCCTCGCCCAGAGCCTCTCCGAAAAGGGGTCTGACCCTTTGGAGGCAATTCGATTTGATTGGTTTTTGGGCCGTGCCGGAGAGGGTCAGGGCCGTGCCGGAGAGGGTCAGGGCCGTGCCGGAGAGGGTCGGCCGTGCCGGAGAGGGTCAGACCCCTTTTCGGAGAGGCTCTCGGAGTCCTTTTCGGAGAGGCTCTTAGACTGCTGAAGCTCCATCGTCCAGTTCGCTCTGGAGTTCCAGCCACCGCTCTTCGGTCGATTCCAGTTCTTTGCTGACGGCAGAGAGTTCTTCGTGGAGCCGGAGCGCATCGGCTGGCTGGGTGGCATTCATGAGCGCTTCATTCAGGGCGCGACGCTGGTCATCGAGTTTCTGGATGGTCCGCTCGAGATTCGACATTTCCTTGCGAATCTGTCGCTCCTCTTTGCCACCCTTTTGCTTGAGCGCCATCGATTGACCGGCCGAGTTTGGTGGTGGCGAGGGGCGTCGACCTTGATCGCGCTGCCGCTCACCCTGCTCAATCTCACTGTTGACCGAATAGAGATACGACTCGTAGTTCCCTCGATAATTGATCACGCGTCCATCTCGGACTTCGATGATGCACGAGGCAATCCGGCTCATAAAGTGGCGGTCGTGGCTGGTAAAGACGACGGTTCCTTTGTACTTCAGGAGTGCATCGGCGAGCGCTTCGACCGTTTCCACGTCAAGGTGGTTCCCTGGTTCGTCGAGGACCAGGACGTTGTAATCGCTCAGGAGAATCCCTGCCATGCAAAGCCGCGCTCGCTCGCCCCCGGAGAGAACAGAAATCTTTTTCTTCACATGCTCGCCACGAAAAAGGAGCGCCGCGGCGACATCGAGGATCTCTTGAGTTTTTGTCTCGCGGGCAGCCTGGTATTCAAGATACTCAAGCACCGTCTGTTTGCTTGGCAGGCTCGAATAAACATGCTGGGCGTAGGTTCCCAGGGAGGTTCCATATCCCCACCGGTAAGAGCCTTCTTTCGCTGGGAGGGAATCGACAATGGTGCGGAGAAAAGTTGTCTTCCCTTGCCCGTTGTCACCCACGATTGCAGCTCGCGCCCCATGCTCGATCTCGAGCTGAATTTCCGTGGCGACGGTTCGCTCCGGATAGCCGATGGCAAGTCCATCGCAGCGGAGCACGGCGCCTTTTCGCGGTTCAACATTTGGGGCGCGAATCACCGCCGAAGGAGCGTCGGCTTCGATTTCGACCAATTCCAGTTTCTCGAGCTGCTTGCTTTTTGACCGCGCCTGCGTCGCCGTGCTGGCTCGCGCGCGATTCTTGGCGATGAACTCTTCCAGCTGCCGCTTCTTGGCAAGGACGGTTGCATTGACGCGACGATCATGTTCCAGCCGCTCCGCTTGATGGACGAGAAACGCGTCGACTTTTCCAGGAAACATCGTCAATTTACCGCGACTCAGATCGAGCGTCTGGTCGCATGTGGCTTGAAGGAAGGTACGGTCGTGGGAGACCACCAAGCAGGCTTGATTGAAATCGCGAATGAAATGTTCCAGCAGAATCTGCGTGCGAAGATCAAGGAAGTTCGTCGGTTCGTCGAGGAGCAGTAAATTCGGCTGATGGAGGAGGAGTGCCGCGAGCTTCACACGCGTCTGCCACCCCCCCGACAATTCGCTCACAGGACCCTCGAGATAGCTTCCTTTAATCTCAAAAAGCCCAGCAATTTCCCCACACTTCCAATCGGGCTGGCTGCTGTCGCGGATCAAAAACTGGAGTGCTGTTTCCCCGGGTAGAAAGGGATCATGCTGCCGCAGATAACCGATTCGCAAACGTGGATGTTTAACAATTTCGCCGGCGTCGAGTTCTTCTTCCCCGAGAATGATCCGTAGGAGCGTCGACTTACCCGCGCCGTTGCGACCGATAAAACCGACTTTTTGGTTTTCAATCAGCGTCGCTTCTGCACCACTGAGCAGGACTTGCTGGCCGTAGCTTTTGGATGCATTTTTGATCTGCAAAAGGACCGACATGGTAAATCATGAAATCAGCGAGGTTGGCAGTAGTCAGCATACCTGACGGGAATCTTCAAAGCAGTTTCCCACGCCTCATCATATTCCCGACCTGAAATCAGGATAGGGCGGCAGGTCCTCGGCCTTGCGATTCAATGGCACATCTCCAGGGATTGCCTCCAGCGCCCCGTCGTTCATTCTCTCCACGCGCCGCTGCATTTCTCGAAGCTCCGCAATCCGCTGGTCGGCTGTCCGCACGAGGGACTGTACCACGGCAATCCGGGTCTCGAGTTCTGCCGTCAACTCGCGTTGCAGGTCGTACATGCTCGACTGCCAGCGAAGGACTTCTCGTGGCGCGTCAGCCAGCGGTACCGCGATCGATTGCTCCTGAATCCACTGCTGCTGCTGGCGAGCCGCAACTTGCTGATCCCGCCGCTGACTGGTCCGTGCCCTTACCCGGCGGCGGACGAAAACCCAGATGAGCAAGACAACGCCGCCAAAGAGCATCCACTGTCCTTGCCAAGGCGACGCTGTCAAAGTCTCGCCGAGGTACAAAAAAGCGCCCACGTACAACCCCCAAACATCGACCGCCAGCGTCCGAGATGCCGACAACAACTAACATCCCTGTGCATCGGTCGCTCGATCGCGAAGAGATCAGAAGGGATGCTGCTTTTTCTTGCCGCGCCAGCTATAAGCCTTGGGGGGGTGGTGGCGGATTTTCTGCAAACAGCGCGAGCGCTTGCTGGCGAATCTCGGCGATCGAAAGCCCACTGCTCTGGGCCAGCAACTTCGCTTCTTCATGCTCCACAGAAAACCGCCAACGACCGCTCGGGAGCCAAACACATTTCCCCCGCAACCGCCCCAGCGGCGTCTGCACATCGAAAGCCTTCCGGATCAGCTTACGGCGATCGGCGTGCATCCGCCGAATCCCCAGGGTTCCCCCATACTCAAACAGAATCCGCTCCAGCTCGGCAACTCGCGACCAAGACCCGAGAATCGTCAACTCCGTTCCAACTCGCCCTTTCTTCATCACGCAGGGGCTCTGGAAGATATCGACGGCTCCCCCCTGCCAAAGGCGTGCGACACAGTCCGCCAGGTCCTCAGGAGTCTCGGAGTCGATGTTGGTCTGCAAGACCACCACCTGATCGACCTCGACCGGGAATTCCGGAGGCAACTCGTCGCGCTGGCCCAGAATGAGACGAAGCACATTGGCTTGCCCTGCCAAATCACGCGTCCCCGCCCCATACCCGATCCGCTGAATCGTCATCGAACCGATCGACCCAAAACGACTGGCGATCGTTTTCAGAATCGCGGCACCTGTCGGTGTGGTGAGCTCGGCGGGAACATCGCTGGCAGCGAGCGGAATTCCGGCTAGCAATTCCGCAGTGGCGGGCGCCGGAATCGAAACTCGGCCATGGGCGATCTCAATCCAACCCGTTCCGGTCGGCACCGGCGAGGCCTCGACGATCTCGACCCCAAGCCAGCGAAGCCCGATCGCCACCCCCACGATGTCGGCGATCGAATCGATTGCACCGACCTCATGAAAATGGACCTTTTCGACCCCCGTTCCGTGGACTTTGGCTTCCGCCATGGCGAGGTTCAGGAAGATCTCCTTTGCCATCCGCCGGGCGTCATCGGCAATCCCCGTCGCACCATCGATCATCGCATGGATGTGATGCAAATGCCGATGCGCTTTTTGCTCGGGATGAATCACCTGTACATGTGCTGCAGCAAAGCCATATTTCTTGACTTTGCGGACCTGCAGGTCAAGCTCCGGGAGGCCGAGCCCACGGATTCCATCGGAGAGCACCTCGAGCGGAACACCCGCATCGATCAGAGCGCCGAGCAGCATGTCGCCACTGATCCCACTGAGACAGTCCAAATAAGCAATCAGCACGCTCAACCTCGCAAAGCGACGGAAGGTGAGAAAATGGGAAAGGAAAAAGTGACATTGCGACTGCGGAAATCAAGCGTAAGATGTCGGGTTGTCGCCATGTCGTCCATGCCGCGTTTTCGGCTGATTATTCGCTCTCTGCCTCGGATTGGTCGAGGGGGGGGATGAGTCAATCGCGAGCGCCCTGCATGGTGGCGAACATCATCCGCTTTAGAAATGGGATCGAGGAAAGATGAAAGTCGTCAGCTCAATCGGAGCCTTGAAGTATCGCCATGCAGATTGCCAAGTGGTCCGCCGCCGTGGTCGAATCTATGTGATTTGTAAGAGCAATCCGAAATTCAAAGTCCGGCAGGGGGGGGCGAAGTCGAAGAAGACTCGTCGCTAAAAAGGAAAGCCAAGCACAGAAAGTCAAGCATCAATCTGGTGCTGGAAACACGCTGACGGTTCTGATAACCGGGAGTGCTCTTAAAAGAGCCTTCAGAGCAATTCGTCGTAGATCCCGAGAATTGGTTTGGCGATTCGGTAAATAAAGAAAACGATCAAGAGGATCACCATTGCATAAATGGTTCCCGAGGTCACGCTCGAGATCGTAGCGATCGCGAGTTTCGCCCGCTCGTCATAGTCGCGTGCAAGGTGCATCAACGACTCCGCATCGCTCCCGGAGAGTTCCGCGACTTCCATAGCCGAGAGAAAATCGTCAGGGAAAAGACCCGTTTTCCGCAGTGCTTCCGCGAGCTCACCCCCCTCCTGCATGACTTTCTGAGCCGTCTCCGATTCGGAGCGGTAGTAGTCGCTGCCCGTGCTGTCGAGAGCAAGGTCAACACTTCGTAGTGGATCGAGCCCCGAGTCGAGCGCCATGGCGAGGGTCCAGCAGAAACGTGAGAGAGTTATCGTTTGGATTGCCGGACCGAATTTGGGGAGGAGGTAAAAAACCGGGATTGCCGCGTGGAGATTCAGCCAGTTCTTTCGCAATCCCTGCACGAACAGGGCAAGCGATCCGGCAATCATGGAAACAATCAGCAAGTAGATGGCCAGGCCACTCGTTCCCCGCAGACCGAATCCGAGGAGATCGGTCATCTGGCCCCCAGTTGCAGGCTGGAGGACCCCCATGAGCCAGATAAGAACACCGATGATGAAGATCGCAGCGGCAAGCTGAAACATCGGCCAGGCGAGCCGCTGGAGCATCGAACGCCGCGTGCTCAAGCGGTGCTGGTAGAGGTCGGCAAGCATCAGCAGCGCGCGTTCAAGTCGCCCGGAGAGCTCCCCCATTCGAACCATCGAAAGGAGGAGACTTGGAAAATAGCGAGGACCGGCGTGGAGCATCGCGTCGTAGAGCGATTCTCCGGCCCCAATTTGCTTGGTGACCTCCCCCATAATCGCGCGATGGGTCGGGGTCCCCCTCTCCGCTTCGGTTCGGCATAGCGTCTGAATATCAATCCCGGCGCGAAACGCGATCCCCATCCGGCGACAAAAATCGGCGCTCGCGGCCAGCCCCATCGGTGCCGCCATCGACTCATTTCCCCTTCGTTGGATTCGACTCGGCTTGCCCTCGATCCTTTGCGTCCTCGGAGTCCTCTTGAGGAGGATAGAGGCGTTTACCCGCAAGCAACCCCTGCAATTCCTCGCGCAGCTGCTGAGGAGAATTCTTCGCATCAAACCCAAGATGGATCGATTCCACTCGCCCGTCCTTTCCAATCAGCACCGTCTGTGGAATCGCCGAAGCAGCATAGGCCGAAGCGAGAGTCCCTTCGACATCAAGAATGACCGGAATCTCCAGTGGATGGGACTCAAGAAATTTCTCGACAGCCGCTTTCGATTCCTGGACATTCACCGCGTAGAACTGAACACCCTGGGGCGCGAATTCCTTGGCCAAAGCCGACATCCCAGGAAACGACTCCAGGCAAGGAGCACACCATGACGCCCAGAAATCAAGCACAACAACCTGCTGCATGCCCTCCCCGACTTGAACCTTCTCTCCCGCCATGGTGGTTGCTTCAAAGCCGGGTGCGGGTTGCCCAAGCAACTTTGTTTCCCCCATGATGTAATCGGTAATGGATTCGAAACGCTTGGCTCCCGGGGGCGCTTCAAACTTGAACATTGAATCGGGGACCTCCGCTTCAATATCCCAGCTTTGAAACAAATACTCGACACGAAATGAATAATTCTCTGGAACCGCGATCGAGTCATTGACCTGACGGACCATCTCGGTCAGATCGATTTCCATCCGCAACGGCCTTGGCTGCTTGTCGGTCGCAACATCGAGGACCCAGCGAAGTCCCGACGTCGTCGATGCAGCAATCCTGGCTGATCCGTTAGGACTCCCGGGGACCCGCTTCACCTCCGACAAACCGGCGAGCATGTTCTCCTTCGAATTGCTCCCCGCGAGCGTGAGCCACAACAAAGGTTCGGGCTGGGGCCCTAAATGGAGCGGCATTTGCGTCGCCAGGACCGACAAATCCTCAGGGGCTTCCATCTGGACGTAAGCGTTTCTTGAGAGCAGGGCATTGAACGATGTCCCATCGCAAAAAATGGAAATCGATTCGTCGCTGAATTTGACATTCAGGCGGATCAAATTGGGGTGCCGACTGGCGACCTGAAAGACCCCCTCGCTGGTCTCCGTTTTTTCCTCTCCCAGCGATGTCGTGACGGTAAGCTTGACGGTCGATCGAAGCTGCTTACTCTCCCGCAGCCGCGTAAAGAGGGGATCGAGAACTTGGATCACGTCGCGGGGAATCTGGTCCAGTGAAATCTCTTTCGCCGGCCCCGCAGGGGATGCTGGTGGAGCTTCCTGCGCGACGGTAGACGCGGCTGAAATCCCGAAGCAGCAAGAGAAGAAAAGAAGGTCAAGGATTCGCAGACGAGCATCCCAGAGGAAGTTCGAGGAGCGAGCATTCAGTCGAGTGAACATGGATGAAATCTTCGAGATCGGGAAGGAAAAACAATCACGCTCCGCGTGCAACCCACCGCCGCATCATCGCAGCCGACACTTTTCCTGCACGTGCCGCTCCGGAAATACCAAGTGGAAATGATCTTGACCCCGGAAACGACCCCCCATTAGTTTCCCGCACATTGCGTTCGGAAACCAGTGCCCTTGCCAAGGAAGGCTGCAAATGATGTCGGGAAAGAGCTCCCCGGTCCCGCTGCTCGATGTTTCGCGCAGCCATCAAACGATGCGTGGTGAACTGATCGAGGCCTTAGCTGCGGTGATCGACAGCGGGAAATTTCTCTTTGGCCCGGAAGTCACCGAACTTGAGCGGGATGTGGCAAGACTCAGCCAAGTCAAGCATGCGATTGGTTGTGCCTCGGGGAGCGATGCCTTGCTGCTGGCAATGATGGCTCTCGGAGTCGGTCCGGGAGATGAAGTGATCCTCCCCAGTTTCACCTTTTTCGCGACGGTCAGTTGCGTCACGAGGCTCGGCGGGACCCCCATTTTTGTCGATATTCGGCCTGACACGTTTAATCTCGATCCGGCTGCCGTCGAGGCAGCAATCACCCCGCGGACGCGAGCGATTATTCCCGTCCACTTATTCGGACAATGCGCCGAGATCGACAAGATTTGCCGTATTGCTACCGCGCGCGAGATTGTCGTTGTTGAGGATGTTGCACAGGCGATCGGAGCCGCTTACCAAAGCCGTCCTGCTGGAAGCTGGGGACAGATCGGCTGCCTCAGCTTCTACCCCACGAAAAACCTCGGAGGGATGGGGGACGGTGGAATGCTGACCGCACAGGACGATGCCCTCACCCAGCGTTTGCGGCTCCTTGCCGCCCACGGGATGCAACCCCGCTACCACCATCAAGTCGTCGGGATCAACAGTCGTCTCGATACGTTCCAGGCGGCCGTCCTGCGAGTCAAATTTCGCTACCTTCCAGCCGCCGTTGTCGCGCGGCAGGCGAATGCCGCGCGGTATGCAGAGATGTTCCGCCAGCGCGGGGTCGATGAGGAAATCATTCTCCCCGCTGTCGACCCCAAGGCGTATCACGTTTGGAACCAGTACGCGATTCGTGTCCGCGGCGAGCGACGCGACGCCCTTCGCAGCCACCTGAGCGAAGAGCAAATCGGCAGCGAGATTTATTATCCAATCCCACTCCATCGCCAAGCTTGCTATGAGCACCTTGGATGGGCTCCGGGTAGCCTCCCAGAAACCGAGCGCGCCTGCCGCGAAGTCCTCAATCTACCGATCTACCCCGAACTGACCGTCGAGGAACAAGAGCGGGTGGTCGATTCGATCGCCCGCTTCTACAGAAAATCGGCCCGCATGGCTGCCTAGACATTGGCGGCGTTCAAGGCTGCCTGCAACTGCGTCTTGGGGCGGACCCCAACGAAGCTCTCGGTGACCTGACCGTTCTTGAAAATCAGCAGCGTCGGAATGCTGTTGACGCCATAACGGATCGCCGCTTGGGGATTGTTGTCGATATTGACTTTGCCGATCTTCATTCCAGGGTTTTCCCCAGCAAGCTCGTCAATCATCGGTGCAATTTGACGGCAGGGACCACACCATGGTGCCCAAAAATCAACGAGCACTGGGCCACTCGCCTTGAGCACTTCGTCGTCAAAGTTCGAATCCGTAAATTCCTTTACCAGACCAGCCATCGGAGACTACCTCGCAGATACAAGAACGCGTACGAAAGCCGAATTGTAGCGCGAGTCTCGAAGCTGTCAATTTCCTCAGAGCGGGAAGACGATCATTCCCGCCGCCGGGGACGCAGTTGTCGCTTTCCAGTAATCCGGCTGGTAGCGACGGACTTCCATCCACATTGCAATCACCGCAATGAGCATAAAAAGGAGGCTCAAGATGAGCAGCACCGTGTAGATGCTCGCCCCTTGCTTTTGAGCGATCGGACGCATCGAGGAGCTACTCGAGAGTTGTGTCGACACGGTCCCCTCGCTGAATTGGGCCTTCGAGATAGTCATTCAGAATGTCGGCAACCGCTGAATCAGGAAGGGCATACCGAACTTTGAGTTTTCCAAGGAACTTCCCTCCGCGGGTCACGAGCAATTCATGCCCTTCACGAAGCCCCTCGTCATACCCGATCGAGACTTCAACCATCGCCGATTGCCGATTCACAGCCAAGACCTGACCATTCCGCTCCGGCGGAGCTCCATCAAGAGGATCGGCAACATTAATTCCCTTGGCATCCATCACTTCCTTGAACCGCGTCATCTGCGTGACCAAGCCGTCATTGGCGGTCTTGAGAGTCGCGAGCAAACCAAGGGCCTGATTGTACTGGTCGGTCAATTCAATCGATTTCGCAAACAACTGGTCGCGGTCAGTCCGTTCCGTGACAATTTTTTCCTCAAGCGATTTATTGTCCGCCGTCAGTCTCGCAAGCTGCTCCGCACGACTCCGGTCGGTCTGAACCAGTTCGTTGTTCTGAGCCTGCGCCTGCTGCAAGCGACCTTCGGCCGTCTGCAACTGATTCTTCAGTTCGTCCAGCTGTGACTGGAGACTCGCAAGGGCAGTCTGACGAGCCGATTGCTCGCGACTCAGTTCATCCTCAATCTGCTGACGAGAAAGAGTCAATTGCTTGTTGAGATCCTCGGTCTCTCGCACTCGTTTGGAGAGTCCGTTGTTCGGATCCAACACGGCATCTCGCCAATTCCGATGCGATGCATTGGCAACCAACGCCAGCACCATAAAGGCGAGAGACAACAACGCAATTATGACCGAAAAGATTTTTCCGAGAAAAGTCATCGGCAAAGGCTCGAATGAATGGTGTTTCCGGGAAGCCCGGCGGCCAGTCGATACTCACGCAAATATAATTGCCGCCGAAAACTAATGTCAACGAATTCAGTGAATTTCGGTGTTTTGGCGAAAAAGGGTCGAGTAGGCGCCCTAGGTTCGGCGTTCCAACCGCTACAACCACGCGTCGGCAGCGAGAAGCTCCCCGCCGCTGCTCACTGGTCATACTCGCTCTGCAGATTGCGAATCTGAGAAAGAAAGAAACTCATCGTGGGTGTTCGTTTATTGAGGTCCGACTCCATGCACCCCATGATGGCCCGCGCAAGAGTCGGATTGAGCTGGGGGACATAGTTGTGCAGGTCCACCGGGGGGTCGGTATCGTGATAGAGGGCGGCGCGTCCGGTCGTATCCCCCGCTGGCCATGGGAATTCAAAGCTACAAACGTTGTAGGCTGTGACCCCAAAGGCGAAGATGTCGACGCGCTGGTCCGTGGCCCGGCGACGGACAATCTCGGGTGCCATGAAGAGGGGGGTCCCCGTCCGGTTTCCAGGCTGCATGAACTCCTTTTCCGCCGGCACCGTCAATCCAAAGTCGATCAACTTGAGCCCCGAGAGATCGGCGAAGCAAATAAAGTTTCGTGGGCAGACATCGCGGTGGATGAACCCCTGCTTGTGGACATACTCGATCGCTTCTGCCATCTGCCGAATAAAGAGCAAGCGTCGCCCATGCAGCGATTGCTCGTCCCGTTTCTGCACCAATTGCTGGAGCCCCGGCCCCTCGATGAACTCCGAGACCAAGTAGTGCTGTTTCTTGAGCGTCATCCCCGCTTCGTAGGTTTTCATCACCCGCGGGTGATCCATCCGCAGGGCGATTTCCCCCTCAGTCGGCTTCTTCAGACCCTTAAAACGGGCTTCAAAGGTCGAGAACTTTTCTGGATCACAGAGCTTCAGCCCCACAATCCGGTTCTCCTGACGGTCGCGGACAACACTAAAATCCCCCATCGTTCCACTGACACTTGATCGCAAGCGTTCAAAGCGGGCATCGGCGTCCAGCTTTTGCTGGGGTTTTAACAGCGAGCGTAGAGAATCGAGCAGACCCAACCCAGGGCACCTTGAGTAAGAAGGCGATGCGGAAAAAAATCACTTTCCACAATAGTCAATGGTCCGGGCAATTTCGCTTTTCAGATTCTTCCGTGTCACGATCCGGTCAATAAATCCATGCTCCAGAAGGAATTCGCTCGTCTGAAACCCCTCAGGCAGCTCGATTCCAATCGTCGCCTTGATGGTTCTTGGACCGGCGAAACCAATCAGCGCCTTGGGCTCCGCAAAAACGAGGTCCCCCAGCGAGGCAAAACTGGCAGCGACACCCCCCATGGTGGGGTCTGTGAGCACACTGATAAAAAGCCCCCCGGCTTGGTCATATCGCGCCAAGGCTGCGGAGACTTTCGCCATCTGCATCAGCGACAAAATTCCCTCGTGCATCCGCGCTCCACCCCCAGACCCACTGATGATGATCAGCGGAAGGTTCTGCTCCGTTGCCCGTTCGACTAGCCGCGTTAATCGCTCGCCGACCACCGAACCCATGCTCCCCATAATGAACGCCGAGTCGGTGACGGCAAAAGCGACGCGTCGTGCGCGAATCATTCCCGTTCCCGTGATCACCGCGTCACTGAGCCCCGTCCGCTGCTGCTCGCCCTGCAACCGCTGGGCGTACGGTTTTCGGTCGGCAAACTTCAACGGGTCTACCGGTCGCAGATGCTCATCGATCGGCTCAAATGTCCCCTCGTCCAGAACCTGTGCGATCCGTTCCTTGGCCGATACATAGAAATGATATTCGCATTTTGGGCACACATTCTGTCGACGCTCCACCTCTTTCCGGTACACCGAAGCGTTACAGCCGGGACACTTGAGCCAGAGCCCCTCGGGAACACCCCTCTTTTTGGGTGAATTCGTCACCTCCACGATGCTCGCGGTCGAAGGATTCTGCTCCGCACCCGGAGCACCCGTCGCAGTATTTTCTACAGTCGCCATAAGTCGCTTACAGGAGTGCTTGTGGTGAGTTCCGCAAAAAATGGGTATTTCAGTCTACTCATAAGGAGCGGTCCTCCGCAGCGGGAAAAATCCTCTTTTCGCTGCGAAAACCGGTTCGAAAATCAAACCGCATCCATCCCCTAAGAGACATCTTCAACGACGGGGCCACCACGAGTTCGCCACTGGAGAAAACTCTCGAGAAAGCCTTGCAGTTCGCTCCCATCGAGAACGGAATTGAAATTGCCAACATAATGTCCTGTGCGCGAATCCTTGACCCGCTGGTCGGGATGGAGAAAGTAATTGCGAATTTGGCTTCCGAAACCAGTCCGCGCTTTCTGCTGATATTTAACCGCTTCTTCAGCTTCGCGCTTTTCTTCTTCCACACGAGCCATACGAGCGCGGAGCATCTTCCAAGCGGCCGCCCGGTTTTGGTGCTGGCTCCGTTCGCTTTGACACTGGACCACCATCCCCGTGGGAATGTGTGTCAAACGAATCGCGCTATCGGTCTTGTTGACATGCTGCCCACCGGCGCCACTGGCACGAAACCGATCTTCACGGACATCTTTTTCCTGGATTTCAATTTCGATGGAATCATCAATTTCGGGGGAGACCGAAACGGCAGCGAAGGATGTTTGCCGCTTTCCTTCGGCATTAAAGGGACTGATGCGGACGAGCCGATGCATCCCCTCTTCTCCTTTGAGGTAGCCATAAGCATACGGCCCCCGAATGGCGATCGTTGCGTGGTTAATCCCTGCCTCCTCATTTTCCTGGCGATCGAGGAGAGTGACCTCGTAATCATGAGCCACTGCCCAAGCCGAATACATCCTCAGGAGCATGTCGGCCCAGTCATTGGCGTCGGTTCCCCCATCCCGCGCATTGATCGAGAGCAGGGCACCCGCATTGTCGTTGGGTCCACTCAGGAGTGCCTTGAGTTCCAGCGGTCCAAGGATTCCCTCGAGCCGGTCGATTTCGCCGCGAACTTCACCCTCGAGCGAGGGGTCATCCGACGCCATCTCGAGCAGGCCGTCGAGGTCCGCCGCCGAAGCGATCGCCTCAGATAGAGGCCCCACCAAGGCCCGCAGTCCCTTCAGCCGTCCAACGATTCCCTGAGCTTTCTGGGAATCATCCCAAAACCCAGGCGACCCCATCTGGTTCTCAATTTCAAAGATTTGCTGCTGTTTTCCCGCAAAGTCAAAGACTGTCTCCGAGAGTGGCGAGGCGCTTACGGATCTCAGTGGCTCGGTCGTAGAAGGACGATTCCATGCTGGGCCTTTCCTGGAAAACAGCGGAGCCGAGGAACAAAGCGATTCCTCGATCTCCAGAAATATAGCGATCTTGGGTCATTTGACGAGCGGCCCCCTGACGAGCGATATTTCAGCGTGGTCGATCGATGGGGTCCATCGATGCCGGACTTGAATACTCGCGGGCGCGCGGACTGAAAGCGGACTGAAAAATGGCAACCGTTGTTTTGGCGATGAGCGGAGGAGTCGATAGCAGTGTCGCTGCAGATCTCTTGCTCCGCGCCGGGCACACGGTTGTCGGCGTATTCATGCGGCATGGGGAGGAATCGGCAAGCGCGTGTCAAAGTGCCGATGGGAGCAATCCCCTCCTCCCGATTCTGCAAGGGAGAGCCGATCACAAGCAAGGATGTTGCAGCGCGAGCGATGCCCTCGATGCGCGCCGGGTAGCGGATCGTTTGGGGATCCCGTTTTATGCCCTCAATCTCCAAGACGACTTCCGGCGAGTCGTCGATTACTTCGTCAAAGACTATCTTCAGGGGAAGACACCCAATCCATGCATTCGCTGCAACCAGTGGATCAAATTCGGGCGGCTCTTCGATTTTGCCGAAGGGATCGATGCCGACTTTGTCGCCACAGGACACTACGGGCGGATTGCCCAGGGTGAGGATGGAAAGCGGATGCTGCTGCGAGGTCTGGATGCTAAGAAAGACCAGTCCTATGCGCTCTTTGGAGTCGAGCGCTGGCGGCTCGAAAAAATGCTCTTACCGGTCGGCGATTTTGATAAAGGAGAGATTCGACGCCGCGCCGAGGCGCTCGGACTGGCGGTCGCCCACAAGCGGGACAGCCAGGAAATTTGCTTCGTTACCGCCGGACACCACAGCGATTTTGTCCGTTCTCGCCGCGATCCTCAATCCCCGTCAACCGCCGGAGAGATCGTCACCAGCGAGGGTCGAGTCGTCGGTGAACATGCGGGTTACGAAGCATTCACGATCGGCCAACGCAAGGGGCTTGGAGTCGCCCTTGGTAAACCCTATTTTGTAACCGCCATCGACCCCAAAACCAACCGTGTATTTCTCGGCTCTTATGACGAATTGCTCCGGCCGGGGTTGCGATGCACCGAAGCCAATTGGCTGGTCGAGACGAGCGATATCCCCGCGCAGTGTGCCGTTCAGTTTCGCTACAATAGCCCCCCACAACCCGCCCGGGTGATCGTCGATCCGGAGAATCCGGAGGCTTTCGAAGTCTTTTTTCACCAACCCCAAGCGGGAATTGCCCCTGGCCAGGCGGCCGTTGTCTATCTCGGCGACCGGGTCCTCGGAGGGGGCTGGATCGTCGAATCGATTGACGGATCCCCCCGCGGCTCTGGGGGGGCTCATGCAATCTAGGCGAAAGGGAGGAGGATGTCGTACTATTTTTATATTACTGCGGCTCTACACCTCCGGCCGGCCACGACGTTTTCCACTTCCCACCCTTCTCCCGTAGCAGCTATCGATGGGGCTTTACGATCGCGATTACACCCAGTATCAGGACCCCCAACCCCGGTTTGGCGGAGGGGTGGCGGAGAAACCCGCGTGGCTGATCCTCCTGGTCATCACCGTGGCCCTCTACTTGCTCGACGGCATTCTCTTTTCGCGCGATCACACCATTACAGAAGCCTTGGCACTTCGCAGTGACACGATCTCTGCTCCGCTGACGTGGTGGCGTTGGTTGACTTACGGGTTTGCCCACGATCCGCAAAACATTCCTCACCTGCTCTTCAATATGCTCGGGTTGTTTTTTTTCGGTTCCGCGGTGGAGCAGCGGCTGGGTCGAGGGGAATTCACTCGCTTCTACCTGGTCGCGATCATCGTTGGGGGTATCGTCTTTTCAATCCGCGGTTTGCTGATGGAACAGTTCAGCGATACCGGAGGGGGCGGAACGGTGGTCGGCGCTTCGGGAGGGGTCCAAGCAATCGTTATCTTGTTCTGCTGTTTCTATCCTTCGGCGACGCTCTATTTATTTTTTGTGCTCCCCGTCAAAGCCTGGATTGCTGGGCTGTTGTTCGTGGCGATCGATCTGTACGGCGTTGTCTTTGGAGCCGGCCCCGTCGCCTCGGATGTCCATCTAGCAGGGATTGGGTTTGCCGTCGCATATTACTTTCGCGGTTGGCGTCTGGACTTCCTTGGTCTTCAGAACATCCAGTCGCAACTGACGCGATGGCGATCGCGCCCTCCTCGTCTGCGACTGCATGATCCTGAGAAGAAGATGGCTCAAGAGGCTGTTGAGGCCGATCGGATCCTCGAAAAAATTCACCAGCAAGGTGAAGCCAGTTTGACGGGCGCCGAACGAAAGTTGCTGGAACGTTACAGCCGACGCATTCGGCAGCGGGACAAAGACCACTAACTTTGTGCTCTCACCGACCCACGAACCACTCCCGCGCGAATGCACCCTGTGGATCACGCAATCCGACGATTGAAAACAATCCATTCGACTCCCAGGACCCCTAAGGCCGCCAGCAACACCCACCGCCAGACGGGATGCTGGTTCTCGCTGGTCGCTGAAGATTGAGCAACCTCTTCGTAACCGAGCTCAATCTCCGCTGGGACTCGCAAGCGACTCTCTTGAGGGTCGAGCAGATTCACGGAAAAGAAACTCACGGGTTTTCGTCCGGCAGCGGTCTCAACGCGATAGACTCCGGTCAGTTCGGTATCGGTGAAGGGCGTCGCTGTCGAGCCGCGAACATCAAGCGGGACCGAGACTCCGTCGGGCCGGATCACTTCCATTTTCTCGCCGCGGTAATCGAGGCGGAGGATCGCCGTTTCCCCGGGAAGGACCCCTGGAACGAAGGATTCTTCAGCGCTTCCGCCAAGATGCCGGAGCAGATTAAAGACAAAAACAGGCCAGCTCCGCTGCAGTGGCCAATCTGTATTGAGCCCCAGATCCCCTGTTTCCTCTTGGCTGACGATCGCAAACCCCATGACAAGATCCTCAAAACCTTCGCGCGGCGCGAGGACCAACAGCGGGCCTGTAGCGCCATCGATGAGCGTGGTCTTTCCGGGTGGAGCTTCCAGGACGCGCCCCTGGACGATCTGCAGCGAGAAAAGATCCAAAAATCGCATCAGCGGATGCGTGCGGTCGATATCGATCGGAATCAGGGGACTCTGCAGCTCGCCTGCACGCCACTGCTGGGGTGGCAGAGCAGCGATAAAAAAAGTGTTGCAGGGGGGCATCGTTTCCGGGGCACAGCGATCGAAGATGATCAAATCATCGCTCCCGGCAACCGCGCGGCGGCGGTATTCATCCCCCTGCAAATAGTCCGGGGTGCGGAAGTCGAGGCGAGCGACTTTTTTGGCTTCCTCGGTCTCCATTGCGAGTAGCAGCGAATTGTTTCCAGGGGTGACCACCAGCACCGACCGGACGCGCTGCGCCCCGAGCGTCGCAAAGGCACGGTTATCGAGTGGCTGAATATCGGGGATTTCAAGCTCAAATCGAAGCTGGCTTCCCTCCAACGCACTTGTCGAAAACGAAAGTGCTAGTTCCTGTTCCGCTTCGAGCTCGACCGCTTGTGCATCGACCAGCTGGTCATCGACATAGAGCACGCCGCGCCCGGCGCGTTGCTGTGTGCCGAAATTCGCAATCCTTACAAAGGTCTCGACCTGGTCGTTGCTGGCGGGTGATCGTTCCGCACTCATGGCGGTGACCGCCACATTTTCTGCGTCGCTGCTGCCAACTGCGTGATACGTCGGAGTGAGGTTTCCAAGATCGAACTGGCTGACACCTGCAAATCCACCGTCCGAATAAATCTCGAGGTCTGCTGGGAGGGGGTCGGCAACCTGGACGTCTTTGACATCTCCAGCAGTGCTCGCCCGGTTCGGATTGGCGAGCCCCGCAGCCGCGCGAAGTGCTTCGGCAATATTCGTCGTCCGGGCCGTTGGCGAAACTCCTTCAAGGGCTGCAAGGAGACGATTTTTATCGCTCGTGAACTCCTGCAAGACATCGGCCCGGTCGCTGAATGCGATCAACATGCCAACGTCCTGGCCGCGCAGCGCATCGATCCGCTGCTTAATTTCAGCTTTTGCCTGATCGAGTCGCGAGCCGCCGCCGGCTCCATCACGGGCGGCCATACTGGCTGAAGTATCGAGGAGAAAAATCAGCCGTTTGGCGGGCCCACCACGGGTTTCCCACAGGGGGCGCCCAAGTGCAATGAGCGCCAAGGTCACAAAGAGCAGTTGCAGAAAAAGCAGTAGATGCGCTCGCAGTCGCTGCAGGAGGCTATTGACATGGAGATCCTCGATCGCTCGCTTCCAAAGATACGTGCTCGGGACTTCGATCGGTTGCCGACGAAGTTTGAGGAAGTAAAGGATGATGATCCCGATCGGGACCGCTGCCAGGACAACCCACGCTCCCCACGGCAAAGTCGTGACGCCATTCATCGGACCACTCCGTGAAGACGTAGATACTGGGTCACGATGCGTTCGATCGGGTCATCGCTTCGCAAGGAAAGATAAGTAATACCCCGCTGGGCCGCGAACATCTTGGCTTCGGCGATAAATGCCGCCAGCGTCTGTTGGTAGCGTTTGAGCATCGCTCGCGTGATCGTGACTTCGGTCTCATCATGGTCTTCGCAGTCCACTAGTTTCAAATCCCCCTGGAGCGTGGGATCGAGTTCTTCAGGGCTGAGTAAATGGAGCAAAAAAACCTCCATGCGGCGACCGACGAGCATTCGCAGCGCTGCTTCGTAACCGCCGCGATCCATCAGATCCGTGATCAGCACCACAATCCCGCGCCCACGGCTACGAAGACAAAAGTTCTTCACTCCTCGAGACAAAGAAACATCATGAACCGGTTCGATAGACTGCAAATAATCCAGGAGCCGCCACATCGAAGAACGGCCCCGAAGCACTGGGGCTGCGGTTGGCTGTGTCGCCAGCGGTGTCACATAAACTCGGTCCGCACGGCAAAGCCCGACAAAACCGAGTGCCGCAGCAATCTGTTTGGCGACATGGAACTTCGATGGTTCGCCAAAACCCATCGACCGACTGGCGTCGATGATGGTTGTAAAATGGAGGTCTTCCTCTTCGAGAAACAGTTTCAGAAACAGCCGGTCGAGACGGGCATACAGATTCCAATCGATAAACCGCAGATCGTCTCCTAGGGTATAGCCACGGTAATCGGCGAATTCCACACTCTGCCCTTTCCGCGAGCTCCGCCGTTCCCCCTTCATCCGGCCGCGAAAGACTCGCCGCGAAACAAGTTCCAATTGCTCGAGTCGAGCCATCAGTTGGGGACTGAGCAGCGGATTCTCGGTTCCAGTAGCCATGCGATTCACTCACTCCCCGGGTGGTCGTTCCGCACTGCGAGCCTCTCCGAAAAGGGGTCTGACCCTTTGGAGGGTCAGACCCCTTTTCGGATTGGCTCTCAGTATTGAAGTCTCTCACGCAACGCAGGTGGCGCGGAGGACCCGCTGGTAAAGCTCCACGCCACGATGAAGCTGATCGAGCTCGATATACTCGTCGGTCGTATGGGCCTGAGCAATATGCCCCGGACCACAGACGACCAGCGACTGGACTTCGGAAAACTGCCCTCCGTCAGTACAGTAGCTGGCGGTTTGTGGAGCCTCGACAGCCGCCAACTGGCACATCTGCCGTACCCATCGATGGTCCGGATCGATCCAAAGCGGCTCGCCACCTTCATAAAGCTCGAAAGCCACTCCATGCTGCTGAGCCTTGTGCCGAATCTGCTCGATCAGCGGCAGGCCATCGACGGAGGGCATCGGGCGAAGACTACACCAGGCTCGTGAGATGGCAGGGGTCACGTTGATTGCCGAAGCCCCGTCGCTAAAGCCAAAATTCCAGGACAGCGTCGGTGGATCAAAACGAGGATCGCGGAGGGCTGGATCTTCTCGAGTCAGTCGTTCAATCACCAGCATTTCACTCAGCAGAGGAACCATCGCAAGGTTTGCATTGAGACCCTCGTTCGTACTGCTATGCGCCGCCCGCCCATGGCTCGCTAATTTGCAACCGACAATCCCCTTGTGGGCATGAACCACCTGCAATCCCGTCGGCTCACCAATGATCCCCGGCGGCTGCGCCGCAACGATTTCGCGATACTCGCGCGACTGGGCGCGAACAGTCTTCGCTCCCCCGAAACCAATCTCTTCATCCGCCGTGCATACGATCCAGAGCGGAGCCGTTTGTTCCTCGCGGGCGAGCTGGCGAATCGCCGCGAGCATCGCAGCCAGCGGACCCTTCATGTCGCACGCGCCGCGACCATACATCCGGCCATCACAAATCGCAGGATCGAACGCCCCACCTGGGCCTTCCCAAGTGTCCGCCGGAACAACATCGGTGTGTGCAAAAAATACAAACCCTGGCCCAGCAGTCCGACTAGCTCTGGCCGGATCGCGACGCGCAACGAGATTGTGCTTGAGGACGCCGTGTCGATCGAACGAATGGACACGGTCCAGCGTAAAACCTTCGCTCCCTAAACGATCGGCAATCGAGTCGATGATTTTCTCATTCGAAACATGACTCGGAGTCGCAAAGCGAATGAGATGCTCCAGCGTATGCCGCGGATCATCGATCAAGGATACTTCCACTGCGCCGCTCACTCTGCTGGAGACTTTTCATACAAGTACTCGATGGCTGATTGCAGCGGAGAAAGCGAAAGCTCTTTCGTCTCCGTAGACAGTTTCCGCCATAACTCGATCGCTTGCTCGCGATGCGCCTCGGTGGCGTGCGGCCAGAGCGCTTGATAAGCACCCCGCGCAGCCTGCGACACCGGATCATCCATGGGGAGGCCAAAACTCGCAAGACGTTCGGCCAAAACAAGCGGTACTTCGTCCAGCACGTAACGCCGAACCCGCCCATCAATCTTCAAGGCGATCGACTCGCGATCCGCCTCGACAACAATCGCTTCGATCCCCCCTGTAATCTCGAACGTACTGGCATCCTGCAGACTCTCGCTCCCGCGACGAATCCCTTCACGGAAATGCAACGCGAACTCCGCCAGTTGCTGATACCCCAGCACCACATCGCGTCCACGCGGATCGGCCACTTTCGAAAGCTCGCTTTTCTCAATCGCCGCCTTCACCTCCTCATACGAACCGGCGATGAGCAGTTCCGAGATCGGTTCCAGCAGCGGCTCCCACTGCTCCGGATCATCCATCGATTCCGTTGCCATCGACTCCGTTTCCATCGATTCAGGCTTTGTTTCCTGTTCACCGGTCATTGGCGCGCCTTCCGGGGACTCTGGCGGTGATGGAGCCGTTTCGGCAGGGGGATTGATCGGCATTGGATCGCCGTCCTGGGCTTCGTCCGCCTGGTCCTTCTGCATTTCTTCGCCCGGGGTCATCCCTGCGTCCATGCCGGTCGCTGAGGTGTCGGCGGAAGCCGGATCGTCGCCTACCGCGGAACCTGCGACAAGGTTCGGATCGAGGCCGCGGCCGCGAGGCACCGCGCCAGTGACACCCTCGCGAGGAGCCGCCAAAACGGGATCCCGCGGCGTCTTTCGCGGCGCGACTGCCGGTTGCGGAGATTCCTTCCTGCCATCGCCCATCGGCATTTGCTCAAGACGATCGAGTTGAGCATTGGTCCCCTCGCCGCTCTGAGCAACGATCCACTCCCCGTCAGTCGTGATCCGCTTGTTCGTCATCAACAAGTAAGTCACCCCCGCGAGCGCTACTGCCAAGAAACCGCACATCCCCATCAGCATCCAAGGGGCAGTTTTGCGTCGCCGATACCCGCCGGCTCGAACCGATTGCTGCCGATCCGGAGGCGACTGGACCACGGCCGAAAATGATTCCTCGGAAGAAGACTCTTCGCAGTCCGCACGGGGAGGCTCAAAATCGCGAAAGGGATCACCCGCAGGGAGCAGATGGCGGAGCGAAGTCAGAGAGTCCATGACCGGGCACCCCAAAGACCAGCAAACGAGTACGAGACAGGGAAGAAGATCGATTTATTCTATCCGCCGACGCCCAGCGATGTGGAGAATACCCCACAAAATCGCGTCTCGTTGCACGTTCAATGGATGCTTCATGTGGCCCGCGAGGACCAACGCATCCCCGCCTGTCAGGATCACGGGAAGGGGCGTGGAAGCGTCAGCCTGGTAGACATCGAGGATGCGATCAATCGCTCCTGCCAGTCCCAACAAGACTCCGCTGCGAATCGCGGCATGCGTATCGCGTCCAGGAATCTCCAGGGATTCCGCGGCGCCCCAAGGGACTTCGGGCAACTGGCTTGTTCCCATCGCCAGCGAATGAAACTGAAGTCTTGGTCCTGGAAGGATCGCGCCTCCGCAAAACTGCCCACCACGAACCAGATCGATCGTGACCGCCGAACCGACATCGACAGCGATCAAATCCTGCACACCTGTCCGTTGCACCGCGCTCCAAGCCCCCAGAAGGCGATCGATGCCGACACGATGCGGAAAGCGAACAAGGAGGGGAAAATCGAGATCCTGCCATGTCAGCAATTGGCAAATATCTCGCGGATCGTGCGACGCAATCCAGCGGACCAACGTTTGCGAGGCTCCTTCGTTGACACTTGCCACGAACCAGCACCGCGGCCCAGCAAGCTGCCGCACCGCGGCCGAGAAGTCCGCAAGCCACTCGTCGTCCGGTCGATGCTCATTGCCATCAAAGAGCGGGATACGAGCTTCACGGATGGGCGAATCTGTCGATGCGTCATCCTGCCAACCGAGCTTAATTGCGGAATTACCCACATCGACAGCAATCGTGGCCGCGGTCATCTCGTTCGCTGCTCATCCGGGTTGATAAACCGCGAAGGGGGGTTTTCGTCCGATAACTGGGCTGTCGGCCCCGACAAATGGGGTGGACGACGCAGCGGACGTGGCGCTTGCGTGTCGGGCTGGAGTGGCGTTTCCAACTGTGCCGTCGCTGCATCCTCAAGCGCAAAACCTGCACCACGCGTCTGATGCTGCTCCGCACGAGCCTCCCCCAACTTCGTCCAAATCTCTTCCAGCAATCCCCCCAAACCCTCCCCCGTCACGGCGCTGATGCAATGGACATGGGGTGAACCAGGGCCGCCTCCAAGGAGTGACTTGAGCGCGCAGGCAGCCTCCGCGGCCGCTGGCAGCTCCCCTTTGGTCACGGCCACGATTTCAGGACGCTCTCCCAAATCACGACTGTAAGCACTCAACTCTGCACGAATCGTTTGGTAGTTCTCGACCGGGTCGCTGCCATCAATCGGGGAGGGCTCCACCAAATGAACGAGAATCCCCGCACGCTGAACATGCTTGAGAAACTCATGGCCAAGCCCCACGCCTTCGCTGGCCCCAGCGATCAATCCCGGAATGTCTGCAAGAATGAAACTCCGTTCCTTGGAAAGGTAGACCTGCCCAAGATTCGGATATTTGGTCGTGAACGGATAGTCGGCAACTTCGGGGCGGGCACGGCTCAAACGGCTGAGGAGGGTACTTTTCCCGGCATTTGGTTTTCCCACCAGCCCCACATCGGCGATCGATTTGAGTTCGAGGATCACCGCCCGCCGCTCCCCCGCGCTTCCCATCGACCGCTCGCGCGGTGCGCGATCGGTCGCCGTCTTGAAATGCATGTTCCCATAACCCCCTTTGCCACCCCGCGCTAGCAAAACCGATTCTCCATCGGCCACCAGATCGCGAATCACAAAGCGGTGCTCGGCATCCAGAACAGTCGTTCCGGGAGGAACATAGACGGTCAAATCCTTCCCATTTCGGCCATGTCGACCGGCCCCCGAACCGGACATCCCACGAGGTGCCCGAATGAATGCTTTCCCGGCAAAATCGGCAAGGCTGTTCACCCCTTCCCGAGCCATCAGGAAGATGCTTCCCCCGTCCCCGCCATTACCTCCATCGGGACCCCCACGCGGGACGTATTTTTCACGCCGAAAGCTGATGCATCCATCCCCGCCCCCACCCGCCTGAAACTCGACTTTGACCGCATCGACGAACATCGTAGACCGCTGACGGGGAAAAGAATGGTTCGCGTCGAGCCGTGCCCGACCTTATCGACAGAGAATATCCGACCGCAGCGACATACCCTAGCGATCCTCCGAAAGGGTGAGAATCTCAGGGCGTCACGATCGCGTCGATGGAGCCGAACGGAGCAATATCCACCCCGGCCGCACAACGCCGCACAAGCGATTGATCCGGCCTGAAGAAGGTGAGTGTCTAATTCGCCGCGACTTGCTGGATATTGACGCGGCGTCCTTCGCGGTCGAAATAGACCGTGCCATCGGTGAGGGCGAACAGGGTGTAATCCTTCCCTGTCCCCACATTCCGCCCGGCATGAAACTTTGTACCCACCTGGCGAACAAGAATACTGCCAGCCGTAACCGCTTGGCCCCCGAAACGCTTGACTCCACGCCGCTGTGCGTTGCTGTCACGACCGTTGCGGGTGCTCCCCTGACCTTTCTTGTGTGCCATTTCTATTCAAACGAAGCGAGTGTGTGGAAGCAAACAGGTGGACTCGTCGCGAGTCATCAAAAATCTCTCATGAGGGACCGAGAATTTCCGCCCCTTGCTGGAGATTAACGATAAACCCACTGATAATCAAGCCGTTTTTCCAGGCCATACTGCTTCAGCACGTACGCTTGCTCTTCCTCGCTCTCGAAAGCAGGGATACCAAAACGGATCCGATCGTCCGTTTCCCCGATCGAATCGCCAGGACGATAGAAATTCAGTTGCAGCGCCTTGCGAATCAAAACAGGCTTCGCACTCGGATTCTCTTCGCTGGTAACTCGCTGGAATGCGTTCGAAAGCCCGTACACGTAGAGACTAAGAAAGTCCGTTTGCGGCTCGACATCCTCCCAAGTCAGCACCCCCCAAACCCCGTCCGCAGAAGGGTCTGCGCTTCGCGGGATGGGGATTTGCGTCATTTCCACACTATTGTGGAGTTTCGCCGTGATTTTTTCGCGGACTTGAATACGGTCCAGAGCAGCCGGAAGAATGCGGTCGACGTACTGGGCTTTCGTCTCATGGTCAACAAGTACCACCATGGGGAAGAATCGACGAGTTTCATAGGACACCTTTTCGACTCGGGAGTAGAGTCGGTCGACTGCTTTGGTCGAGTCCGCAGCAGTCGAGGGGCGGAGGTCTCCTCCGGCGTAGCGAACGCGGTAGACCATGTACCAGATTAATTTACGCTGGAGTGAGCCGTTGGACTGTGGGATATCGATGTACATCTGCCGCAGCGGCTTGAAAGCAAACTCAAAGCAGTAGACTTCGCGTCGCAGAATGACCTGCTGGGCCATTTCCCGCAGGGTCCGTGTACGGGCATCGAAAAAAGGCTTTCCGTCGGGGAAATCCGGGGCGCTCCACTCGATTTCCGGGTGGGCTTCAATGAGGTCCCGGAGCGAAATCGGTCCCGTGAACGTCTCATCGGGTTGTGGAGCGGGGGGGATCACCGTCACCGTCCCAGGAGCGAAGCGAGTCTGTTCAACGCGCACCTCTTCCGGGTCATCCGCAGGCGACCACGACGTCCCGAGCAAACTTAAGGCAGTAGTGAGGAGGAGCGGTTTCCAAAGTCGGATGATCATGGGACTGTTCGACTTGACGGTGAAAAAAAAGGGAGCACGAAAGCCATTTGCCGATGACGACGGCCGCACCCTGCCTCGGATTTCGGCATCTCCCCTCCCTTCGGTCCGGGAAAAAAACGTCGCTTCCCTGTTCCTGAGGAACTCAGGATTGGATTATACCAAACTTCAGGGTCCCCGGGACACTATGATAAAGAAGGACGCAGCAGTCGTTCGTTTGCCTGCACCCGAACATCCAAGGATGTGGCATGTCAAGAAACCAGTGGCCCGATGGAGAGGAAACCGAGCGGATGTTAGCTGCCGCGCGGCGTGGGGATGCGGGGGCCGTGAATCATCTGCTCGGCGAGCACCGGAGCCCCGTCCACCGGCTTGTGCAGCTGCGGCTGGACCGTAAAGTCCAGCAGCGTGTGGACGTCAGCGATGTCGTGCAGGAGGTGCTGGTCGAAGCGAGCAACCGGCTCCAGGCCTACCTCGAAAACCCGGAGATGGCGTTTCACCTTTGGCTACGGCAGATTGCGTGGGACCACATCATCGACACCTACCGTCGGCACCGGGGAAGCGCCAAGCGGAGCATGGATCGCGAGCAGCCGCTCGTCTCCGCCGTCCCCGACCAATCGACAGTCGAACTAGCGCTCCAGTTGTGCGATCCGGGAATGACGCCTGCGGCAGCGGCGGCGCAGTATGAAATTGCCCGAAAAGTTGAAGCGACGATTGAATTGCTGGGGGATCAGGATCGTGAGATTATTGTGATGCGGCATTTCGAGCACCTGACGAACCTGGAGATTGCCGAGGCGCTGGGGCTCAACCCTCCGGCCGCCAGCATGCGCTACCTGCGGGCCGTCCGGCGGCTGCGGCAATTGCTCGAGCAGCAGGACCAAGGGAGCGGAGTTTCGGGATGAGTCCATCGCTCGACTCGGCAAACCCTCAGCCCGAGGGCCACCCACCTGATCGTCCTTCTTCGGGTCGATTTTCGTCGGCGGTGGACGAAGACGAGCGGGAGCATCGGCTGGCGGTACTTTTGTCGTCGCTGGCCGACCAAGTATCGCAGGGGAAGTGGGCCGATTTGGAAGAGCAGTGCCGCATTCACCCTGATTTAGCCACCGACCTTCGCGAGCTCTGGGGTACCGTCTTGATGACCGACGCGGCAGGCCTGGCGCGTCATTCGAGCCCTGCCGAGCTCCAAAACAGCAGCTGGTATGCACCGCCGCTGCCGACGAAATTTGGCGACTACGAACTGCTTGAGGAACTCGGGCGGGGAGGGATGGGGATCGTTTTTCGGGCGACGCAGATCAGCCTTGGCCGTGAGGTAGCGATCAAGATGATCCTTCGGGGCGGGCTGGCCAGCGAGATGGAGCTGCGACGGTTTTTAACCGAGGCTTCGGCCACAGCGCGGCTCCAGCACCCGCACATCGTCCCGGTTTACGAAGTCGGTGATTTCGAAGGGCGCCCGTACTTCAGCATGCAGCTGATCCAGGGGCGGACGTTGGCTGATCTACTGCTTGAGGGACCGCTGCCGGACCGGACCGCGGCGCTGCTCGTCATGCGAGCGGCCGAAGCGATTGACCACGCCCATCGACAAGGGATCCTCCATCGCGATCTCAAGCCCTCGAATATTTTGCTGGACGAGCAGGGCCAGCCCCATGTGACCGATTTTGGACTGGCCAAAAAAATCAGTGACGAAACCAACGTCACGCGGAGTGGCATGGTGGTCGGGACTCCAGCCTACATGTCGCCGGAGCAGGCCTCCCCCAGTCGTATGGCTGTTGGCCCTGCCAGCGATGTCTACTCGCTCGGATGCGTTCTCTATCATGCCCTCACAGGCCAACCGCCACTGGTCGCCGATTCGCCGGTTGAAATGATGATGATGGTCCTTGAGCAGGAACCGGTGCCGCCACGCTTGATTCGCCCGAGCATCGATCGCGATCTGGAAATGATCGTCATCCGCTGCTTGCAGAAACCGATCGATCTTCGCTATGAGTCCGCGGCGGAGCTCGCGGCGGATCTTCGTGCTTTTTTAAACGATGAACAAGTCGCCGCGCGTTCGGGTCGATTCGCCCAAGTCGTCGCGCGTTTATTCCGTGAAACACACCATGCGAGCGTGCTGGAAAACTGGGGCTTGCTCTGGATGTGGCACAGCCTGGTTCTCCTGGTCGTTTGTGGCGCCACATGGATTTTGGAATATCAGCTCGTGTCGCGGCGATTGGCCTATGCCAGCCTCTGGACTGTGGGACTGGGAGCCTGGGCTGTGGTCTTTTGGTTTTTGCGTCGCCGCCTTGGACCGGTGACGTTTGTCGAGCGACAAGTCGCTCATCTTTGGGCAGCGAGCATGCTCGGGATTGGCCTGCTCTTTCCGCTCGAATGGTGGTTGGGACTCCAGCCCCTGACGCTCTCGCCCCTTTTGGGTGTTTTTGCGGCGATGGTCTTTCTCGTCAAGGCAGGGATGTTCAGTGGCGCGTTTTATGTGCAGGCCGGGGCGCTCATCCTGACCAGTGCGGCAATGGCCCTCTGGCCGCGACATGCGCACCTTTTTTTCGGGATCGTATCGGCAGGTTGCTTCTTCTTTCCAGGGCTGAAATACTACCGTCGTCGTCTCGACCGACCCGATCGCGACGACGAAAACAACGACACCCATTTCCGGCATGACCAGTGAAACCGACGTTGCCGAAGCGCTCCTTGAACATCGCCAGCGTCTCTGGCGTCTGGTCCATTTTCGTATGCATCCAGCCCTTCGTGGACGCGTCGATGCAGAGGATATTCTGCAGGATGCATACCTCGATGCCGTCGCACGTCGCGCCCAATTTCCACGCGATGGATCGCACTACCTGTGGCTCCGTCTGATTGTTCTGCAGACACTGGTCGACCACTTTCGCCGGCACGTTTTGGCTGAAAAACGATCGGTGACACGCGAAACCAAAAACCCTCCACACTCCGCTGAAAACAGCACCTCACTCTCCATCGTCGGACAACTTCTTGGACATCTCACATCGCCCAGCCAAGCAATCCTCCGCGAGGAACTTGGGCATAGCCTGCGGGAGGCAATTGATCAGATGGGGGAGCTCGATGCTGAAGTTCTCGCGCTCCGCCACTTTGAAGAACTCAGCAATCAAGAGATTGCTTCAATCCTCGGGATCACCGAAAAAGCAGCCAGCATTCGCTATGTCCGTGCCCTGCAAAGGTTGAAAGATTTGCTACCAAAAATCCCTGGTTTCTCCCCTGATGATTTTCCACGTTCGTCTCTCTGAGGTCCCGTGATGACTCTGTCGGAACCTGAACCGAAGACGCTTGAGAACGTGGTCGAAGAATACCTGCAGCAGCTCCGCGGTGGCCATCACCCCTCGATCTCGGCCTATCAGCAGGAGCATCCGCATCTGGCCTCCGAGATCGGTGAATTGTTGCCTCTGGTGGTCGCGATCGAGGGATGGAAAAAGGAGGAGACCTCGGCCCATGGGGGTACCAATACGCTCGGTGGTGTCCCCCTTGCCCAGCTTGGTGACTTTCGCATCGTTCGCGAAATCGGCCGCGGCGGAATGGGGATTGTTTACGAAGCAATCCAGCTGTCCCTGAATCGGCCCGTTGCGATCAAAGTTCTTCCACCTCTTGGAAAATCAATCTCGCAAGGAATCGATCGCTTTCGTCGCGAGGCCCAGCTCGCTGCACAGCTGCACCATCCGCACATCGTCCCTGTCTTCGGGATTGGTCACGACAATGGTTTTCACTACATCGTCATGCAACGGATCCACGGGTGCGCGCTGGACGATGTTTTGTATCGCCATCAAAAAAAGGATTCGACTGCGAAAGCGGCCAACTCCGATCCTTTGACTTCACCCGCTAACCACACCTCCTCCGCGGGCTCGCCGCTACCCCCGAAGCTGGTCGCGCGGCTCGGTATCGAAGCGGCTGAAGCGCTCGCCTACGCGCATCAAGCAGGAGTCCTCCATCGCGATATCAAACCAGCAAATCTCTTGCTCGACCAACAAGGCCAATTATGGATCGCTGACTTTGGCCTAGCGCGAATCCTCGAGGAACCCTCTCTCAGCCGCAGCGGGGAGATCACCGGGACACTCGCATATCTCGCTCCGGAGCGCCTGCATGGGGACGGCGATGCCCGCGCCGACATTTACAGTTTAGGTCTCACGCTGGCGGAAATGGTCCGGGGAAAACCAGTCTTCGGTGATCTCCAAAACCTCCCCATGGTCCAGCAAATCACCCGCGGGATTCCGCGCCGCCGCGGGGCGCTCGGAGACACGATACCGCTGGATCTTGAGACAAGTCTTCTCAAAGCGATCGATGTCGACCCGTCGCACCGTTACCAATTGGCAAGTGACTTTGCCGATGATTTGCGCGCCTTCCTCGACGACCGACCGATCGCCGCGAGGCCGCCTTCGCCGTGGGAGTCCATGCAGCGATGGTGCAGGCGAAATCCCCTCCTGGCCGCGATGACCACGACCATCGCAGCACTCCTGCTCTTGACCACCACGGTCACCTCGCTGGGATTACTCGAGCAGCAGAAAATGCGTCTCCGCACCGAAGCGACCCTCAATACCGCCCTTGCCGCACTCGATTCGATCTATGAACGCCACGCCGGCGCTGATGATCTGCTCCGCGGTCCCGCCCAGGGAACTGTCGTGATTAGCGACGAAACGGCGGAGATGCTCGATCAATTACTCGAGGTCTACGACGAGCTCGCTTCGCAAGCAGGGGATTCCGCGAAACTGGAACGTGATTCGCTCCTGGCCATGCTCCGCGTGGCCGAAATCCAATTCAAGCTTGGGAATTATTCCGCCGCGGCAGAGCAGTACCAACAGAGCTTGGTAAAGATACCGGAGCTTCGCAGTACTCTCAGCTCTGCGGAGGACCATCCGTGGTCCATTCGCCAGATCATCGCCCAGCTCGGATGGGCCGCTGCGATTGAAGCGATGTCCCAGACAGAAGCCGCCGATCAGCTTCGTCTCGAAACGCTCCAGCAACTCGAGGATCTATCTGGCCAGTGGAATTCGTCCGAGATGGAATCCTGGACCATTTATACCCACTATTTGCTTGGCCGCCAGCGGACCCTGATGCTCGCCGTTCCTGAGGCAGCAAGGCCGATGGAACGTGTCGACAGGCGCCGCCCGTTCAATCCTCGCGATGATCTTTGGCGTCCACGCGGACCACGTGGTCCTGCCGGCCGGGAACTCCCCGCGCGGCGTCCATTCCGTCCCCATCATCTTTCCGCATTAGTGATCCCGCCAGCGACAGAGGAATCGCGCGATAGTGTTATTCGTCGGACTTCCCATTTGGAACGCGCAGTCAAGCTGACGAGCACGCAATTTCCTGATCTGGCACCCTATCCAGGTTTGCGACTGCTGCGCGGGATGATTCTCATGGAACTGGCCCGCTTGCCAGACCAGAGCAGCGATGTCACCGCCACGAGAATCGAAGCCTCCCTGGGCTTTATCGAGTCGCTCTGCATGGATTTCCCCACGATCTCCGAATATCAGTTTGAACACGCCCGAAATCTCTGGATCGCGGCCCAGTTACGACTGCAAGGCGGGAGAGATCTTCCCCCGGCAGCGGCGGAAGCGTCGCTCTTGGCAGCGGAGAACTGGCTGATGAAAAGCGTCCAAATCACTCGCCGCCTGCACGAGTATCAACCCCAGATCCGCGAGTATTCGTTTTTGCTCGCGCGGGTTTGCGAAGCGCATGCTGTCGTCAGTCAGGAACTTGGAATTTTGATTGGCGATGGTCCCCCGGAACCACGGATTCGCCTGGCCGATGGGCTCATCGAGGAAGCCATCGAACTGCAGCGGGCCCTGGTCGATCGAGCCCCTCAAGGAAAAGTCGAACCGCTCTGGCTCGCGCGCTACCGAATTACGGCGCTGACAATGCAATTGGGGCGACCCAATCGCGATCGACTCCTCGCACAACTGGACGAGATCCGTGCATTGCTCGGCGGACTGGAGTCGGAGCCGGCAACCGCCGAAGTCGTCGCTCGTCTGCAGCAGGAACTGGCTGCTGTAGAAGCGGAGGCCAATCGTCCCCGCCCCGCTCGACGCGATCCACCCCCTTTCTCCCCTCCGGCCCCGATCGTCCAGCCATGATCGTCCAGCCATGATCGCGATCCCTCACAAACAAGCCCGAAAAAAACGTCCGCTCGCGCCGATCAACGATTTCCATCGGGGCCACCGAATCGAGTACACTCGAAGGATCCTCCCCTTGAGTTTCGCTCCCGACAGGTCCAGTGATGTCATCCTCCCAGCGACTGGTTCTGACCATTCTCGGAATTCTCGCCTGCCTCCGGCCAAGCTCGGGAACGGGAGCCGAGAGTTCGGGGACCCCATTCTTTGAATCCCGTGCACGGCAGATTCTGAAAACCCACTGCTGGCATTGCCATGGTGAAGAGGTAGAAATTCAGGCGGGACTTGATCTACGTCTGGTTCGCTCGATCCGCCGCGGTGGCGATTCAGGACCAGCGATTGAGCCAGGTGCGAGTTCCTCAAGCCTGCTGATGGAGCGGATTGTCGCCGGCGAGATGCCACCAGGAGGTCCAGGAAAATCGTTATCGTCGGCGGAAATCGAGGTGCTCCAGCAGTGGATCGATGAGGGTGCACAAACCGCGCGTCCCGAACCCGAGACACTCGACTCCCAAAGTCCTTGGACGTACGAAGAACAAAACCACTGGGCCTTTCTCCCCAGCGCGACCCCTTCGGTACCAACCTCCGCTGACGAATCGGCAGCAACTTCCCCGATCGATGCTTTCGTCCTCAAACAGCTGGCCGACCACGGACTGGGACTCTCTCCTCCCGCCAGCCGCCGAACCCTCATTCGGCGATTGTCCTTCGATCTTCTCGGTCATCCGCCCAGCCCTGAAGAGATCGACCGATTTCTAGCTGACGATTCACCGACTGCGTATCGGTCGCTCGTCGATCGTTTTCTCGCTTCGCCCTCTTATGGCGAGCGATGGGGCCGGCACTGGCTGGACACGGCTGGATACGCCGACAGCGACGGGTACACCCAAGAGGATCGTCTCCGACCATGGATTTTTCGCTATCGAGACTACGTCGTCGGCTCCCTGAATGCCGACAAGCCCTATGATCAATTTCTGACCGAGCAGATCGCGGGGGACGAACTGGTGGATCCCTCGTTCACGGATCTCGATGCAAGTGCTGCCGAAAAATTGACAGCGACCGGTTTCTTGGTGCTGGCCCCCGATGGCACAGGCCAGGGTGAGGCAGATCCTGTGCTCACCAGAAATGAGTTCGTGGCGGAAAGCATCAAAGTCTTTTCTTCCACGTTTCTCGGTCTCACCGTTGGTTGTGCCCAGTGTCACAATCATCGGTACGACCCTATCTCGCAGGTCGATTATTTCCGCCTCCGCGCGCTTTTTGAACCGGCATTCAACCTTCCGCAGTGGCGCGATCGCGGGGCGCGGCTCGTAAGTCTATGGAATCCATCCGAACGGCAAGCAGCTGCCATGGTTGATGCCGAATTGAGCCAACTTGAAACACAACGCCTTGCCGAGCTCGACGCGATCGTCGCGGAGGTCTTTGATAAGGAAGTAGCTAAGCTTCCGGCGGAATTGCAGCAGGTAGCTCGCGATGGAAGAACTGCTCCGGCAGACCAGCGGACACCGCAGCAGTTAGCGATCATCAAAGAGCATCCGAGCCTCAACGTCGATCGGGGCAGCGTCTACCTCTACGAACCAGGGAAAACGCAGGAATTGACGAAGAAATATGACCAGCTGGTCGCCACCGCGCGCGGCAATCGCCCCGCCGAGCGTTTTCTCGATGTACTGGCTGAGGTCCCGGGTTCGATTCCCACGACATTCCTCCATTATCGAGGCGACCCCACACAGCCGCGAGAGGAAATCCTTCCTGGAGAACTCAGTATCTTCTCCCGCGCGGCTTCATTTGCGCCCGACGACCCCCAGCGGCCAACCAGTGGACGCCGATTGGCATACGCACGGCATTTGACCAGTGGTCAGCATCCGCTCACGGCACGCGTCATTGTCAACCGCCTTTGGATGCATCACTTTGGTCGCGGTCTTGTCGCGACTCCCGCTGATTTTGGCATGCTTGGCGAGCCTCCGTCCCATCCAGAACTGCTTGATTGGCTCGCCGACCAATTGGTTCGCTCGGGGTGGAGCCTCAAGCAAATTCATCGACGAATCCTCCTCTCCCAGACCTATCAGCAGAGCTCGATTCGAACCGCTGCGCTTGAGCAGGTGGACCCGGAAAACAGGCTCCTTGGGAGAATGAATCTGCGGCGGCTTGAGGCCGAAACCATCCGCGATGCGATGATCGAAGTGAGCGGGATGCAAAATAGGATCATGGGTGGTCCTCCGGAAACGGTGAACCCCGATGATGTCGGACAAGTCATCATTGGCGATGCCACGCGGGATGGCAACGGGATTCTTGTCGCCCCGTTTGTCGATGGCCCTGCTCATTATCGCCGCAGCATCTACGTCCAAGTCCGCCGTTCCATGCCCTTGGGTTTACTGGAACCCTTCGATCTTCCGAGCATGACCCCGAACTGCGACCAGCGATCTTCATCGACAGTTGCCCCGCAAGCCCTCTTGATGATGAACAACCGACAGGCGATCCTCTTAGCCGAACATTTTGCGCGGCGTATCTCTCGAGAATGCCCCGGTGATCCAACCAAGCAAGCCTCCCGCGGTTGGGAGCTCGCACTGGGGTATCCCCCTTCGATAGCTCAAGCAGAGCGTGCTTGTCGCTTGCTGACCCATTTGCGTCAGGAGCACCAGCAACTGGAGCAAAAAATCGCCGCCGGCGAGCTTCCACCCGAGACCAGGCGAAGCGAACTGCCGGCCGAGATCGAGGCTCTGGCAATCTACTGTCAAAGCCTCTTTTCCTCCAATCCGTTTCTTTATGTGGACTAACTTGATGCAGCGAAAACCACACGCGAGCTCCCTTTCGAGACGGCACTTTCTCGCAGCCCAAAATTTTGCTTTGGGTTCCGTTGCTTTCTCCTGGCTGATGCAGCGGCAAACGGCTCAAGCATCCCCTCCTAAGCCCGAACTGGAACCGATCCATTATTCGCTTGTCGCAAAACAACCACAGGCCCCGCCGCACGCGCATGCCATGATCTCGTTGTTTATGCAGGGAGGACCCTCGCACCTCGATCTTTGCGATCGAAAGCCAGAGCTGGAAAAACGTCATCTCGAAAACTTTCCTGGGGAAATCAAATACGACAATGCCGCGGAATCCTCTGCCAAGCTGTGGGCGGGGCCGTGGAAATGGCAGCGGCATGGAGAATGTGGCATGGAGCTCAGCGAGCTGGTGCCACACCTCGGAACGATCGCCGATGAGATTACACTTGTCCGCTCGATGCATACGGGAGTGAACAACCATGGCCAGTCGATCTATGCGCTGCATCATGGCCGCAGCACGGAAGGAAGACCCGTTCTTGGTTCATGGCTCACTTATGGACTGGGTTGTGAAAGCGATAATCTGCCCGCATTCGTCGTCCTCACCGACCCCGGTGGACTGCCAGTCCTGGGCACCGATTGCTGGTCCCATGGATGGCTTCCCTCGATCTACCAAGGGACGGTGATTCGCCCTCGTGAGCCACGAATTCACAATCTCGATCCGCCGCCACGTCTGGCAGGTTCCCCCCAGCAAGCTTATTTGGATTTTCTTCAAAAGCTCAATCAAGACCATCTTCAGGAGCACCCTGGGGAACTCGATTTAAGCGCACGAATCGCCTCCTTCGAACTCGCCGCGCGGATGCAAAGCGCTGCCAAGGAAGCGCTAGATTTGAGTCAGGAAAGCGAAGCGACTTGCCGCCTCTATGGACTCGATCGAGAGGAGACTCGTGAATTTGGCAGCCGCTGCTTGATTGCGCGCCGTTTGATCGAGCGCGGCGTTCGTTTCGTCCAGCTCTACACATCGACCCAGCAGTGGGATCATCATGGCGGGATCGAAAAATCGCTGCCTGCTTCCTGCCTCAAGGTCGATCAACCATCCGCCGCCCTCGTCAGGGATCTCAAGCAGCGCGGAATGCTCGAGACGACGCTGGTTCACTGGGGTGGAGAAATGGGGCGGCTCCCTGTGATTCAAAATGAGAAAAATATCGGGCGCGATCACAATACCTATGGTTTCAGTAGCTGGTTTGCCGGTGGCGGGATGAAGGCGGGCTTCATCCATGGCGAAACCGATGACTTTGGCCATCACGCAGTCAAAGATATTGTCAATCACTACGACTTCCATGCCACAATTCTGCACCTTTTCGGCCTCGATCCAGTGAAGTTATCTTTCCGCCGTCCAGGTGGAGAAGGTACGTTACTTGATGGACAACCCGGGAAAATTATCCATCAAATCTTGGCCTCATGAGCCTCTTGTCGATCTTTCAAGCCATGCCTGCATTCCTTTTTCTCTGAGGCGAACCGCGATCATGCCTATCCGCCAAACGCTCTATTCTCTTTTTCTCTGCTGCATCGCGCTACTCCCTGCCGCCAGCATCGGTGCTGATCTCCCTGCACCCCCCGTTCCGATCGGCACCAAAGTAACATCGCTGCGATTCATCGATATTCGCGGCCTCGATCGAAACCTTCGCGACTTGGGAGATTACCAGGCCGTCGTTTTTGTCTTCACCACCAAGAGCTGTCCACTGGTCCGCAAGTCATTTCCGAAACTCGTCGCTCTTTACGAGGCGTATCGCGAGCGAAAAGTCTTGTTTGTTGCTGTCAATGCTGGTCCTGAAGACACCGTCCGCGAAATGGCCGCACAAGCCGTCGATTTTCAAGTACCTTTCTTTTTTGTCAAAGACGCAGATCATTCGGCCGTGCAGTCGCTCGGTGTCCAGCGGACTCCGGAAGTCGTCCTCCTCGATCAGGAGAACACGATCCGGTATCGGGGTCGCATCGATGATCAATTGCGAATCGGCGGGACACGTCCCCAGGCGACGCGTGAGGATCTGAAGGAGGCCATCGAAGAGGTGCTCGCTGGAAAGCCGGTATCGGTCCCTGAGACCGAAGTCGATGGTTGTCTGATCACTCAAATCGCGGGCAAAGAATCCGCTCCTTCGGATGTCACTTGGTCCAGCGAAATCGCGGGCTTGGTTCATGACAAATGCAGCCGATGCCACCGCGAAGGTACGGCCGCTCCTTTTCCGCTGCTGACTTATGACGATGTGGCGTCGCATGCCGAGATGATTGCTCACGTTGTTCGCTTGGAAACAATGCCTCCATGGTATGCTTCGCGGGCCCACGGTACGTTCCAGAACGACACCTCGATGTCGCCCGCCCAGATTGACCGACTCTGCGACTGGATCACTGCCGGGTGCCCGGAAGGAAATCCGCAGCAGGCTCCTTTGCCTCCGGAATCTGAAAAAACAGAGTGGCGGATCGGGAAGCCCGACTTGGTGATCCAAACAGTGGAGCAGCACGCCGTCCCCGCGACAGGCTTTGTTCCCTATCAGTATGCGGTTCTCCCTTATGTTTTTTTTGGTGAGACATGGGTCGAGGCCTTCGAGATTCAGCCGCTCAATCCGAGCGTTGTCCATCACTGCAATCTTGCTTACATCACCAAGGATGGCGCCAGCGAAGAGACCTTCATCACCGGATATGTACCCGGGGGGCAGCCGATGGATCTGGGTCGATTTGACAACGGTGTTGCTTACCGAATTCCTGCCGGCGCGGTTCTTGGATTGCAGATCCATTACACGACGACGGGGCGTGAAGAAACGGGGGGAATCCGCGTCGGCTTGCGTTTTCCGCGCCGCGATATCCGCAAACGACTCTACCATTTCCTCCTCGACCCCAGAGGCTGGAAGATTCCCCCAGCCGATCCTGCTTTTCGAATTGAGGCCAGTTACACGCTCCCGCGAAACGCCAACCTGCTCGGTCTGTTCACGCATATGCATGTCCGTGGAAGGGATATGACTTTTTTCGCGACCAAGAATGGGACCGCGGAGGAAGTCCTACTGCAAATCCCCAATTACAACTTTGAATGGCAATTGGGCTATGAACTTGCCCCCGGAAAAGTCCGCTTACCGCAAGGAACCAAGGTCCGCGCGGCCGCACATTACGACAATTCAGCCTTCAATCCCTACAACCCCGACCCGCAAGCAACGGTGGAGTATGGACCACAGACCGTCGACGAAATGTTCAATGGATTCGTCTTCTATGTCGACGAAGATGAAAATCTGGATATTCGGGTCGATCCACAGAACGGTCGGCCTGTGAAGAACTGATCATGACGCACTTTGGGCAATCCAGCGACTAGCGATCAGCGCAATTGCCGTGACAAAACAATTGGGATTCGACGCCGGTAGACGCGGTAGAACCGATGCGTCGGCAATCCATAAATGATCGACTCCATGGACCCGGAATCGTGGATCGACCACTGCCCACGGACCTGTCCCCATCGGGCATGTCCCGACCGGGTGGTAGAACGAATGCACGGAGCGCTGAGCACTCCGCTGATACGATTCGATTCCCGCTGCCATCGAACCGAGATTGAGTTCTCGGCCCACCCAGGAAGCCAGGGGGCTGTGACGAAGGATTGCTCGGGCGCATTCGATCCCATCCATCGCCGCTTGCACGTCGCTCGGATCGGTCCAGTATCCTGGATCAATCGCCACCTCCCCTCGCTCGCCGATCCGAAGACTGCCGCGACTGGATGGAAAGGAAACGACAACGCCGATAGTCATGGCCGCGACGGCTTTGGGAGCAGGATGCCGCCGATAGTCGGTTGGCGTCACAAAAAGCTGAAGCCACTGGCCGCCGACCTGATGAAAAAGCCCCGCCTCGGCGATATTCGAAGCGATCGGCCCGCCCCCCAACGCCTGCCACTGGGCTAATTGTCGTGGAGACCAGTCGGTAGGGAATCGCTGGTCCTGGGGAATCTCGACAACGAGCGGCAGCACCAAGTGATCTTGCAGCGACTTGCCTACCGCCGGCAGATTGACCAGGGTTGAAAGTTGCAACCGCTCCAGATCGCCAGCGTCGCCCACTCCGGACCGGAGCAAAATCGCCGGCGATGCAATCGCACCTCCGCAGAGGATCACTCCTTTTCGGGCCAATCGCTCCTGATCGCCGCAGGACGTCGCGGTCACCACACCGCAGGCACATCCCCCTTGGATGGTAATCCGTTTGACCTGTTCATGGAAACAAATCGTCAGCCGATGATTGCGATCGCCCAGCCAACGATCCCCCGCGGTGACACGTCGACCACGGTCATTCATTCGCTGGTAAAGAGTTCCTGAAAAGCCAGCATTTCGCGCCGCCTCCAGAAAACGCGTCGTCGCTTCCGAGACCCATCGTGGCGACTCCGGAGCAACGTGGCCGGTGACCTCGGCAATCGCATCGGACAGGAAAGCGGTACTCCACGGCCCGCCGACATCCGCAACAAAACGTTCCATATCCTGAGCGCTCGGCGGATGCCAGATCGAAGCATTAATCCGCGACGACCCCCCCAACCCACGACCGCGAGGAAAGCGAAGGCGTCGCCCCCCTAAAGAAGTCTGTGGGATCGTCGTCAGTCCCCAATCGTCCGAGGATCCAAAGCAGGCGAGAAAATCAGCGGGCCGGCGCATATGCACGTTCGCCTCGCAATCTCCCCCTGCTTCGATCAAACACACCGAAGCGGTTCGCGATAGTTCTCCGGCGATAAGGCAGCCGGCCGATCCTCCCCCGACGACGATAAAATCGAAACGTTCCAACATCATACCTCCCCGAAACCGCGACCAATCATTACGATTCTGGGGGTCGAACGGCTCGCGGTGGCAGAGGTCCTCCGCGAGAAAAAATATTCCGAGTGTCCATTCGATTTTGGCTCAACCACCATGTTTGAACATTTAACCCCCGCTCCTCCCGACTCGATTCTCGGTATTACCGAGGCTTTCCAGCGCGATCCGCGGAAGGAAAAGATCAATCTCAGCGTGGGAGTTTACCAGGATGCGGCCGGGAGGACTCCGGTCCTCGAGACAGTCAAGAAAGCGGAACGTTGGCTGCTCGAAAATGAAGGTTCGAAAACTTACCTCGGCATCGATGGGCTCCCGGAGTACCGCGATCAGGTTCGTCGACTCGTCTTCCGCGGCTGCATCCCTGATCCACGCGTTGCGGTGGTCCAAACCCCCGGAGGAACCGCGGGGGTTCGCGTAGCAAGCGACGTGATTTCGCTTGCCAGCCCCGAAGCGACTGTCTGGTATTCGAACCCGACCTGGGCCAATCATCCCGCAATCTTTGAGGCGTCCGGGTTGCGGACCGAGACCTATCCATACTTGAATGCTGCTCGTACGGGACTCGATTTTGCCGCGATGCTCGAGACCCTCCGCACGAAGACTCGGCCTCGCGATGTCGTCCTGCTCCATGCCTGCTGCCACAATCCGACAGGCATCGATCCTGCACCCCAGCAGTGGTCCGAAATCGCGCAGGTGCTCCAGGATCGGCAGTTACTCCCATTGGTCGATTTTGCTTACCAAGGGTTCGGACAAGGAATCGAGGAAGACACCCACGGACTGAAAACGATTCTCGCCCATTGCCCCGAAGCCCTCGTCGCGACTTCGTTCTCGAAGAATTTCGGACTTTACTCGGAACGGGTTGGATCGGTCGCGATTGTCGGTGTCGATGGACCGCAAACAACGGTCGGGCTCAGCCAACTCAAGCGTCTGGTGCGCGTCAATTACAGCAACCCGCCACGGCACGGCGCTGCGATTGTCGCTGCGGTACTGGCCGATCCGGATTTAACGGCATCCTGGGAGCAGGAAGTGCGAGCGATGCGGGGACGAATTGCACAGATGCGGCAGCAGTTTGTCGAACAGATGCGGCAGCGAAGACCTGATGTCGATTTTTCGTTCCTCCTCCATCAACAGGGGATGTTTTCATACAGCGGCCTGAATCCGATGCAGGTCGATCGACTGAAAAACGAGCATGCGATTTATATCGTGGGGAGCGGGCGGATCAATGTTGCCGGAATGACACCGCGAAACATCGATCGATTGTGCGAAGCAGTCGCCAGCGTGCTCGCTGAATCCGCTGCGTAAGTTCTGGGGTCCTCCGCAGAGCATCGCGCTGCAACAATCCCTCGCGTGTTTCCCGGCGGAAACAGATGTTGCCGCTGGACAACACGGGTCCTCGGAAATTCCCAGCCTCCAGTCCCCTTGCCCCGACCGTCGCAAGTGGCCCGAGGTTTGCATCGCTCGGACCGCAGCAATACGAACTGCTCCAGGAGTTCTCAAACGCATTCCCCTCTCTTCTCTTGTTATCCCTTCGCTTCATGGCACCCTCCCTCGCGTTCTCACCGGCTGGGTATTTGCTCACGAACCTGACGTTTGTCTGCTGCGTTGTTTTTTGCCAGCAGTCTTCTCTGCTTCCCAAGAGCACAACGATTCCGACAAGCGAAAATGGTATCGCACCTCGTTTCGCACCTCAGGAGCAACAACCCGCCGAGCTCATCGTCGGTCCCGTCGACGTCGCGCCAATCGGCTGGAGACTCACCAACCGCGGCTGGGAAAGAGCCGAAACCTGGGGTCTCGTTCCCGAGTCGCCAAAGGAGCGAATCAACGGTTTGATTCGCCAGCAAAAATCCGACGAGTCCTCTTCGGTCGGATTAAGGCGGTGCGCCGCGGTCTTGAGCTTCGTCCAGCGACTTGACCCGCTGGTCATTTTGGTGATCCAGCTGATGATGCTGGTGTTTCTCGTGAGCATCGTTTTCAACCGCCAGAAAAAGCGACTTCTGGCAACTGCCGCGATCCCCCCTGTTCCCCAGGGGACCAAGTACCAGTTCAACGAACAGGTTGGAAAGAATGAGTGAACCAGTCGAAATTGACGTGCACGCAGTCGCCCAGCTGTACCGCAAGGGAGAACCCTTCCTGTGGATCGACTGTCGCGAACCTGAGGAATGGGAAATCGCCAGGATCGAAGGGTCTCAGCTCATTCCGATGGGAGAGATCGAGCGTCACCTCCCGCAGTTCATCGGCCACCAAGAGCAGCGTGTGATTGTCCATTGCCACCACGGCCGTCGCAGCCTGTGGGTTGTTCAAATGCTCCGCCAAGCGGGGTTGACTCGTGCCCAGAGCATGGCAGGGGGGATTGAGGCCTGGAGCCGTGAAATCGATCCAAACGTTCCAACGTACTAAGAGCCTATCCGAAAAGCGGTCTGACCCTTTGGAGGCACGTCGATTTCATTGGTTTTTTGGCTTGGCCGGAGAGGGTCAGCCCCCTTTTCGGAGAAGCTCTAAGATATCATTAGAGTGAAACCCAGATTATTCGCTTGGGTCCTCCTTTTTCCCGCACCCCTGGTGCTGAGTCGCGCGATGGTTCGAAGACGCCCCAAGTTGTGGTTCCTGCGGTGGTTCGAGATTGGCTGCCTGTTGCTGGTCGGCAAGGGGGCGCTCTTTGCCGCCGAGCCTCGGAAGATTGATTTCCAGCGCGAGATTCGCCCACTGCTGTCGGAACATTGCTTTGCGTGCCATGGCCCCGATCTCGCAGAGCGCCAGGGGGGGCTGCGTCTGGACGACCCAGAACAAGCCTTTGCACCCACCGATAGCGGGCAGGTGGTCATCGTCCGTGGAAACCCCGATTCCAGTCCACTCATCACGCGGATCGAAACGACCAGCCCCAGCGAGGTGATGCCTCCTCCAGAGACTCACAAACCGCTCTCGACGGATCAAAAGGGGCTCCTGCGAAGCTGGATCGCCCAAGGAGCCGAGTATGCTCCCCACTGGGCGTTCATTCCCCCGCGAAAACATCTTCCTCCCCAAAGCACCTCTGCAGCCCCCAACCATGACCTCATCGACCGCTTCCTCGATGGAGCGATCGCGGAAAGAGACTTGACCCCAACCCCGCCGGCCGACCGCCGCAGTCTATTGCGACGATTGACATTCGATTTAACGGGTCTTCCCCCAACGCGGGAGGAACTGGATCACTTCCTTCGCGATCGTTCCCCAGATGCGTATGAGGCCGTCGTGGATCGCCTCCTCCAATCCCCACGCTTTGGCGATCATTTTGGTCGCTACTGGCTTGACCTCGTTCGCTACGGCGATACCCATGGTTTGCATTTGGACAATTATCGTGAAATGTGGCCCTACCGTGATTGGGTGATCAGCGCCATCAATGACAACCTTCCCTATGATCAGTTCATTACCGCGCAGCTCGCCGGGGATCTGCTTCCCGGAGCCACTTTAGAACCACAGATCGCCAGCGGATTCAATCGCCTGAATGTGACGACCAGCGAAGGGGGTTCGATCTACGAGGAGGTTTTTGTCCGCAATGTTGTCGACCTCACCGATTCTTTCGGAACTATCTTTCTTGGGATGACCGTTGGATGTGCCGTCTGTCACGATCACAAGTTTGATCCGCTGACGCAGCGTGATTACTACTCTCTGTTCGCATTTTTCAACAGCCTGGACGGTCAAGCGCTCGATGCGAACGCGAAAGATCATCCCCCTGTCGTTCGCGTCCCCACCACCGAGCACCTCGAGCAACTTGCCGAAATTGCTCGTCTCCGCGAGGGCCTGCTGGAGGATCTTCAAACTCCGATTCCATCGGTCGATGCGGCTCAGCTCGCATGGCAGCAATCGATCATAGCCCCCCAAGGTGAATCGCCGCAGTGGATCGATCTGCGTCCGGAGCTGTACACGTCCAGCGGTGGAAGCACGCTGGAAGTCCTCGAGGATGGATCGGTCCTCGCCACGGGAACGATCCCTGAGAGAGAGACCGTGACACTCGAAATGTCCCTTCCCCGCGGGGCATCCTTTCAGACCCTTCGCCTCGATGTGCTCACCGATCAACCTGAAACTGGGGCCGGACGGTCGAGCAATGGCAATGCTGTCTTGAGCGAACTGGAGGTTGCGACGAAAGGTCCTGGCGAGAGCGATTTTGCCCAGGTCCGTTTGGTTTATGGTCAGGCCGATTTTGAACAGCCTGATGGTCCGCGTTTTAAGGTCGGTTACGCAATCGATGGTCTACTCGAAAACGATGCCGGCTGGGCCATCGGTGGGCACCTGAAACCAGGGCCGCGGACCGCTTGGTTCATCGCAGGAAACCGATTCGGCAGCGAAGCGGGTGATGAGATTCGATTACGGGTCACCTTGAAATACGAATCCCAGTGGGCCGGCCACAGTTTTAAACGCATTGGCCTGTCGATCGCTGACTCCCTCCCCACAATCCCTCCCGACCAGCAGCTGGACCTTGGGCGATGGCATGTGGCCGGACCATTTTCGATCGAGCATCCCGCTGCAGGTTATTACCAGAGCTTTGCGTCCCAGGATCGCGTCTTTCGCGAGGATGAAGTTTTTTCCTACCAAGGAACGAATTTCCTCTGGCGGACTGCCGCGGACTTCCATGATGCGGCAGTGCTTCCTTTAGAAGGGATTGAGGATCGCGCCTTTGTGAATCTTCTCCATCGACGGATCAACGCCCCGACTGCACAGCGCGTCACTCTTCTGCTCGGGACGAGCGACGGATATCAAGTCTGGCTCGATGGAAAGAAAGTCGGCGAATTTGCGAAAGCTCGCCAGTTGCGACCGTTGAGCGATGAAATCAGCCTCGATCTCAAAGCGGGAGAGAACGACCTTTACATCAAATGCATCTCGCATGGTGGACCAAGCAGTTTCTCGGCAGCGCTGCGGGCCCCAGCGGTACCTCTCCCAGAATCGATTCGTCAGTTGGCCGCTCAAGCGGAACCCTCGATGACCGCAGGGGATCGGGAAACTTTGCGGAGTTACTACCGAAATGTGATCTCGACCGATCCCGATTGGCTTGTCCTACGCGATATGCAGCGAGGTCTTCTGAAAAGAGAAGAGGAAATCCAGGCGTCGATGCCGACGACGCTGGTGTGGCGCGAAGTCAGTCCCCCGAGACCTGCCAAAATCCTGATTCGAGGGGAATATGACAAGCCTGGCGAGGATGTCTCGCGAGAGGTCCCGAAAATTTTCTCGGCCATGCGAGAAGAAATGCCCCGCAACCGCTTGGGACTGGCCCAGTGGCTGGTTTCTCCCGATCATCCGTTAACCGCACGAGTTGTCGTCAACCGCATATGGCAGCAAATTTTCGGTATCGGCATCGTTCGCACGAGCGAAGATTTCGGAGCCCAAGGGACCCCTCCCACACACCCTGAATTGCTCGACACCCTGGCGGTTGAGTTCCGCGAAGATGGATGGAATCTTAAACGTCTGGTCAAACGGATGGTGATGACCGAAGCGTATCGCCGCAGCAGCCAAGCCTTGTCTGTACAGGTTGATCGGGATCCGCTCAATCAGTTTCTCGCTCGCGGCACTCGGTATC
>Ga0169931_10000605_pt1 | contig 59533 bp, 56 predicted proteins | sample Kivu_15m_20L_FD_129675 | JGI IMG/M metagenome (GOLD analysis project Ga0169931, IMG submission 129675) | Freshwater microbial communities from Lake Kivu, Western Province, Rwanda to study Microbial Dark Matter (Phase II) - Kivu_15m_20L... | ecosystem: Environmental > Aquatic > Freshwater > Lake...
CTTTGCAGCGGCAGCACGCTTGCTCGATGAGATCACCACCGCGGCTGACTTTGCGACGTTTTTGACTCTTCCCGCTTATCGAAATTTACCCTGAGGTTTTCCCATGAAGACGGTTGAACAATTGGATCTCGAGTGGCAGCAGAATGCCCGTTGGCAGGGCGTGAGCCGTGGCTACTCAGCCGCCGATGTCGTCCGCCTGCGTGGCACGGTGCATATCGAGCATTCGCTGGCGCGACGTGGCGCGGAAAAGCTCTGGCACAAGATGACGTCGACACCGTTCGTCAATGCGCTTGGTGCGTTGACCGGCAACCAAGCCATGCAGCAGGTGCGGGCCGGTTTGCAGGCGATTTATCTCTCGGGTTGGCAGGTGGCGGGCGACGCCAATCTTGCTGGCGAGATGTACCCTGATCAGTCGCTGTATCCGGCCAACTCGGTGCCGCAGGTGGTGCGCCGCATCAACAATACCTTGTTGCGTGCGGACCAGCTGCACCATGCCGAGGGTGACGATTCAATCGATTGGCTGCAGCCCATCGTGGCCGATGCCGAGGCCGGTTTCGGTGGCGTCTTGAATGCTTTCGAGTTGATGAAGGGCATGATCGAGGCGGGTGCCGCCGGCGTGCATTTCGAGGACCAGTTGTCCTCGGCCAAGAAGTGCGGCCACATGGGCGGCAAAGTTCTGGTGCCGACGCAAGAGGCAATCAACAAACTGGTTGCAGCGCGTCTCGCTGCCGATGTTTGCGATGTGCCCACGATCTTGGTGGCGCGCACCGATGCAGAGAGCGCGACGTTGCTGACGGCCGATGTCGACGAGCGTGATCGTCCGTTCATCGATCAGGGTCGTGGCCGAACGCCCGAAGGGTTCTTTCATGTTCGGGCGGGTCTTGAGCAGGCGATTGCTCGTGGTCTTGCCTATGCGCCATACGCCGATTTGTTGTGGTGTGAAACGGGAACGCCTGACCTCGATGAAGCGCGGCACTTTGCCGAGGCGATTCACGCACGTTTCCCGGGCAAGATGCTGGCTTACAACTGCTCGCCTTCGTTCAATTGGAAGAAGAAGCTCGATGACGCCACCATCGCCAAGTTCCAGCGCGAACTCGGCGCCATGGGCTACAAGTTCCAGTTCATCACCTTGGCCGGGTTTCACGCACTCAACTATTCTATGTTCCAGCTCGCCAAGGGCTATCGCGAGTCGCAGATGTCGGCCTACGTGGCTTTGCAGCAGGCCGAGTTTGCTGCCGAACCGCAGGGTTATACGGCCACCAAGCACCAGCGCGAGGTGGGCGCGGGTTATTTCGACGATGTGACGCAGACGGTCACGGGTGGGCTTTCTTCGGTCACAGCCATGAAAGGCTCGACCGAAGAGGAGCAGTTCGTCGCCGCGTAAGCTGCGCCTTGGGTCGCTATCACGGTTTTTCGCCATAGCAGCGGCCCGTCGCTCGGGTAGAATCCGCGGCCTCTTGCGCTGAGAGGTCGCGGATTTTTCGCATCATGAAATACGAGTTCATCAAGGTTCCAGCCGAAGGCTCCCGCATCACGGTCAATGCGGATGGCAGTCTCAACGTTCCGGATCGACCGATCATTCCCTTCATCGAGGGAGACGGCATCGGCGTTGATATCACGCCGGTGATGCGTCGCGTCGTCGACGCTGCAGTCGCCAAAGCCTACGGCGATCGCCGTCGTATCGAATGGATGGAAGTTTATGGCGGCGAGAAGGCGAACCGCTTGTGTGGCACCTGGTTCCCGGATGAGTCGCTGCATGCGCTGCGAGAGTTCGTGGTGTCGATCAAGGGTCCGCTCGGTACACCAATCGGCGGCGGCATTCGCTCTCTCAATGTCGTCATGCGGCAGACGCTGGACCTTTATGCCTGCGTGCGTCCGATCCGTTATTTCCCAGGCGTTGCCACGCCGATGCAGGATGCGTCGCTAACCGATATGGTGGTGTTTCGCGAAAACACCGAGGACATCTACGCTGGTATCGAGTACCCGGCAGCCTCGAATGATGTGCAGCGGCTCATTCACTTCCTGCAGACCGAACTTAATGCCAAGGGCATTCGTTTTCCAGCGAGTTCCGGTATCGGCATCAAGCCCGTCTCGAAAGAGGGCAGTCAGCGGTTGATCCGCATGGCCATCCAATACGCCATCGAGAATGATCGGGTCTCGGTAACCTTGGTGCACAAGGGCAATATCATGAAGTACACCGAGGGCGCTTTCCGCAACTGGGGTTACCAGTTGGCCAAGGAAGAGTTCGGCGCCGAAGAGTTCGGTGGTGGCCCGTGGATGAAGTTCCGCAATCCAATCACCGGCAAAGACATCGTCATCAAGGACGTTATTGCCGACAACTTTTTGCAGCAGGTGTTGTTGCGACCCGAGGAATACGACGTCATCGCCACTTTGAACCTCAACGGCGACTATATTTCCGATGCGCTTGCAGCACAGGTGGGCGGAATCGGTATCGCGCCGGGTGGCAACATCGGTCATGGGCTTGCGGTGTTCGAGGCGACTCACGGCACTGCACCGGGATTTGCCGGCAAGGATCGGGTCAACCCCGGTTCGATCATTCTTTCGGCCGAGATGATGTTGCGTTATCTCAAGTGGACCGAAGCCGCCGATCTCATTATCAAGGGTGTAGCCAACACCATCGCGGCCAAGGAACTGACCTACGATCTGGCGCGGTTGCGCGAAGCCATTCGCGCGAGCAAACGCGAGCTCGCGGCGCGGCGCAATGTCGAGGAGGCGATGCAGCAGTTGATTCCGGGAGCCACGCTCATGAGTTGCTCGGGCTTCGGTGAAGCGATTGTTCGGCACATGGACGATTAGAGTCGCGTTGGGTTACGTTCGACCGTATGAGCTCTGAAGCCGTGATCTTCGATGCCGAGTGCCGGCGCTGTCCGCGGTTGGTCGAGTTCCGCGAGCAGTCGGCTCGCACCTATCCTGGCTATCACGGCGCACCCGTGGCCGCTTTCGGCGATTCGGATCCACGCTGGTTGATCGTGGGGCTCGCACCCGGCATGCATGGTGCCAATCGCACGGGAAGACCATTTACCGGTGACCATGCGGGGCTCATTCTTTACGAGACGCTGCACGCCATCGGCGCTGCCAATCAAGCGACATCGGTCGGGATCGACGATGGTCTCGTATTGCAGGGCGTGCGGGTCACCAATGCCGTCAAATGTCTGCCTCCCGAGAACAAGCCGACGCCCGCCGAGACCCGTAACTGCAATAGCTTCTTGCGTGCTGAGCTTGCGCGACATGCACGCGTCAAAGTGATTCTGGCACTCGGTCGCATTGCGCATGACGCCGTGCTCGATGCCGCGGGTGTGCCGCGTAGCCGTCATCGTTTTGCACATGCAGCGCTGCATGCGCTCGACGGTGACCGGCAGTTGCTCGATTCGTATCATTGCAGTCGTTACAACACCCAAACTCGCAGACTGACGCCGCAGATGTTTTACGAGGTGCTGCAACGCGCACAGGCTCTTTCAAAGTGAGCAGTTTCGATGCGCGCGAGTTCGTCGCGAGTTTGCCGCGGCGCCCAGGCGTTTACCGCATGTTTGCAACCGATGGTCAGCTGCTCTACGTCGGTAAGGCGAAAAGCCTGCGTGATCGTGTCGGCAGTTATTTTCTGCCGTCGAATGTCATTCCTAAAGTACAGGCCCTGGTTGCACAGATCGCCTCGATGGAGGTCACGGTCACGCGCTCGGAAACCGAGGCCTTGCTGCTTGAGCACAATCTCATCAAAGCATTGCACCCCAAGTACAACGTGGTGCTGCGTGACGACAAGAGCTTCCCTTATCTTTGGCTCTCTAGCGATCACGAGTTTGCACGCTTGAGCACTTATCGCGGTACGCGCGATCTGCCCGGGCGGTTTTTCGGGCCGTACCCGAATGCAGGTGCGGTCAGCGAGACCTTGCACTATCTGCAGAAAATTTTTCGGTTGCGTAATTGTCGCGATGCTTACTTCGCGCATCGTAGTCGCCCCTGTCTGCAGCACCAGATTCAACGCTGCTCGGCACCCTGTGTCGGGCTTATTAGTGCCCGAGATTACGCGCAGGATGTCGATGCCGCCGTTCGGGTGCTTGAAGGGCGCAACGTCGAGGTGCTGGCAGAGCTAGCGCGGGCGATGGAAAAAGCCGCGAGTGCGCTCGACTTCGAGCGTGCGGCATCGCTGCGTGATCAGATCGCAGCCATCAAGGAGTTACAATCACAGCAGGTGGTAGCCGCCGATGACGAGCGCGATGCCGATATTTTCGCGATCGTGGGTGAGGGCGGTAGTTATGCCGTTAGCGTCATGCCGGTTCGGGGCGGACGCAGCTTGGGCACACGCGGATATTTTCCGCAGGCTCTGCTCGCCCTGCCGACCGAAGCCCTCGCGTCATTCATCATGCAGTACTACCACGAGCAGGTGCCGCCGCCACAGATTTACACCGATCTCGTGCTCGATGATGCCGACGCACTTTCCGAAGCCTTGTCTGAGTTGGCAGGGCATTCGGTGCGCGTGCGTCGCGCACAGCGCGGCTTGGCGGCGCGCTGGGTGGAGATGACCCGTGAGAATGCTTGGCAGGCAGAACGGATGCGCGCTGCGAAGCGCGAGTCGTACACTGCAGGTTACGCGGCACTGGCCGAATTACTGGCTTGCGAGCAACCCATTTCGCGGCTCGAGTGTTTCGATATCAGTCACACGCAAGGCGAGGGTACCGTCGCCTCTTGCGTGGTGTTCAAATCGGACGGGCCATCCAAGAAGGAATATCGCCGCTTCAACATTGCGGGCGTCACGGCCGGTGACGATTATGCGGCACTCGCGCATGCGGTGACGCGACGGTATGCGCGAATTAAAGCAGGCGAGATCGCGCCGCCCGATTTGCTGGTGATTGATGGTGGCGCGCAACAGGTCGCAAGTGTGGCCAAAGTGCTCTGCGAGCACGGCTTTGGCGCATTACCGATACTCGGTATCTCCAAGGGTCCGGATCGCAAGGCGGGTCAAGAGCGGTTGCATTACTCGCCGCGCGCCGAGGCGATCTCGATCGATCAACCGCCTTTGATACCGGGTGCGCAGTCGGTCGCACTCAAATTGCTGCAGCGCCTGCGCGACGAGGCGCATCGTTTTGCGATAACGGGCCATCGCCGTCGGCGCGCCAAACGCTTCAACGAATCGATCCTGGAAACTGTGGTGGGTTTGGGTCCAGCCAAGCGGCGTGCATTGCTGCAGCACTTCGGCGGCATGCAGGGCGTGCTGAAGGCAGCCCGGGTCGATCTCGAGGCGGCGCCCGGGATTGGTCCAGCGCTCGCGCAAAACCTTTATGATGCGTTACACCCTGGCGAGTAAGCGATGCTCTGGAGCGTACCGAACCTTCTGACCTGGATGCGGATCTTTGCGATTCCGCTGGTGGTCGTTTTGTTCCACATTCCCTCTCCGTGGTCCGACCCTCTGGCTGGTGCCTTGTTCGCTTTGGCGGGCATTACCGACACACTCGATGGCTACTACGCGCGCAAGCTGGGTCAGACTTCGCGTCTTGGGGCTTTCCTCGATCCGGTCGCCGACAAGTTGATCGTGGCCGTTGCGCTCGTGTTGCTTGTCAGCAAGGACTCGCGGCTGATCGTGGTATTGCCGGCTATCGTGATCATCGGTCGGGAAATTGCGATCTCGGCACTGCGCGAGTGGATGGCGGAGATTGGTCAGCGGCGCAAGGTGGCCGTATCGCGGCTCGGCAAGTTCAAGACCATTTTGCAGATCGTCGGTTTGTCGATGATGCTGATTCGCTGGGACGTGTGGATATTGCCGACCTACGAGGTCGGTGTGATCTTGACCACCATCGCCGCTGTGCTGACTTTGGTTTCGGCGGTGGACTATCTGCGCGCTGCTTGGCCTGATTTGCGCGGTTCGGCGGGCCCCGATGGCGGGGCGCCTTGACTTACGGCCGTTTCGCTCTAGAATCTCGCCCCTCTGTTCCAGAGCGGGAATAGCTCAGTTGGTAGAGCACGACCTTGCCAAGGTCGGGGTCGCGAGTTCGAGTCTCGTTTCCCGCTCCATTCTTTCTTCCTCGGCGCGGCTAGGTGGCAGAGTGGTCATGCAGCGGCCTGCAAAGCCGTCTACGCCGGTTCGATTCCGACCCTAGCCTCCAACCTCAAAAGTCGCCCGTGGCGTGTTCGCGTTCAGCGTCAGGGCGACCTTGTCGCCAGCGAGTTCGACACTGAGGTTGTGGCGTTGCTCGGGGAACACGTCGAAGAGAAATCGGCTCTCGAGCTGGTAGCGACCGCTCGCTGCGGGTGTCGACAATTCCTGATACAGCACGACGGCATCGGCCGCGAGCTCTGCGCCGACGGCTCTCGGGCTGAGTGCGTTGCCCGCGGGATCTAGCCAGCGCATCGTTCGTTCGATTTCCAGCATCAGTCGCGCTTGTCCTTTGGGGCTAGTCGGTTGCAAGCCCTCTCCGGGGGCGAGGCGACGCAAGGCAACGGCAGCGTCGTGGTAATGGATGGAATGGACCATTTCCCAGCTGCCCGCCGCAGGATTGGCCGTGAGTCGCGTCAGCGTCACATGAGCGCGGTGCGCCGAGAGGCGCGGTGCACACGTCGCTGCACCGAGTGCAGCGCTCAGGCCGACAAGCTTTGCGAGCAGGGCACGCCGGGAACCGTTGATCGTCAAGGTGCCGGTTCCGCCGGCGCCAACGGGAGTGGCTTGTCATCCTCACCCGGTGTTGCGGCGCCTGCGCTCTTAGCCTTGCTCTTAAGTTCGGTCAGCGCATCGAGCATCTGGTTACGGCCACTATCGCGAGCGCGGAACAGTTCGATTCTGCTTTGCGCGATGCGGCGCGGTGTGACGTTATTGGTCTTGTCGGCATCGGCGATCAGGTGATTACGATCAAGCTCGACGCTGACAATGCGCTTGTTCCGAATGAAGAGCTTGGTGACCTCAAGTGCGTTGTAGCGCCAAACCTCGGCGGGTACCAGATAGTCCTCGCTGCTGCCATCGGCGTAATTCAGCGTTAGAGGCAGTGGTGTAACGAGACCGCCGATGTTCTTGAAGTCGACGAAATAGACGTACTCGCCAGCCGCCACAGCGCGTTCAAACGTTTGGCGCTCCCAGGGGCGCAGTTTCTCGAGGAAGTCGCGATACTCGTTACGATCTTTGTTGGTCGGTACGAACGCGTCGTTTTCATTGTAGAAGTCGGCGAGCTCGGGGTAGCGCTCAAGTCGCGTGACCTTGCCTTCAGCGCGGTTTAGCCGCTGCGAATGCGATTCCGGCCAGCGCGCGGCGAATTCGCTGCGGCGCAATGGGAACTCGACGTCCGGGTCTTGTGATGAAATCTGGTATTCGCGGATATCGCCAACGGCGACGTCGACGTGATCGGTGCCGTAAAACCAACCGCGCCAGAACCAGTCGAGATCAACCCCCGAGGCGTCTTCCATGGTGCGGAAAAAATCGGCGGGCGTCGGTCGTTTGAATTTCCAGCGATTGGAATACTCACGGAACGCATGGTCGAAGAGTTCGCGTCCCATGACCACTTCGCGCAGCACGGCGAGAGCCGCAGCGGGCTTTGAGTAGGAGTTTGGACCAAACTGCACGATGCTGTCCGAGTTGGTCATGATCGGCACCTGATCACGCGATTGCATGTAGGTGGTGATCGCATCGAGCACGTTGGTCTTGTCACCAAAGGTTGGGAACTTGTCTTCCCATTCGAGTTCGGCGATGTATTCGAGGAAGGTGTTGAGGCCTTCATCCATCCACGTCCATTGCCGCTCGTCCGAGTTGACGATCATCGGGAAGTAGATGTGACCGACCTCGTGAATGATGACGCCGATCAGACCGTATTTGGTGTTGCGGGAATAGGTCACCTTGCCGGTTTTTTCATCAGTCGTCGGACGATAGCCGTTGAAGGTGATCATGGGATATTCCATGCCACCGCGTTCCCAGGAATTGACCGAGATCGCAACAGGGTACGGGTAGGCGAACGAGAAGCGGCTGTACACTTCCATGGTGTGGATAACCGCGTGGGTCGAATACTTTGACCAAATCGGCTCACCCTCGTTGGGGTAGAACGACATCGCCATCACGAGTGGCCGCTCACTGTCTTGCTGCCGGTAGCCCATCGCATCCCAAATGTATTTGCGCGAGCTCGCCCAAGCGAAATCGCGAACGTTCTCGGCCTTGAAGCGCCAGGTTCTCAGGCGATCCGTGCCTTCTTTTTCATTGGCTTTGGCTTCTTCGGGGGTCACGATGAACACGGGTGACGAGGCGGTTTCAGCCTGCTTGAGACGAGCGCGTTGGGTGGCCGTGAGTACGGCTTCCGGATTTTGCAGTTCACCCGTCGAGGCGACGATGTGGTCGGCGGGCACCGTCAGCTCGACGTCGTAATCACCGAACTCGAGCGTGAACTCGCCGCGGCCGAGGAACTGTTTGTGCTGCCAACCGGCATAGTCGGTGTACGCGACCAAACGCGGAAACCACTGAGCGAGAAAATATTGATAGGTATCGGACTCGGCGAAATATTCGTAGCCGCCGCGCGCGCCGATAGCTGCCTCGTCGACGATGTTCGATTCCCAGTCGAAACGAATTTCGATGCTGGTGCCGGGTCTCAGGGGACGCGGCAGATCGATGCGCATCATGGTGTCGTTGACTGTTGTACGCAGCGCGCGTCCGCTGGCATCGCGTACCACGCCGATGTCGAAGCCGTAGTCGCGATCTTGAAAGGCATGATGCCGTCGCATGGCGGCAAAGCTCAGGCTGTCACCGCTGCCGGTGCTATCGCGGCGCGTGCCTGAGTTGGCGGCGACTTCGGAGCGTCGCGCGATCGAATCGTTCTTAAAGATGTTCTGATCGAGCTGCAGCCAGATGTACGACAGCGTATCTGGTGAGCGATTCATGTAGGTGATGCTCTGGCTCGCAATCAAGCGGTGACGCTTTTCGTCTAGTCGTACCTTGATGCGATAGTCGGCGCGTTGCTGCCAGTACTGCGCGCCCGGCGCGCCGGACGCCGTGCGGGTGACGCCGGGTGTCGGCAGCAACGTGTCGAGTTGCGCGAACCGTTTGTCGGCATCGCCGGGAATGCCCTTGGGAGTCGCGTTCGAGAGCGGAGCGAGGACGGCGAGAGTGAGCCCAAGCAGGGCGGCGCTGAGGGTTTTCATCACAGAAGTCTACTCCTTTGCGTTTAACGCGCGAGTGCGAGGCGCGGTCCGGTGCAGTTGGAACTTTGCTTGAACTCATCCCAGAAGACATCGGCCTCAGGATCGATGCGGTTGCGAAAGGTGCTGCGGAAAGCCGCGCAGCGTAGCTCGCCCGGGGGTATTTCCTGCTCGATGATGCGCACCACATCGGCACGCAGCACGCGCTCAGTGCTCAGGCGAATCCCGCCGCCGGCGGGCGTATCAAATATGATCAGACGCTCGGCTTGCGGTGCATCACTCCACGCGAGCCACTGCGGCGAGTCGCTGATACCGCCGTTTCCTGGGTTACCGCTGCGAGCGAACTCCGCCCAGTAGGCCATCATGCGTCGAGTCAAATCGAGGCGACCGGGTGCATTGCGTTCATTGAATAGCAGCGACGATTGCGGGCCCAAATCGAAGTGACCGAGGACGAAAGGAATTTCGAGGCCATGAGCGGCACCGACAATTTTGGACAGATCGACGAGGCCAAAAGCCGTGCCCTGTTCATCCCAGTCCCAGCGATAAGCCCACGCGGGTGCGCCGTGTTGGCTGAGTACACTGGCCAGTGCATCCACGCCATCGGCTTTCCACAGCAGCGAGCGCAAATTCGCCTCACGCTCGTAAGCGAGCGGATCACGGAGCCCAATAGGTAAACCAAAAGCGCGTCTCACATGGCGCGGGTCGAACGCCATGAAAATCTTGGGCTCGTCACGGTTAGTGCCGAGAATGACGGGAACATCGTGATGAGTTGCAGGGTCGGCGAGTAGGCTCAAGAGCGCGCCGCGGCGTAGCACGGTGCCGTCTTGATAGACGGTCGGAATTCGATCGATGTCGCCGGTTGCTCTGCCGTAGCTCGCGTACAGCTCCCACGGATCGAGACTGCGCAGCAGGGCCGCTCGCGCCTCGTCATCGAGCAGGTTCTCGTCCAGCGTGGCCACGTTGGTTGTGGTGCGTTGCAGCGCCTGTTGCAGTGCGCGATCGGTGGCGCGCTGGGGTGTGCCTTCCTCGGGTTGGGTAAAGCCGAAGCCGAGACTCTGAATGATTACGCGGTCGAAAAGTCCCGCTGCATCGGGTGCGATCAACAGTGCCAGCGCATTGGTGCCACCGGCGGACTCGCCGAACACGGTGACATTGTTCGGGTCACCGCCGAAGGCGCGGGCGTTGCGTTTGACCCAGCGCAACGCTTCGATCGTGTCGAGCGTGCCGTAGTTGCCCGAGCGGTCCTCGGGCGTGTCGTCTGCACTTGCCGGTACGGCGAACCAGCCGAAGGGACCGAGCCGATAGTTGATCGTCACCAGAACGATGTTCTCGCGGGCAGCAAGCAAACTGCCACCCCAAAACGCCGCATGACCAACGGTGTTGCCGCCGCCATGAATCCAAACCATGACGGGTAACGACGTCTCGCGGGGTTCACTCACGAGCGGGGCGTGGACGTTCAAGTACAGGCAGTTCTCGCTGCCTTGCCGCGAACCCGGTGTGCCTACGCCGCCTAGTGGCGAACCGAACTGGATACAGGGTGACCCCGCTTGCAGCGCGTCGCGCGTGTCGGTCCACGCCGCCACCGAGCGCGGCGCACGCCAGCGAAGCTCGCCAACGGGTGGCGCCGCATAGGGAATGCCGAGCCAACTGTGTCCGCCACTTTCGTTGATAAAGCCGCGAACCCGGCCGCTATCAAGCTCGCGTAAGCTGGCTTCATCAGCGAGGGGGATGGGCGCTGGGCTCCGGTAATCGGAGTCGGCACAGGCAGCGAGCAGCAGCAGGGCGGGAATCATCCAAATGGCTTTCATGAAGCAGACCTCGAGGCGAACCCCGGAGCCGACTCCGGGGCAGGTGTGCGACATGGTAATCTTGCTGTTGCCTTAATTGGCGGCCCCGGTGGCGGAACTGGTAGACGCTACGGACTTAAAATCCGTTGGCCGTAAGGTCGTGCCGGTTCGATTCCGGCCCGGGGCACCAAAGTCATGACTGAACTCGTCGTCAACAACCTGCATGTCTTTCGCGGTGAGCGTCATGTGCTCCGCGGCGTGTCCTTTGCGCTCAGCGCCGGGCGCTGCCTGCAAGTCACCGGTGCCAACGGTGCGGGCAAGACGACCCTGCTGCGTAGCCTGTGCGGTTTCGTCGAGGCGGAGAACGCCGAGCTTCGCTGGTGCGGTCGCGTGTCGACCTTCAACGACCACGAGTATCACGCAGAACTCGGATACCTCGGTCACGATGCGCCGCTCAAGGGTGATCTCGATGCGCGCGAGAACCTGTGCTTCGCCGTCGGTATTCGCCGCAGGGTGTCCGCAGCCGACATTGGCGCGGCGCTAGATGAGGTCGGTGCCCGTGATTTTGCCGATCGGCCGGTGCGCCGCCTTTCTGCCGGGCAGCGGCGGCGTGTTGCGTTCGCCCAATTACAGCTCGGTCAGAGTCGCTTGTGGTTGCTCGATGAGCCAACCACCAACCTCGATATCGCGGGACAACACTTGGTTAGAGATTTGCTCGCGCGTCACTTGGCAAAGGGCGGGATGGCGATCGCGGCCACCCACCAAACGCTGCATCTCGAGGCAGCGCTGCTCGATCGGCTGGAGCTTGCTGCTGGAGCGAGCGCTTGAGACCCATCTTCGCTGCCACGCTGCTGGTGCTGCGACGTGAGCTGTTGTTGGCGCTGCGGCGTCCGATACTCGTAGTGCAGCCACTCGCTTTCTTTGCGGTGGTCACGGCACTGTTTCCGCTTGGCTACACACCGGAGCTTGGGAAGCTGCGGGCGATTGCACCCGGGGTTTTGTGGGTGGGTGCGTTACTGGCCTCGTTGCTCGCCCTTGAATCGCTGTTTCGCGAGGATGCCGAAGACGGCACCCTCGAGCAGTTCGCGCTGTCTGGGCAGCCCTTCGCGCTGTTGCTCGGGGCCAAAACTCTGGCGCATTGGCTGCTCACAGGATTGCCCCTGACCTTGATGGCGCCGTGGCTGGGCATCGCTCTCGGAGTGCCCTTGGCGGCGATGCCCGGCATACTGGCATCGCTCGCGCTCGGTACGTGGACATTGAGTCTGCTCGGAGCCGTCGGTGCGGGTCTGACGCTGGGGCTCAGGCGGGGTGGGGTGTTACTGTCGCTGCTGACTTTACCGCTGGCGGTGCCGGTGATCGTATTTGGCGCCCGCGCGACGGAACTCGCCATCGCTGGCGAGAGTCTGATGGGGCCACTTTATCTGCAAGCGGCGCTCGCGGTTCTCGGAATGACGCTCGCGCCGTTGGCGGCTGCCGCGGCAGTGCGGATCGGATTGGAGTGAGCATGGGGACGACCTGGACTTGGTTTCATCGCTTCGGCTCACCGCCGCACGTTTATCGTCTGGCCGGAATCCTCACCCCATGGTTCGCGTGGCCGGCTGCAATACTGATCATTACCGGACTCTACGCTGGTCTCGTCCTGGCACCGCCCGATTACCAACAGGGAGAGGGTTTTCGCATCATCTACGTGCATGCGCCCTCGGCCTGGCTCTCGGTGATGATCTACGCCGTCATGGCAACCGCTGCGGGCATCGGCCTCATTTGGCGTATGAAGGTCGCACACGCCGCGGCTGCCAGCTGCGCGGCGATTGGCGCTTGGTTCACTGTGGTCTCACTCGTGACCGGCATGCTCTGGGGCAAGCCGATGTGGGGAACGTATTGGGTATGGGACCCGCGGCTGACTGCGCAGCTCGTTTTATTATTCCTCTATCTCGGTTACATCGCGCTGCGTGCCGGCATCGATGATCTCGGACGTGCCGATCGCGCCAGTGCGGTGCTGGCGCTCGTCGGGGTCGTCAATCTGCCGATCATTCGCTATTCGGTAGAGTGGTGGAATTCCATTCATCAGGCGCCCTCAGTGATGAAGATGGATAAACCCTCCATGCCCATCGAGATGTTGGCGCCGCTGTTGATGATGTTGGTTGGTCTCAGTCTGTACTTCGCCGCCGTGTTGCTTGTGCGCCTACGGGCCGAGATTCTCAATCGCGAGCGACAGGCGAGTTGGATCAAGGAGGTCGTCGAGTGAGTGAATTTTTCGCCATGGGCGGCTATGCCGCATTTCTTTGGCCTGCTTATGCGATCACCTTGCTGGCGATCATAGTCAACGTCGTGAACGCACGCCGCGCTCTGCAGCAGGCGCGCGAGCAAGCGAGGCGGCGGATTGCGACTTCAAGTGAAGGGCAGTCGTCATGACACCCCGACAGCGTCGTGTGGTCTTGGTGGTGGGTATCCTCTGCGGGGTCTCGCTCGCGGGGTTGCTCGCACTCAGTGCCTTTCGCGAAAACGTCATGTTTTTCTTCGATCCGACGCAGGTTGCTGCGGGCGAAGCACCGGTCGACAAGCGTTTTAGGCTAGGTGGCATGGTGCGGCCCGGAACGGTTGATCGTGAGGCCGGCAGCCTCGAGATGAGTTTCGTCGTCACCGACTTTAATCGTGACGTCAAAGTGGTTTATTCCGGAATCATCCCGGATTTATTCCGCGAAAATCAGGGCGTCGTGGCGCACGGTCGTTTGGGTGCGGACGGGGTGTTCGTTGCCGACGAGATTCTGGCTAAGCACGACGAGAATTACATGCCACCTGAGGTCGCCGAGGCCATCAAGAAAAAGCATGGCGGCGTGATGCCGGTCAATCCCGACCCGCGTAGCGCGGGCGCTGGAATCTGAGGTCGCTTGTGATCGTCGAATCGGGTCATTTCATGCTGGTGCTTGCGCTGCTTGCGGCCTGCTACCAGTCGGTGCTCGGGCTCGTGGGGCCGGCGTTGCAACGTTCGAGCTGGATTGAGTCGGTGCGTCCTGCGGTCTACGCCCAGTTCGTATTCGTCAGCTTGTCGTTGGCGGTGCTCATCTCTGCTTTCGTACAGAACGACTTTTCGGTGCTGTATGTCGCCAGCAATTCCAACTCGGCCCTGCCGTTGCTTTATCGCGTGTCTGCGGTTTGGGGTGCGCACGAGGGCTCGCTGCTGCTCTGGGCTTGGATACTCGTCGGCTGGACGCTTGCCGTCGCATTGCTCTCCAAAGGGTTGCCGGCAGCATTTCTCGCCCGCGTTCTTGGAGTGCTCGGGCTGATCTCGGTCGGCTTTTTGCTGTTTACGTTGGCGACATCCAATCCGTTCGAGCGTTTACTGCCCGCACCGCCCGATGGGCGTGATCTCAATCCGCTTTTGCAGGATCCAGCGCTCGCGGCGCACCCACCGATGCTCTACGCGGGTTACGTCGGTCTTGCCGTGGCCTTCGCCTTTGCTTGCGCAGCGATGATCGAAGGCCGTCTCGATCAGGCCTGGGCGCGTTGGACTCGGCCTTGGACGAGCATCGCTTGGGCGTTCCTGACCGTGGGTATCGCTCTTGGTAGTTGGTGGGCTTATTACGAGCTCGGTTGGGGTGGTTACTGGTTCTGGGACCCGGTGGAGAACGCTTCGTTCATGCCTTGGCTCGTCGCGACAGCTCTGATCCATTCTCTGGCGGTAACCGAGAGTCGCGGGCTTTTCAAAAGCTGGACGCTGTTGCTCGCGATCCTCGCTTTTTCTTTGTCCTTGCTCGGTACCTTCCTCGTGCGTTCGGGTGTGCTGGTGTCGGTGCACTCGTTCGCTGCTGATCCGGCGCGCGGTTTTTTCATCTTGGTGTTCTTGGTGCTCGTAATCGGCAGCGCCTTCGCGCTGTATGCTTGGCGAGCCCCGTTGCTCAAGAGTAACTCCGGCTTCGAGTTCACCTCGCGCGAGTCGTTCCTGCTCTTCAACAATATCTTGCTGGTCGTTGCCGCTGCCGCCGTGTTCGCGGGCACCATGGCACCGTTGATCTCCGATGCGTTGGGCCTTGGCACCTTGTCTGTCGGTCGGCAGTTTTTCGATCCTGTGTTCTTGCTGCCGACGTTGCCTTTGATCGCTTTGGCATCGGTCGGTATCCACTCGAGTTGGCGAAAAAGTCGGCTGAGCGAGCGTCGGGCAGCGATCCTCGTTACCTTGGCCGTGGCGCTTTTGATCGCCGTCATCTTGCTGTTGGCGGCGTGGGAAGGGCCAAAATTGCTGACGCCGATCGGTCTTATCGTCGGCATTTGGCTCATGCTCTCGGCCTTGGTTGATCCCATCGATCGTTGGCGACGTGGCTTGTCGCTCGGTCGGGCAACGATTGGCATGGCTTTGGCCCACGCAGCACTCGGCTTGTTCGTCATTTCTGTTACGGCGGTCGAGAGTTACACGCGCGAGCGTGACCTTGCACTCGCGGTGGGAGAGAGCGGCACCGTCGGTGAGTTTGAGTATCGTTTAGATGCACTGAAAATGCTTGAAGGCCCGAACTACGATGCACTGCGTGCCGATGTGACCGTGTTCGAAAACGGCCGGCAGATCAGCCTGCTGCACCCTGAAAAACGCAACTACTGGGTGCAACGTCAAATGATGACCGAGGCCGGTATCGACATGCAGTGGTCGCGGGACGTTTTTGCGGCGCTAGGCGAAGACTTGGGTGCCGGACGCTGGAGCGTGCGCGCCCAAGTGAGACCGCTGATCAACTATGTCTGGTTGGCGGCGTTATTGATGGCGATCGGCGCCGTAATAGCGGCGACAGATCGGCGTTATCGTCGTAAGGACTCCGTCGAATGAATCGCTACCTGTTGCCTGCGGCAATTTTCGCGGGCTTGGTTGCCGTGCTGTTCATTGGCATCCAACGTTCGCCGACCAAGGACGTGATCAGCTCTCCTTTGATCGACAAGCCGGCGCCGGTGTTCGAGTTGCCGGTGCTCGGCGCCGAGGAAAATTTCAGCAACGCGTCGCTCGCTGGAAGCTGGTATCTGCTCAACGTGTGGGGTACTTGGTGTCCAGAGTGCCGCAACGAGCACGACATGCTACTCGAGATTGCGCGCTCAGATCGACTGCCGATCGTGGGGCTCAATTGGAAAGACGATGACATGGCTGCGCTAGCTTGGCTCATCGAGCTTGGCGACCCCTATATCGTCAATGCCGCCGACCGAGAAGGGCGGGTGGCCATCGACTGGGGTGTCTATGGCGCTCCTGAGACCTTTCTCATCGATGATCAAGGCATCGTGCGCTATAAGCATGTCGGTGCGTTGAACCCTGCCGTATGGCAGCGCGAGTTTCTGCCGCGGCTGCCGCCTCTGCAGAGCGAGTTGCAGCCGTGATGTGCGCAAGCGCGGCAAGGCTGCGGCAACTATTACGTCTCTTGACGCTCGCCACGTTATTAACGGTCACCGCGCCGGCACACGCCATCGACCCGACTGAGCTCAGCGATCCGCAGCTGCAACAACGCTATCGGGCGTTGTCGCAAGAGTTGCGTTGCATGCAATGCCAGAACCAGTCCATCGCCGATTCGCCTGTTGGCCTCGCGGGTGATCTGCGTCGCGAGGTTCGCGAACTTTTGGAGGCCGGGCGCACAGACGCCGAGATTCGTGAGCACATGCGCGCACGCTATGGTGACTTCATCTTGTTCAGGCCACGCTTCACGCTGCAGAGCGCGTGGTTATGGTTGACGCCCGTATTGTTGCTCTTGATTGGGCTTTACGTTGCGGTGCGAGTTATCAGGCAAAAAGCCGCGAGCGTCGAGGAAGAAGAGGCGGATTCGCCCGGGCGGAGCTCATGATGGTCATGTTGGTTGGTTTCGGCGTCCTGGCCTTGATCGCGGCGATAGTGCTGCTACGCCCGATGTTGCGCGATCCAGCCGAACGAAGCATTGCGGGCGTCATGGTGCTGTTGCTCGTCGGTGCCTCAATCGGTCTCTATGTCCGTTGGTCCAATGGGCATGCGGTCGACATCGATACGGTGGCGGATGAGTCGTCCCGGCCCAAAATCGGGCAGCTCGCTCGGCAACTCGAGCGCCGACCGGACAACATCGACGGTTGGCTAGAGCTTGGTCGTGAGCATCTTGCCGTCGGGCAGTTTCCGCTTGCGCAGCGTGCCTTCAGACGCGCTGATCGACTCGCCGAGGGCAAAAGTGCCGATGCGCTGATGGGCGTTGCCGAGAGCATGGTCTTGCAGGCCGACGGCGAGGTCGACGCGCGTGCCGGGCGTCTTTTCGAGATGGCGCTGGCGCTCGCGCCGCAGTCAGAAAAGGCCCTGTTTTTTTCGGCGATAGCGGCGCAGAACCGCGGCGAGAACGCGTTGGCCATCGAGCGTTATCAAGGGATGCTGGCGCTCGCGCCACCAGCCGAGATCGAGCGTATCTTGCAACAACAGATTGCGGCGCTCGGTGGTAGCGTCGCTGCACCGAGCGCGCCGCGCATCGAGCTCGAGTTACAGCTCGCTACGGGCATGAGCTCGCGCCTCACGAGCGAGTCGACCTTGTTCGTATTCGTCCGCAAGCCTGGGCAGGGTGGGCCACCGCTTGCGGCTAAGCGTTTGTCGCCAAGTTTTCCGCAAGTTGTGACCCTGACGCCCGCGGACAGCATGGTTCCCGGGTTGCAGTTCGCCGCCGGTGAGGAGGTGGAGGTTTCAGCAAAGATTTCGGCTACCGGTTCGGCGACTCCCGCAGCAGATGATCTGATCGGCACGCTCCGCTATCGAGTCGGACGCGACTCACGCCGTATTTTGACGATCTCGGGCCCGGCGTCTTGAGCGAGGCTGCCGCTGCCATTGACCAGCGGATGCGCTGGTTGGTCGCCCCGGGTGAGGGGCGAGCCTTGTTGGCGGCAGCGGGGGCTTATTTTTTCCTGTTGGCCGGTTATTACATGCTGCGCAGCCTGCGCGAAGCCTTTGCACTCGAGGTCGGCCGCAGTTACATCGCGACGCTGTTCTACATCACTTTTTTTGTGATGATGCTCATCCTGCCGCTCTACTGGTTCGTCGTGGCGCGCGTGCCGCGTCGCAGACTGTTTCCCGCGATCTATTCTGCTGTCGTCGTGGTGTTCCTGTTGCTCGCGCTCGGCATGAGCCTGAGTCCCGGTAACCGGATTTTGGCCGCGACGTATTTCGTCGCCGTGACTTCACTCAATCTTTTCATCGTGTCGGTGTTTTGGAGCGTCATGGTCGATGCATGGAAATCGCAATCGGCCAAGCGTCTGTTCGGTTTCATTGCAGCCGGTGGCAGTGCCGGCGCGATAGCGGGTCCGCTATTCAACGCATTATTCGTGCAACGTTTGGGTGCCACCACCAGCATCGTGGTTGCTTGTGGTTTATTGACGCTCGCGATCTTGCTTGGACGGCGAGCTCAAGCACTCGAGGCGGAGAGCGAGGCTGCTGAAGTTGACCCCAAAGCGCGATTGGCCTTGCCGGTTGGCGGTCGTGCGATCGATGATCTAAAACGCTTGGTTCGCTCGCCGTATCTGTTGGCGATCGCCGGGCTCATCGTCGGTGGTCAAATTTTGGGCGGCTTCATGTACCAAGAGCAGGCCAAGTACGTCGAGGCGGTCTACACGACGCTCGCTGACCGGGCAGCCTTGTTTGCGCGCATCGATCTTGCGGTGAGCGTTCTGTCGCTGATCTTCCAAGGTGGCGTCGTGGGCTGGGTGGCCGCGCGCGGTGGCTTGCGTGTGGCGCTCGGACTCGTTCCTCTGATGTTGATCGGTTCGTTGGTATTGCTCGCCTTGGTTCCAGTTGGTGCGGTGCTGCTCGCCACGCAGGTTTTCCGCAGGGCGGTGGATTACGGCATGTTCAAGCCGACGCGAGAGATGCTGTTCACGGTGCTGAACCCCGAGAGCAAGTTCAAGAGCAAGAGCTTGATCGACACCTTGCTGCAACGCGGCGGTGACAGCCTAAGTCAGCTGTCTTATCCACTGGTTGCAGGCCTCGGACTCGTGGGGGTGGCTTGGGTGCTTGCGGGAGTCAGCGCCGTGATGCTACTCGTCGCAGTCTGGCTCGGCGGCGTCTTTAATCGCAGCGAGCAGCACGATCGGACTGATACCACAGGCCGCACTTGAGCCGATCTACTGCCGATTTACCCGCATCGCGTCGCGATGCCGCTGGGCGCTTGCGAATCGACGCGCGCGCCATCTGGGTGATTGCTGCGCCACTGATGGTGACCAACGCGATCCAGGCGGTTTTGAACCTGACCGACACCTGGTTTATCGGGCGCCTCTCGACCGATGCCGTCGCAGCCATGGGCGCGATTTATTGGCTCATGACCTGCGCGATTCTGATCTTGGGTGGCGTCGGTCTTGCGACCCAGTCGTTTGTTTCTCAAGCTGACGGTGCCGGTCGACGCATCCGCGCCTCGCAATCGGCCTGGAATGGCCTGTGGGGTTCTATTGCCGCGTTGCCGCTGTTCCTGCTGTTTGCGCTAGCCGGTGCTCCCGTGTTGGCTCCCTTTGGTCTCGATGCTCGTGTCGAGGAGTTGGCGTTGGCGTATTGGGAGCCGCGTCTGCTCGGGGCCGTGTTGGGCGCGATGAGCTGGGGTCTGATGAGTTTTTTCAACGGCATCGGTGCCACCCGCCTAACGCTGGTGGTCGCCATTGTGACGACGCTGGCCAATCTGCCTGCCAATGAATATTTCATGTTTGTTGAGGGCTACGGCATGGCCGGTGCGGCGATCGGTACCAATGTGGCACAAGCCTGCGGCTTGCTCGTGGGCCTTTCGCTCTTTCTCACGGGTGAGCTTGCGGCGCGCTATCGCACTCGTCTGACCTGGCGCCCGCGCGCTGCGGCGGTGCGTCGACAGGTGGCAGTGGGCTTGCCGATTGGCGTTATGTACGGCGCCGACGTGCTGGGTGTGGCGTTGATGCAGTTGATGGTGACTCAGGTTGGTAATGTCGGCGCAGCAGCCACACAAATCGTGATCATGTTGACTTCGCTCGCTTACATGCCGGCGCTCGGCCTTGCCACGGCAGGTACCACGATCACGGGGCAGGCGATCGGCGCGGGCCATAAGGAATGGGCGGCACATCTCGGCACGGCCATCGCGCGCAGCTGTGCGATATTCATGTTCAGCGTCGCCGTGTTGCTGTTGTTGATCGGCCCTTGGTTGCTGCCCTTGTTTGTGGCGAGTGGCGATGCGAGTGCCTCCGAGGTTGTGGCGACGGCCCTCGTGTTGTTGTTGCCGGCTGCGGCCTACCAATTGTTCGATGGACTCTATTTCGGATCGAGCTTTTGTTTGCGAGCAGCCGGTGATACGCAGGTGCCGGCGCGTACGGCCTTGCTGTTGTCGTGGTTATTCTTTGTGCCGCTCGCCCACACGCTGGTGTTCGATGCAGAGCAGGCTTGGATCAGTGGTCTGCCGCAGGCCGGGCTCGGTGCAGTCGGTGGTTGGCTCGCCCTGATGTCGTATGCAATGGTGCTTGGCAGCTTGATGTACCGGCGTTGGCGCAGCAACAACTGGCAGCGCCTCGATCTTTGGCGGGGCAGTCGCCAGGCCTAGGCTCGCCGCCAACTACGCATCACGAGCCACCCGCCGATCATGCCGCCAAGATGCGCAAAGTGTGCGATGCCACTCGCTGTGCCGGTGACGCCGAGGTACAGCTCAATAGCACCGAAGAGCGTGACGAATAACCAAGCGGGCATCGGGATCGGCGGAATGAGCGGTACGACCTTGCGACGCGGGAACATCATTGCGAAGCCGAGTAGCAAACCGAAGATGCCACCCGAGGCGCCGACAGTCGGCGCCACTTGTCCGAGCGAGGCGGTCACGGCAAGTTGCATCAGTGCTGCTGCCAGCACGCTCGCAAAGTAGAACTGCAAAAAGCGTTTCGGCCCCCAGTAGCTCTCGAGCTCGTTGCCAAAGCTCAGTAACCCGATCATGTTGAAGGCAATGTGCGCGATGCTGCCGTGGAGGAACGCGTAGCTCACGAGCTGCCAGGGCTGAAAGCCAGCACCCGCAGGCCAGAGCGCGAACATCTCGAGCAACCCTGGCAGATAGCCCTCAGAGATGAAAATGACGACATTCGCAATCAAGAGTGCGCGAGTCGTCGGCTGCAGGCTACCGAACATCGATCAGGTGCTCGCTAACCAATCGAACAGCCGATTGCAAAAGCGGATTTTTTGCTCCTTGCCTGCGACGACATGGGCAAGATCATCCCAAGTTTCACCGATCGCACCCGGTATAGCCCGCTCGATCGGTAGTGTCGTACGCGGGCTCGTCACCACATCGAGCGCGGCATGAATGACCAGCGTCGGACATTTGACCGCATGCAATCGACTGCGCGACTCGAAGCCGATACAGGCATCAACCAGTCGCGAATGCGCTTCGTAGCGGCCGTTGAGTTCTTTCCAGCCGCCTTGCGGCCCCAGCAGCTTGCCGTGATGTGCGTTGTAGTACTCGGGTGTGAATGACAGCAGCGTCACGACTTTCTGGAAGGCATAGAAACCCGCTTCGCGATGGATATCGCGGAACATGTTCAACTGATCGCCAAGAAAGGTGTCAACTTCACACCAGGCTCCAGTGTTGAGCATGCTGCGGGCAAGATCGGGACGGCGGATCGCAATCTCCTGAGCGACGCAGGCTCCCATGCCGACGAGTCCAACGAGATGCACGTTCTTAAGACCAAGGTGATCGAGCAAGCCGATGGCATCGTCCGCGTGCAGCGCCATGGTCGAGGGAACGCTGAGATCGTCGCTCGAGTCGCAAATGCCACGATAGTCGAACAAGATCACTTGATAGCGATCGGTCAAGCCACGCGCCAAGTGGTGATGGTTGTCGTGACAGAAGGTTCCCCAACCCCCCATGCACAGTACGGGCTCACCCTGGCCTAAAATCTCGTAGTACATGTCGTGGTTGTTGATGTGTGCGACGGGCATGAGCTCTCCAAGGGGGTGAGTGTCGGGGTTGAAGACCCAGGTCTAATGATCGGCTATGCTGATTCTACGAAATGTCTTAAGGGATTACTTGCACATGCTGGGCGACTTCTACTGGTTGATCGTGTTGCTGCACCTGCTGCTGTTTGTCTACTGGCTGGGTGCTGACATTGGCGTCTTCTATTCAGCGCGTTACGTGCAGGACCAAAGTCTGTCGCTCGAGTCGCGACGCACCGCCTTGCGCATCATGGGCTGGATCGATCAACTGCCGCGCTATTGCTTGGTGTTGATGCTGCCTGTCGGTACGACACTCGCCGTAGCGAGTGGTGCGTTGCGCTTCTCGGGAGGCGCGTTGGCTGTCATCTGGGTCGTCGGGTTCGCCTGGCTTGCTGTGGTCTATGCGATCCACCACTTTCAGGGCACGCCGCTCGCTGATCGCTTGCGCAGCTTCGATCTCGTGTGGCGCGTTTCGCTGGTGGCGTTGTTGCTGTTCGCGGGCATCACGGGCCTTATGCGCACCGGGCCGGTGATCACCGACTGGCTGGCACTGAAACTATTGCTGTTCGCTGCTCTGGTGTTCTCGGGAATCATGATCCGCGTGTTTGGCAAGCCGATTGGCCCGGCGCTGCGGCAAATCTTGAGTCAGGGTTCAAATGCGGAACTCGAAGCGCAACTCGCGCGGGGTTTCACTCGCACGCGGCCCTTTGTGCTCGCGATCTGGGTGCTGCTGTTGCTGACAGCCTACGTGGGGCTTACCAAGCCCATGCTGTCCTGAGCTCTCAACGCGGCACTTGCATGCCTTTGATTACGGCCGGTCGTTGCGCAAGCTCATCGACCCAGCGCGCGACGTTCGGGTGCCCATCGAGATTGCCGGGATAGCGTTTCATCGAGACCGTGGCCACCGGGTAGGCAATGATGTCGGCAATGCTGTACTCGTCGCCCGCGAGATAGCGTGTGCGAGCGAGCTGCTGCTCGAGCGTCGCGGTCATGCGGCTGCAGAGCTTGTTGTAGAGCTCGATCGCGTACGGAATTTTTTCGCTGGCGATCACGTTGAAAACGAACTGGCCGCTATACGCCGGGCCGATATCGCCCGCGACGATACCGAGCCACTCGATGGCCTTGGCACGCTCGCGACGCCGCGTCGGAAGCAAGCGGCCGGTTTTCTCGGCGAGATACAGCAGGATGGCAGCCGTGCCATAAATCGCAAGCGGCTCACCTTCGACATCATGGTCGACAATGGTGGGTAGGCGACCCACCGGATTCAGCGCCAGAAACTCGGGGCTGAAGTTTTCGCCTTGCAGCAAGTCGTACTCGCGAACCTGATAAGCGAGGCCAAGTTCTTCGAGCATGATCGAGGCCTTGTAGCCATTGGCTGTGGCAACGGTATGCAGCTCTATCATTGCAGCATCACTCATCTTGAGCTGAATTAGTTGGCACCGAAGCGGTGGCCTTTGATCGGATCGATCGGAATGATCGTCGACTTGAGTTCGGTAAAGAACTCGAGGCTCGCCTGTGGGCCGTCGCGACCGATGCCCGATTCTTTGTAGCCACCGAAGGGCGCGCGCAGATCGCGGATCATTGCGGTGTTGACCCAGACGGTGCCGGCGCGGATGTCACGCGCGCAGCGCATGGCGGTATTGAGATCTTGAGTCCAGACGTAGCTCACAAGCCCGAATTTCGATGCATTAGCCAGCGCTATAGCCTCTTCGAGGGTGTCAAAAGTGAGGAAGGTGGCAAACGGGCCAAAGATTTCCTCCTGACACACCCGCGCATCATTGTGGGGTGCCAAGACTGCAGTGGGTTCGATGAACCAACCCTTTTCATGCTCGGGCGAGCGCCGTCCACCGGTCAGTAGTGTCGCGCCGTCGGCCTTGGCGATTTCAACGTAAGAGAGCACGCGCTCCATGTGCTCGCGGTAGGCCAGCGGTCCAATTTCGGTATCGGCACGCATCGGATCACCCACTTTGATCTTGCGACTGCGTGCGACGAAGCGTTCGATGAAGGCATCGGCGATGCCGCGCTGTACGAGGATGCGTGAGCCGGCGAGGCAGGCTTGACCGTTGTTGCCGTAGATTCCGGCCAAGGCACCATCGAGTGCGCGCTCTACATCGGCGGTGTCGAAAATGATATTGGCTGATTTACCGCCGAGCTCGAGAGCCACCGGTTTGAGATTGCGGCCGGCGGTGGCGGCGATCGCCCGGCCCGTACCGGTGCCGCCCGTGAAGCCGATCATGTCTATGCCCGGGTTGTTGACCAGCGCATCACCCGTGACGTTGCCGCGACCATTGACGAGGTTGACGACTCCGGGTGGCAGACCCGCCTCGTGGAAGATCTCGACCATGCGTAGCATCGACAGCGGCGTGTACTCCGAGGGCTTTAGTACGCAGGTGTTGCCAAAGGGTATGCAGGTCGCGACTCGCATCGAGGCCAGAGACAGCGGCGCATTCCACGGCGCGATGCAGCCCGCGACGCCGCGCGGCTCGCGGCTGACGTAAGTTACATAGCCTTTACTTTGGGTGTACGTTTCGCCATGGGTCGTGCTTGCCACTTCGGCAAAGAATTCAAAGTTACGTGCCATGCGATCGACATGGCGCCGAACGCTGATTAGCGGTAAGCCTGTATTCAGGCACTCGAGATAGGCGAGTTCTTCGGAGTGTTTGCGCAAGTGGTCGCGGATCGAATAGAGGATGTCGTTGCGCTCGGTAATGTCCATGCGCGGCCACGGACCTTGATCGAAGGCCTTGCGCGCCGACTGGACAGCGCGATCAACCTCAGCGGCATCGGCCTCTTGCAGCGTCGCGATGACTTCCTCGTTGGTCGGGTTGACGATCGGGATGAGCGGTGCCGACCTGTTTACGGGCACACGCTCGCCATCGATGATGCTCGTGACGGTGTCGGTCACGGGGAAGGTTCGGGTGATTTGCAGATTCATGCTTTTATCCATCCAGCGGCGACGAACCAGGGCAGGGAGCCTTGCGCCGCCGACAAGCTTCCCACGTGTATGCAATCAGACTCGAAGCCGGCCGCGAGCAGTTCAGGTTGCAAATCAGCGTTGGCGTAGACTTCCCAATAGGGCTCGTTGTTGTGGCTGGTGTCCCACGACAACTCGAATTTCTTGAACTCGGATAGTCCCCCGAATCGCAGCGGCACGTCCTGATGTACGCAGACGCCACCCGGGCGCAGCAGGCGCCGACTCTCGCGCAACATGCCGCGACGCGTCGCATCCGAAATCTCGTGCATGACGTTATGCGAGACGATGAGGTCGAAGTGCTGGTCCGGGAAGCGTGTCGCGGCGACATCCATCTGATGAAAGTGAACCGCGGCACCCTGCGCTTCGGCGCGCGCGTGGGCGTAGCGCAGCATGCCCGCGCCGACGTCGATGGCGTGTACCTCAGCATCGGGAAATGCGAGAGCGTAGGGCACGCTGGCTGAGCCCGCTGAACAGCCCATATCGAGTATGCGCTGCGGTCGTAGTGCCGGGAATTTCTCGGCAATGAAGCGCTGCACGTGCGCCGCTTTGCTATCGGTGCGGCTGATGCCTTGACCAAATGCGTAGAGATTGCCGCCGAGCTCGTACATCGCGCCCGCCGAGCAGTCGAAACCACCGAGGTCAAGCGCGTAGCCACCGGTCTGCAGGTGAATGTCCAGCGCCGTGACACCCCGCGGGGGTACGAAGTCAGGGTCGAGTTGCAGCGAGCCTTTGCGGCTCGGTGAGGTCGCATAGTCGCGCGCTTTGGCGGCCAGTCGATCTCGCTCGCGAAACACGCTGTCGCCGACTGCTACCCACATTTGTTCTTGCGCGGCGCGTGCCAGTGACGACCAAGCCTGATAAGCCGGTTCATGCTGCATGGCGCTACGGATCTCTTCGCGCGTGCTCGGGTCATGCCCATGCGCGGCACGATGCGCGGGGGCCACGACATGTTCGAAGAGCGCGCCCTGAGAGCTGCGCAGGCCGCGATTCAAGCCTTGCTTGAGCGCCACGACGAATTGCTGGCGCGAAGTTTCATCTGCCGTTGCCTCGGGCAACATGTCGTGTGTCACGCTGCGAACCATGTCTACACTCCTCAGCGCGCGTTAATAATGCGCGCTAGCGCACTGAAAAATAACGACGAGCCTAACTTTATTGCGGGCTAGTACCGAATCGTCATTCGACCTGTCATCATATAACTATAACGATTTAAACCGTTGGTTTGCACGTGAGCGATTTACAGCAATTTCTCGCCGAGAATCAGCACGCCGTGTGGGATCTGCCCCAGGACGTGTCGTTGTCGCACGAGCTCACTGCCTTGCAGCATGTGCTCGATGAGCAGCGACAGTATCCCATCCTTCGGGCTCTGAACTTGCCGACGCTTGCGGGTGACCGCTCGCCGATCGCTGTGGTGACCAACCTGACCGCGAGTCGCGAACTGACTGCGCGGGCTCTCGGTATTCCAGACCATCGCCGCACGGCCGAGTGGTTTGCCAATCGCTCGAATGCCAGCATCAAGCCGCAAGTGGTGGCGCGGGCCGATGCGCCCGTGCAGCAGCACGTGCTGCAAGGTGCGGCGGCAAGCTTGTACGACTTGCCGGTGTTGACGCAGCACGAGGGCGAGCCCGGCCCGTATCTCACCGCAGCGCATGCCACGACGTTCGATCCGGACACCGGCATCGACAACACCGCTATTCAGCGTTGCTGGGTCAAAGCGCCACAGCGCATGACTTACTTCCCGTATCCGACGACCCACAACGCGCGCAACCTGCGTAAATTTCACGCCAAGGGTGAGCCCTGTCCGATTGCGTTCTGGATCGGACACCACCCGGCGGTGCTGCTGGGCACACAGGCCAAACTCAAATACCCGCAAAGTCATTGGGAGGCAGCCGGCGGTGTGCTCGGTAGACCGTTACGGGTCACGCCTTCGATTCTGCACGGCGAGCGGGTGATGGTGCCGGCGGATGCCGAAATCGTCATCGAAGGCTGGGTGCATCCCGGTGCCATCGATGACGATGGTCCGTTTGGCGAGTACACCGGTTATCTCGGCGGTGCCGTACGTGCACCGGTCGTTGAAGTCGGCTGCATCACGCGTCGCGAGCAGGCGCTCTACCATGACTATGGGTCGGGGCTGACTGACATGCTGGTGCCCGACAATATGGCGATGGAGGGCAAGCTGTATCAGCTCGTCAAGGCCGTGGCACCGTCGTTGGTCAACGTTCACGTTCCGACCGAAGGTCGGCGCTTTCACGCCTATTTGCAATTGAAAAACCCCGCTCCCGGTGAGGCTCGTGACGCGCTGCTCGCAGCGCTCGCCTACAGGCGAGTCAAAACGGTCATTGCAGTCGAGGAAGATGTCGATCTCTTTGCGCCGGAGGCCATGCTTTGGGCCTTGGCTACGCGGGTACAGTGGTCGCGTGATGCGATCATCATCGACGGTCTGTCGGGTTCCTCGCTTGACCCGGTGCTCCCGGAGGGCGTCTCGACGACCTCCAAAGTCGGAATCGATGCGACGCGAACGCCGGGTTATCCGCCGGTCGCGAGCGTGCCGCAGTCGGTGCGTGACAAGGTGGCAAAGTGGCTACAGGCGACCGATGGCGCAGGGTGGCCGGGTTATTGAGTTTGTGATCATTAGGTTCGGAGTAGATGACGATGGCAAAAATGTTGAACAAGACGGAATTCTTTGCAGCACTCGAGGCAGCTCGCCAGCCGAAGCATGGTGGCGGTCATGTCTTCAGCCGCGCGTGGGCAGCGGGCGAGCTCTCGCGCGCGCAGCTCGGTGAGTGGGCGATCCAGCACTTTTATTACATCGACCCGATTCCGCAGCAGTTCGCGCAGTTGTATGCGCGTTTGCCTGATCTCGATGCGCGCCAGCACCTACTCGAGAATCTGCTCGGCGAAGAAATGCCGGCTTGCCCGGAAAAGCGTCACCCGGACCTACTGCGTAAGTTCGCGCGGGCGTGTGGTGTCAGCGATGAGCGCATTTTGCAGGCTGAGGAAAATGGCGAAGTGTTGGCGACCTCGCGTGCCATGCGCGCTTGGATCTGGGAGCTCGCCGGCATTCGTCACATCAGCGAATCCTGCGCGGGCATCATGGTGGCCCTTGAAGGCCAGCTGCCCACTCTCTATCCGAAGTACGTCGATGCGATGCGCAAGATGGGCTTCAGCGAAGATGACATGGAGTTCTTCCACGTTCACATCGAAGGCGACACCGAGCATGCTCACGTGGGTCTTGATTTGACCGCGCGTTACGCGACCAGCCCGGAATTGCAGACTCGGGCCATTGCTGCTGTGCGTGCCTCCGCCGAGATGCGCTATTCCATGCTCGATGGCATTTACGCAAAGTTGCTGGAACGTAAAGCGGCCTGACGCCCCGCATGATGCCGGCACCATCGAGCCCGTCTGCACCCGTGGCACTAGTCACGGGTGCGGCTGGCGGCTTGGGTCGAGCCGCGGTTGCGCGGCTACGCGCTCGCGGCATGCGCGTGATTGCGAGCGACCTCGCACTCGCTGAAATTCCCTGCGGAGCGCCGCTTGGAATCATGAGCCTTGATGTTACCGACGAGGCGGCGATCGCGGCAGTCATGTCCCGCGTCGCCGATGAATACGGCCGGCTCGATCACCTGGTACATCTCGCTGGGGCTGCGGGCAGCGGCCCACTCGTGACGCTCGAGCGCAGTGCTTGGGATCAGTTGCTTGCAGTCAATCTGACTTCGGCTTTCCTGCTTGCCAAGGCTGCGTTTCCATTGTTGCAGGCGGCGCGTGGCACTTTGATTTTAACGGCGTCGACCAACGGCCTGAACGGCGGCAGTGCGCTGTCGGGGCCTGCATACGCGGTTGCCAAGGCCGGGCTCATCAATTTGACGCGCTATCTTGCCAAGGAGTGGGCGCAGGATGGAGTGCGAGTGAACTGTCTTGCGCCAGGGCCCATCGATACCCCCATGGTCACAGGGCGTTTCTCGCGAGAAGTCCTCGACAACCTGAGCGCAGCGGTGCCGCTCGGCCGCATCGGTACACCGGACGACGTTGCTCATGCCATCGACTATTTGACTAGTCCTGCGGCATCCTTTGTCACTGGCACCGTGATGAACCTTTCTGGCGGACTGGTACTCGACTGATGACTCTGCATAGCCTCAAGAACAAAAACCAGAGTGGTGAGCTGATACGAACCATGGCGGCTCCGCGTTACCACCAAGTGTATGTGACGCTACGCTCGTGGGTTCGCGATGGGACATACAAGCCCGGCGATCAAATCCCAACTGAACCCAAGCTCTGTGAGATGTTCGATGTCTCGCGCATTACCGTGCGCAAGGCGATCGATCACTTGGCGCGTGAGGGCTGGTTGGTACGGCAGCAGGGCAAGGGGACTTTCGTGCAGCTTTCAGCTGCGCGTTCCGCTGCGTCGCTCGATATCGAGGAAGTCCGTAGTCAGGTGGCAAGTTTTGCCGCAGTGACCGAAGTGTTCGATCTGCAGGTCCACGATATCGAGCCCGATGAAGAAACGCGTGCGGCGCTTGCGCTCGCTGCAGGCGAGCTCGTGCAGCGTGCCACTCATGTGCGCACCCACAAGGGCGTACCGCTCGGTTTGATTACGACTTACGTGCCGCTCGATATCGCGCGGCGCGTAACGCCTGAGGAAATGGCGCGCCAGCCGATGTTCGAGCTCTTAGGTACAGTCGGTGTGCGCGTCAAGCACGCCGATCAGTATATTGGCGCTGCGCTCGCGGGTGTCGAGGCCGCGCGTGCTCTTGATATTGAGGTGGGCGCGCCCTTGCTGCGTATCACGCGCATTGTTTTCGATGCGGATGAGCGTGCCGTGGAGCGCGTGGTCGCGCTCTATCGCGCCGACTCATACCAGTACCACATGAATCTGCGGCATCCCGCCAACAGTAGTGTCGATTGAGATCGATGCCCGTGCTGTAGACGCCATGGTCGGCCGTCTGCGCAAGGCGAGAGCGGTTGCGCATAATTCGTTAGTCAGATTTGTTTAAGTCACAGGTGATTTATGGCCGAGAAACCCAAGAAGTACGACCTCTTGATCAAGAACGTTCGCGTGGTGCGACCGCGCAAGTCCGTGCTCGAGAAGGCCGACATCGCGATCGTGGGCGGTCGGGTCAAGAAGGTCGCCAAGGGCATCGCAGCGAGCGAAGCGTGCGAGGTGGTCGACGGCAAGAACCAACTGGCTTTCCCGGGCCTCGTCGACCCGCATATGCACACCGGCATTTACGGTCCATTGTCGCAGGATGCGCGTAGCGAGAGTTTGGCGGCAGCGCAGGGCGGTGTGACCTCGAGTCTCAACTATATGCGCACCGGCGGTTATTACATGGAGCGCGGTGGTCCCTACGCCGAAGTGTATCCAGAGGTGCTCGCCGCTTCCGCGGATAATTTCTGGGTTGATTACGCTTACCACCTGGCACCGCTCGATCGCACTCACATCGGTGAGATCGACATGCTGATCAATAAATTTGGGGTCACCTCGTTCAAGATCTTCATGTTTTATGGAGGCTACGGTCTGCACGGTGCCTCGAACTCGCAGCGCGAGTTTTTGATGATCGGTGAAGACGAAAAATACGACATCGCGCATTTCGAGTTCGTCATGCGCGGCGTACATCGCGCCATGTTGCGCAACCCCAAGCTCAAAGATTCAATCTCGCTCGGCCTGCACTGCGAGCTCGCGGACATCCTGAGCGCGTACACCAAGATGGTCGAGGGCGGCGCCAAAGTCACTGACCTTGATACCTATCTCACCGGCGAGACGCATGATCCGGAGTGCATCGACTGCTTGCCGCTGACGGGTTTGCGTGCTTACAGCGCTGCGCGACCGCCGCATTCGGAAGGGCTCGCCATCACGATCGCCTCCTATCTGGCGAACGAGACCAACTGTCTCAATATCAATCTGCTGCACTTGACCTCGCGCAAGGCCGTCGAGGCGGCACTCAAGATGGCCAAGGCTTTCCCGCACGTCAATTTCCGACGCGAGGTCACGATCGCGCACTTGTTGCTCGATTACGATTCGAAGATCGGCAACAACGCCAAGGTCAATCCGCCGATTCGTTCACGCGCTGACGTCGAGTTCCTGTGGGAGTCGTTGCTCGATGGCAAGCTCGATTGGGTCTGCTCAGATCACGCCTGCTGCCGTGCCGAGATGAAGCTCGGCAAGAAGGACAAGAAGAACATCTTCCTCGCCAAGTCGGGCTTTGGCGGAACCGAGTTCATGCTGCCGGCGCTCATCACCGAAGGCAAACGTCGTGGCTTGTCGCTTAATCGGATTGCCGAGCTCACCTCGTGGACGGCTGCTCGTCGCTTTGGCTTGCAGGGCAAGGGCGACATCGCGCCGGGATTCGATGCCGATATCGTCCTCGTTGACCCCAACAAAAGCTTCATGGCCGGCAACAAGGTGTCCGAGTCCGATCAGGGCTACTCGGTTTTCGAGGGCATGGAGATGTCCGCTTCGATTACGAGCACTTACCTGCGCGGTCGCTTGATTTACAACAACGGCAAGCCGGTAGGAAAGCCCTCCGGACAATACCTGCATCGCCCGTACGCCAAGGGTTAGAATCAGGGCTTCTCAAACAATAGCTCGACAAGGAGTAAGGCGATGAGCATCAAAGCTGGTGAGCAAATGCCTGCGGGCGCTTTCAAGACTATGACGTCCGAGGGCGCCAAGGAGCTGACGACGGCGTCGTTGTTCGATGGTAAGACGGTGGTGTTGTTTTCGGTTCCGGGTGCCTTCACCCCGACTTGCGATGCGCGGCATTTGCCGGGCTATGTTCAGCACGCCGAAGCGTTCAAAGCCAAGGGTGTGGACACCGTAGCGTGCATGTCGGTCAACGACATGTTCGTGATGAACGCCTGGGGCAAAGCCAGTAACGCGACTGACAAGGTGCTCATGCTGGCTGACGGCAACGGAGATTACAGTCGTGCGCTCGGTCTCGAGCTCGATGCGCGCGGTTTCGGCATGGGTATGCGTGGTCAGCGTTTTGCCATCGTTGTTAAAAATGGCGTGGCGACCCACGTCAATGTCGAATCGGGTGGCGAATTCAAAGTTTCCGCGGCGGAGTACGTGCTCGAGCAGCTTTGATGACGGGCGCAAACCAGCGGATCACCTTTCAGCGCAGTCCTCGGGGGCTTCCGGTCCCCGAAGATTTCGGTATCGACGAAACAGCTATCCCCGCGCCTCTGCAAGGGCAGTTCCTCTCGCGCACCCTGTGGTTGTCGCTCGACCCCTATTACCGAAACGTGATGAAGAACAGCCAGATCTACAGCGATCGGCTCTCTGCCGGCGATGTAATGGTCGGCGAAACAGTCGCCGAGATCATTGACTCGCGGCATCCGGACTATGCAGTCGGTGACATCGTTGCGGTGCGCAATGGTTGGCAGCAGTACGCACTGTCCTCGGGGGCGGGGGTCAGGCGCATCGATCCGACGATCGCTCCCGTCTCGACCGCGCTTGGCGTACTGGGTATGCCGGGGCTTACAGGCTATGCCGGTACCGTGTACCTCGGGCAGCCCCTGCCGGGGCAGACCTTCGTGGTCTCAGCTTGCACAGGTCCGGTCGGCTCGACGGCGGGTCAAGTTGCCAAGAACATGGGAGCCCGTGTCGTCGGTATTGCGGGTTCCCCTGAAAAGTGTCGATACGCCGTCGACGAGCTCGGCTTTGACGCTTGCGTCAACTACAAGGATGGCGATCTCGCTGCAGCGCTCAAAGAAAACTGTCCGCGGGGGATCGACGTCTACTTCGACAACGTCGCCGGTGACACCTTGGTGGCGGTTCTCAAGAACTTGGCACTGGGTGCGCGCATCGTGCTCTGCGGCATGATCGAGGCCTATAGCCTTGACACGCCCCCTGCTGGCCCATGGCTCGGGCCCATCGTCGGGGCGCGTGCCACGATGAAGGGTCTCGTGGTTTACGACCATCTCGACAAACAAGCTGAGATGACTCGTGTCATCGGTGGCTGGATCAAGGCAGGACGTTTTCGCTATCGGGAAGACGTTACCGTTGGGCTCGAACATGCCCCTGACGCCTTCTGCGCGCTGATGCAGGGGCGAAACTTCGGCAAAGCACTGGTCAAGGTTGCTTAGCCAGCCGGTCTGAGTGTCGCGCCTCGGCCGAGACGCATTGCCCAAATGGCGAGGCCGCAGGTCACGCTCATTAGCAAGCCACAGGCCTCGGCAGTGCCATCATAGAGCGCACCTGTGGCGATCGCACTGAGCATTGAGATCAACATCGCAATCGAGCTCGAGAGGCCGGCGGCAACGCCCGCAAGCTGTGGATGGTCATCAACAGCGGCCGCGAGAGCCAGCGGCTGCACAAGGCCGTTTGCAAACATCAAAAGCGCCAGCGAAGTACTGAAGAGCCACATGGCCGGCAGACTACTGAAGGCTGCGATCACGAATATCATGGTCGCGATCAGATTGATTGCTGTCCCGATCCACTGACTGCGACGCGAGCCGAAGCGTCGTGCGAGATGGCCGGCAGAGGTGGCGCCAGCGATGAAACTGAAGGCGAGCCCCGACCACAGCAGACCGAACTGGGAGCCAGACATCGCAAAGAGTTTCTCGTAAAGGGCGGCGCCCACAGTGATGAATATGAAACCCGAGGCGCTGAAAAAACTATAAGTGAGCGAAGGGCTGAGAAAACCTCGGTGGGTCAATAGCACCCGCGCGCCCCCTAACAAATCTTTGAAGGTCATGGCTTGAGTCTCGGCGGGACGGGTTTCTCTTAACTGCGATGCCAAGAGTGTGACCAGCAGCAGACTGACGCCCGCGTGGACCCAGAAGATGGCGCGCCAACCGAAATTTTCTGCGATGACGCCGCCTACGAGCGGAGCTAGCACCGGCGCCACGCCCATGACGGCGGTGATGAACGAGAGTGCGACTGCAGCGGGTCCGGGTGCGAACGAATCACGCACGATGGCCCGTGAAACCACCGTGGCGACACTCGCTCCCATGGCTTGGAGAAAACGCGCAGCGATCAGTGCGCCAACAGTGGGTGCGAAGCTTGCGAGCAGGCTGGCGAACAAGAACAGTAAAAAGCCACCGATGAACACGGGCTTGCGACCAAAGCGATCGCAGAGCAGACCCTGAACGGGTTGGAATAGACCGAGGCCGAGCAGATAGGCCGAAACCACGAATTGCAGGCTGGCGTAATCGGCTGCAAAAGCCCGTGAAAGCATGGGCATGGCAGCGACGACACTCGCCATGCCGAACGCTGAGAGGCTACTCGCGACTCCCATCAAAAGGATAAAGCCCCAACGAGGGGGCGTCGCGCGTGGAGTCACTGTCGCAGCAACTGGGTGCTGATGATCAGGACGCGATTAGCTTTTCAAGTTCGGGCACGATCTGGAACAGATCGCCGACCAAACCGATATCGGCGACTTCGAAGATTGGCGCCTCAGCGTCCTTATTGATGGCAACGATAGTGCGGGCATCCTTGATACCGGTCAGGTGCTGAATGGCTCCCGAGATGCCGAAGGCAAGGTAGAGCTCCGGTGCGATGATCTTGCCGGTCTGCCCAACCTGCATATCGTTGGCTGCGTAACCGGCGTCGACGGCGGCACGCGAGGCACCGACTGCGGCGCCGAGTTTGTCCGCCAAGGCATAGAGAATTTGGAAGTTTTCGGCACTGCCAAGAGCCCGCCCGCCCGAAACGACGCGCGCGGCGGTTTGCAGGTCGGGACGATCGGAGCGGGCAGCGCTGACCGATACGAAGCGCGTGTGCGTCGGAAGGGCGGCCGGTGCAGCGGCCGCTTCGATGGGTGCTGCGCTGCTGGCAGCCGCCGCCGGCTGAAAGGAGGCCACTCTTACCGTAGCAACGATCTGGCGACCGGCTTCAACCTCGACGGTGACGATCGCGTTACCGGCGTAGATGGGGCGCTGAAAGCGCGAGGCGCTGAGTGCACGCATGACATCGGACAACTGCGGCGCGCCGAGCAGCGCGGCAATTCTCGGCATGAGATCTTTGCCGAAGGTGGTCGAGGGGCCGAAAATGTGGCTGTACCCGGTGGCTAGGGCGGCCACGGTGGGTGCGAGCTCGGCGGCCAGTGCCCGGGCGTAGGCTGCATGGCTGACGGTAACCACTCGCGAGACGCCGTCGATTTGCGCAGCTTGCGTGGCGACCGCTGCCGGGTCGGCTGCGAGTACCGCGACGGTGATTTCTGCGTCAGCAATGCTTTGGGCGCAGGCCACGCATTTGGCGGTGGCGGGATTGAGTTTGCTGCCGTCGTGTTCGGCAACGATCAGAATCTTGTTCATTTAGATCAGCCCCTTGCCACGCAACGCCGCGACGAGTTCTTGAGTGTCCTTGACCATGACGCCCTTGCTGCGTGCTGCGGGCGGTTCGTATTGAACGGCTTTAATTGTCTCTTGCGGCGTGACGCCGAGCGTCGCAGGGTCCAGTGTTTCAAGTGGCTTTTTCTTCGCCTTCATGATGTCTGGCAGTTTGACGTAACGCGGTTCGTTCAACCGCAGATCAGTGGTGATGACCGCCGGCAAGTCGACTTCCAAGGTTTCGAGCCCGGCATCGACCTCACGAGTGACCCGAGCGATCGCCCCGTCTATCTCGACCTTAGAGGCGAAGGTGGCCTGCGGGCGGTCCCAGAGTGCCGCCAGCATTTGTCCGGTCTGATTGCAGTCATCGTCGATCGCTTGTTTGCCGAGTATGGCGAGCATGGCGCCTTCGCGTTCGGCTAAGGCCTTGAGAAGTTGAGCAGCCGTCAGCGGTTCGATGACGGCATCGGTTTGCACGTGCACCGCTCGGTCTGCACCCATGGCGAGCGCAGTGCGCAGTTGTTGCTGACAGTCGGCAGGGCCGATCGACACGGCGATTACTTCTTCGGCGAGACCGCGTTCCTTGATGCGCAGCGCCTCTTCGAGTGCGATTTCATCGAAGGGGTTGATGCTCATCTTGACGCCATCGGTGATGACGCCCGAGCCATCCGGTTTGACACGGATTCTGACGTTGTAGTCGACGACACGTTTGATCGATACCAGAATCCGTTTCATCAGCCGATGATCTCCGCTACAGCTACCGTAAGAGGCCTAGTTTACAGCCCGAGCGCGCCCGGGTTAAGGCGTCTCTGTGGGTCGAGCAGTTGTTTGAGTTCACGCAACAACTTGGCGGTATCCGCATCGCGGCCCCGCATGTAAGGGTAAAACTTGCCGATTTGTAGATGCGCGGCACCATGTCGTTGGAAAATATCCGCAATTCCGTGCTTCATGGTGTCAACGAGCGCGCGACCTTCAGGGTTGTCTGCATACTCGGGCAATGCGGCCTGATGCCCGGCTGGCAGCAGTCGCGACTGCGTGATGTTGTAGCCGTCTTCCCAGTAAAACACCGGCTCGTATAAAAACCCGTTGGTCGCGACTGTCATGAACATCGCGGCGTGACGAATCTTGAGCCGCTTCATCTCGGTTGCATGCTGCTCATAGTAGGCGGTGAGTTCCGCATGAAAACCCTGCACCCGCGAGAAGGGTAAGATGCCGTGTATCGGGACCCAGCGCTCACCCAGCGGGCTACGCACGTTGTAGAGCGGCATGAAGGGCATGGCATGGGCCACGGTCGGCACCGTCGCTGCGACCTCGGCGCCATGCGGCTGCAGTGCCGCGCGCAGCCGGCCGACGGCAGCGCGACATGCGGCATCATCGATGCCATCGACGATCCAGTGCGCCGAGTACACGGCCGAGTCGAGGAATCGTCGGCCTGCAAAAGCCATCTTCAAGAGTTGCTTCAAACCATCGCTCGCGCTGCGTGAGGTTCGCCACACGGCGAGCGCCGACTGTAGGGCGGTGGCCCGGTCGGCTTTACCCAGTTGTCCTTGCTGCAGCGTAGGGTCGAGCGCGAAGTTGGTGAGATTGACGCCTTCTTTCGCGGCCGCTTCTAGCCCTGCGGACAGGTGCGCGAAATCTTTGAAGCCGAATGACAGTCCCATCACGTGACTGTTGCGACGCATCAAGCGCAATGCGACGGCAGTTTTGATCCCGAGGGCGCCACAATCCCCCATGAATAGCCCAGTAAGATCTGGGCCGTAGGAGCGCAAGAAAGGCACGCCATGCGCCGCACCCCAAGATCCGGTACGGATGGTTTCTCCCGTGCCTAGAACTACTTCGACGCCGAGTGTCGTCTCGCCCGAGACGCCAAATACGCCCGTGCCCCAGGTCACGCTGTTTTGCGACAGGGATCCGCCGACGGTCGCCACCAGGCCCGAAAAAGGACCGAAGAAAGGCGTGCGCAGGCCCTTGGCGGCCAGCAGTTCATTGAGCGACGCCCAAGTCACACCCACCTCGACAACCACGTACATGTCGCGCTCGTTGATCTCAAGCACACGATTGAGACCTGAAGTGTCGATGATGATCGACTCGCTTTCGCTCGGTGTGTATCCGTCGGTATAGGAGGCGCCGCCACCGCGCGGTACTACCGAGACGCCGGCTGCTACGCAAAGTCGCACAAGCTGAGCGACGTCGGCAGCGTTAGTGGGCTTGGCCACCGCGAGCGCCGTGGCACGACTGCTGTAGATGTCAGTGGAATAGAACTGCCGTTCCGTCTCGTCGGTGACGAGATGATGAGGTCCGAGCAGGTTACGCAGTTGCTCGAGCAGCAGGTCAGTGCCCGCAGCTCGAATATTCTCTACAGCCATGACGTGCTCCTCGCTGAAAATGCGATGTGCGCTGACGATGCCATGTGGCGTCTGTTGCGATATGCCCGTTGAGTGATTCGCCTAGCGAGCCGCGAGTTGGCGCGGTTGCTGATGGTGGGGTGGCTCGCGTTGCTGATCGGCAAAGGTCTGGCGAATCTTGGCCGCCGTTTCCCTGAGCTTGGGCAAGAAGCGCTCGACACCCAGTTTGAGTGGCACGGCGGTGCCGCTGAAGCGAATGCTGACTGCAGCCAGTACCCGATCGTCGATCAGTATCGGTACCGCCATGCTGATCTCGTCGGACACCCGTCGCGGGCGTACCGCCGAGGCATAGCCTTGCATGCGAACGTCGTTGAGCAGTTTCATGAGGTCGCCGCGGTTGCGGGCCAGAGAGTCTTCCTCGCGATCCGAGCGCGCCAAAATCTCGATTAAGGATTCGCGTTGGGTCTGGGGCGAAAACGCCAGATATACCCGACCCGAAGAGGACGTGAGCATCGGCACGCGTACGCCGGCCGAGTGCCGTTCAACGGCTAGTGGGCTGCGATGGTCGGTTGACTCGCGCACCATCATGGTGGTGCCTGATAGCGAGGCAATGGCCACCGGCCACACGATATCTTTGCCGAGCTCATGGATATAGGGCCGGGCAATTTGCGTCACCCAAGCCTCATCGTCGTAGCCGTCAGAGAGGCCACGAACCATGATGGTTAGGCGATAGCGGTCGTCCGATGAATCGCGATAAACGAAACCGGCATGACTGAGTGTCTCGAGGATGCGATACGTGGTGGTGCGTGGCAGACGAATTTCCTGTGCCACCTCAGATACCGTTGCACCATTTCGTAGATTGAGCACGCCTAGAGCGTCGAGTCCGCGGATCAAGGCGCGGATAGGTCTTGTGGATTCCATGCAAACCCCCGTTTAGGTTCCACTACGACTCGAGTGTATCGCCCGAGTTTTGGCTTGTCCAACAAGCGGATGTGAACCGCCTTGCGGACGTAGGTCGTGCTTACGGTCATGTGGTCGCAGACAAGCCCCTTGATCATCAGGTGGAGATGAGTAGCGGTGGCATGCGGCGAAGGAGGGGTGTGATCGTTTAGCTTCGGGCGTTACGGGAGGGGGTTCCGTGGATACAGCACAGAATAACGAGCCGAGGCTCGGCACTACGCAATTGCTGGCCTACGCAGCACCGACTGTCGCTTTGCAGGCGATGTTGGTGCCGCTCTACAACTTTTTGCCACCGGTTTATTACTCCGCTGAAGTCGGTATGGTGGCTTTGACGGTCGCGACGATTTTCGCGCTCGGGCGCTTTTGGGAGGCGTTGATCGATCCCATTGTCGGCGGCCTGTCCGATAGGACGACCGCGCGCTTTGGGCGGCGACGCACTTGGATGCTCGCAGGGTTGCCGATTGCGGTCTTGTCAGCTTGGTTTTTGTTGCACCCCCCGGCAGGCGCATCGGTGTTTTACCTGCTTGCCTGGTTGATGGTGTTCTACGCCGGTTGGACGATGGTCTATGTGCCGCATCAAAGTTGGGGCGGCGAACTGTCCGACGATTACGCCGAGCGTACTCGCATTGCGGGGTTTCGCGAGAGCGGTGCGTTTGTTGGTTACCTTGCAGCAACACTGGTCGGTATCTTTTACTGGATCTGGTTCAAAGGCGTGGCTTTCCCAAGCTATGCCCAAATCGTGACCTCGATCGGCGTGTTTTTCATGATCGCCTTGCCGCTCGCGATCCTGTGGTGCTTTTCTCGCGTGCCGGCGGTTGAGTCGCGCTCCGAGCGTACGCCGAGCTTTGCTGAGCTCTTCGGCATCATCGTGCGCAATGCACCCTTCAGGCGATTGATTTCGGCATACCTGATCGATCGCTTTGCTATGGGCATCTATTTTGGTGTGCAGCCGATCTTGATCTCGCAGGCGCTCGGTCTGCATCAACATGTTTTGACCGTGGCGCTCGTGAACACCGTGGCGGCTGTGCTTTTGGCGCCCCTCTGGATTCCCCTCAGCGCTCGTCTTGGCAAGCACCGCGCCTATTGTCTCGCCAACGTGTTGACTGCCGTGGCCTACGCGTCTTTGTTCTTCGTGCCAAGCGGGATGATTCTGCCGGTGTTGTTGGCAAACGTGGTCTTGGCGTTCGGTAATGGCGGTACGCTGATTACACCACCGGCCATGACAGCCGACGCTGTCGACGCCGATGAATTGCAAACCGGCAGCGCGCAGATGGGTGGGCACATGGCTTTCTTGGTCTCGGTGTTCAAGTTCGGTATGGGTCTCGGTCTGTTTGCGGGGCTGCTGTTCCTCTCGCTGTTCGGTTACACCGACATGAGCCAAGAGGTGGGAGGGGAGGTCGCGCGTGGCGTGCGGCTTGGCGTTTCCTTCTTGCCGGCCGTGTTGTTGTTGCTGCCGATTGCACTCATGTGGCGTTACCCGATCGATGCACAACGGCACGCCGAAATCCGCAAAAAGTTGGCAGTACAGCGCGAGGTTGTTTCGAAGCGGTCATGAAAATCATCGTCAAAATAGTCAAAGGTCTGCTCGCTTTTCTGGTTGGCACGACAGTCGGTTTGTTGCTCGCGCTATGGATCGCCGATCCTGCGGTGCTGCGCAATTTGTTGTTTGGTCAGCCGCTCGATGCGCCCGCCCGCATCGAGCGCTCGCAGCCGCAAGAGCAGGTCGCCGGGGTGGCCGCAGGGTCGACGATTAGAGGCGAGCTGCCGACGGGACCCGCCGATGGGCTGAGCGCAGCGCGCTTGGCTACCGCGTTGCAGCTCGCGAGTGACACCGAGTCGGTCGCTTTACTCGTTTGGCACGAGGGCGCTCTGCGCTATGAGAAATATTGGGCGCCGCATACCGTTGACACGCGCACCAACACCAACTCCATGCACAAGACGGTTCTCGCTATGGTGGCTGGTGCGGCGATCGCCGATGGCTATATTCCATCGCTAGAGAGCAAAGCCTCACGGTGGCTGACCGAATGGCGCGACGATGCCCGCAGCGAGATCACTTTGCGGCACTTGTTGCAGATGGAAAGCGGGCTTTCGCTGCCGGTGTTTGGCACCTGGCGTGGCATCAAGTTGCTGCTCGGCTCTGATTTGCAGTCGACGGTGTTGAGCCTGCCCGCCGAAAAGAGTCCGGGCAGTGATTTTCAGTACAGCAATGCGAGTTCGCAGTTGGTGGAATTGATCCTCGAGCGGGCCACTGGTAAGCGCTATGCCGAGTATCTCTCTGAACGTATCTGGCAGCCGCTCGGAGCCGCTGATGCCGCACTGTGGCTCGACCGCGAAGGTGGGTCGCCCCGCGGCTTTTGCTGCTTGTTTGCGACCGCGCGAGATTGGCTGCGTGTGGGCTTGTTGCTGGAGTCGAATGGGCTCTGGGAGGGCCAGCAACTGGTCCCGGCAGAGTGGGTGCAGGCCATGAAGGCACCATCAGCACTCAATGCCAATTTCGGTATGAATCTATGGATCGGTTCGCCGGTGGGCAGCGAGCGTAAGTACAACGATTTCACCTTGAAAGCATTTCACTCGGCGCCGTTTGTGGCCGACGATGTTTATTTCATTGACGGTTTCGGTGGGCAGCGTCTGTATCTCGTGCCCTCGCGAAGCTTGGTGGTGGTGCGTACCGGTGTGTCACGAGTCGATTGGGATGATGCGCCGCTACTCAACGAGTTGATTTTGGCCGTGGATGAAGGTCAAGAGGAGAGGTCATGACTGCTGCTCCGGGTAATTCGCGGCGTGAGCTCATCGCGCAGGTTTTGTCGGTGGCGATCGTCGCATTGGTGCTGTTTCAGATGTACCAGTCGAGCAAGGTCGGGGTCACACCGCGAGGCACGGCAGCGCGTGAGGCGCTGCAGCATTTGCATATCTCAAACGGGCTCACGATCTTGCTGCTCCTCGTCCCGCGGTTGTGGCTGTGGTTCACGTCCCCGGTTGGCTCCTCGAAGCTGCCTGCAGCTGCAGCGTTGCTGACGCGACGTTTGAAGGGTCTCTTGTGGGTCAACTTGGCGGTCTTCGTCGTCACCGGACCGCTATTCGCGTGGAGCGAAGGGCATGCCGTCAGTTGGTATGGCCTTGTCACGTTACCGGCACTCGTTCCTGAGAGTTATCGATTGCTGGTGACATTCGGCTACTTTCACAGTGCGGCTGGTTTTTTACTGATTCTGTTGGTGGTGCTCGCTGTGGTGGTGGCGCTCTGGCAGGCGCTGCGCTACCGAGGTTCGCTGCTGACCTGGTTGCCGGGGTTCAGCGAACCCGCTGCACCGGTCGCGATGTTCGCACCCAAGGTGTCGTTGGGGTCGCAGCTCGGTCACGGTGTCTTGATTGTTGCTGTGCTCTCGGTTGCCTTGCTGGCCCCGTATCGCATTTTCGGAGTGGTACCGTTTACCACCAGCAAGCAATTGGTCGCCGCGGGCCCGCCACCGCTCGTTGATCCGTATGGCGAAGTTGTGAGCGCTTTGCCGCTCAGCAAGCAGGCTGAGCAAGATTTCATGTGGTGCCGTTTTTGTCACAGCTTCGAAGCTGGTGGTCCGCACGGCGTTGGTCCCAATCTCTACCGTGTGTTCGGTCGTCGCGCGGGTAGTGCAGCGGGCTTCTATTACTCCGCAGCTTTTGTTGCGGCGGGGGAAAAGGGGCTCGTCTGGGACGATGCCAACCTGCAGGACTTGCTCGCGGATCCTGAGAAATTTCTCGAGGGCAAGCACCGCATGCGCTACAAGGCCATCGTCTCGGGCGAGGATCGCGCAGCGATTGTTGCTGCACTCAAAGAGGCGACTCGTTGATCAAAGATTTCGCGCTGCGGCCTCGCCAGCGACTGCGCCTAGGGTAATGGCCATTGCAAGCCCAACCGCCGGCAGATAGCCGGTGACCTCGGGCCCGGAGATGCTGCGCGCCGCCCCACCGCCGGCGTAGAGATTGGGCAGTGGTTCGCCGTCGCTGCGTAGGACCCTCGCTTGCTGATCAACGCACAGGCCGCCTTGGGTATGGAACAGCGCACCCGTAACTCTGACCGCGCAGAACGGCGCCTGTAGCGGCTCGAGTTCGCCAAAGTCGCGATCGAAGCGGTCAGTTGTTCCTGCGGCGCGAGCTCTCGCAATTAACGCGGCTTCGCGCTCTAGCGAACCCTGCGGCAAGCCGCAGAGCTGTTCGAGCTCGGACCAGCTGTCGGCGCGCTTGATGGCGCCGACTTCGGCCAGTTGGCGCTGTTCGACCGAGTGCGCAAGACAGGCCTGATGTCGTTGCTCATCAAAAATCACCCAAGCGCGTCCACTTGGCTGCTGCAGTACGGGTACGCACATACCGGAAATATTGGCGAGTTCGTGAGTGAAGCGCTCGCCTTGGGTATTGACGAGAAAGCCGCCTTCGATCATGAGTGGGTGCGGTACGACGATCTGCTGCGGGTCGGCGAGTGTGCCAAGCCCTTGATAGGCGCTCATGTCCGCAACCCTGGCGCCGAGTGCTAACCCCCAAAGAATACCGGCACCACGATTACCTTCGTGGCCGAAGTAGCGTGCAGCCGCCATCTCCGGAATGTGCTGGGTGATCATTTCGGGGTTTCCGCCGAAACCGCAAGTGGCCAGGACCACAGCGCCGCAGCCGAGATGTTCGACGAGCCCGCCCGGGCGCTCGATGCGCAGGCCGACTATTCGATCGTTCGAATCCGCGTAGAGCCCGGTAACCTCGGCCTCGGTCATGACTTCGGCGCCGGCGCGGGCGCAGGCATTTAAGAGTAGCGCCAGCAGTTCTTCGCCGTTGCGGCCGGGCGGGATGTGCAAGCGACGCACCGAATGACCGAGACCGGTCCATTTGGCGTCAAGCAGCAGCGGCACGTCGTGACGTTCGGTCAACCAATCAAGGGTGGGTCCGCTGCGTTCGCCAATCAGGCGAGCAAGCTCTGCATCGGCACGACCCAGCGTCTTGGCGAGCACGTCGCTGACGAACAGCTCGCTGCTATCTTCGATTCCGTGCCGCCGTTGCTCGCGACTGCCGACGCCGCAGACGGCGCCGAGCGACATAGATGTACTGCCCCAAGGGCGCTTGTCGCGTTCGAACACCAACACGTCTTTGCCGGCGTCACGGGCGGCGAGTGCAGCGGTTAGCCCGCAAGCACCGGCACCAATCACGGCAACGTCAATAGTGAATTCGAATTCGGGGGGAAGGTCGCGAAGGATCGTCATGGTGGATTCGGCTCGTCGTCTGCACGCTGCCAGATGGCTATACGAGTTTACCACTGGCAAATCGACTAGCTGCTTTGAGTAGAATCGAACGCGCTCCGTGTGGAGTGAATCGTGTGCAGGAAACCGCCATGCAGCAAGCCGTGCAGTTGCAGCCCGACATCGTCGAAGGCGTTATCGCCGAGCTCGAGCGAGTGCTCGGCAAGGAGCAGGTCATCACCGAACGTGCTGAGCTGGAATTCCACTCGCAAGACGTTTACCGCAGTGGTGTGTTGCCGGCCGCAGTCATTCGCCCGAGCAGCGCGCCGTCGTTGTCCGCAGCGCTCAAGGTCATCGAGCCTGCGGGGCTACCCATCGTGCCGCGTGGCGGTGGTATGTCCTACACCGATGGCTACCTGCCGTCGCAGCCCTGTTCGATCATGGTGGATATGTTGGCCATGAACCGGGTGCTCGAGATCGATCTCGAAGACGGTTACGTCACCGTTGAGGCGGGCGCCACTTGGAAGCAGCTGTTCGATGCACTTGAGCCGCATGGCGTGCGTACGCCGTACTACGGACCGCTTTCCGGTTTGCGCTCGAGCATCGGTGGTGCGTTGTCGCAAGGCAGCATTTTTTTGGGCTCCGGTCGCTACGGTCCTGCTGCCGAGAGCGTTACCGGTCTTGACGTGGTGCTCGCTGACGGCTCTTTGCTTAAGCTCGGTAGCCACGCCAACAAGAACGGCGAGCCTTTCTTTCGGCAGGTGGGTCCCGATACGCTCGGCATGTTTCTCTCCGATTGCGGTGCGCTCGGCATCAAGACGAGTGCTACGTTTCGCTTGGTGCGAGCCCAGCCGGAGAGCCGTTACTTGTCGTTCAGTTTTCGCGAACCCGAGGCGCTGTTTGCGGCTATGGCCGAAGTGGCGCGGGCCGATGTCGTCTCCGAGCAATTCGGTTTCGATCCCGGGCTACAGGCGGTACGCATGAAGCGCAGCAGCCTGCGCGAAGATGCCAAGGCGCTCGGCAAAGTCGTGCAGAACTCAGGCTCCCTGCTCAAGGGGCTCAAAGAAGGCGCCAAAGTGGTGATGGCGGGCCGTGGCTTTCTTCAGGAGGGCGAGTTTTCTGTTCACATCTCGCTCGATGGCCGCGATGCCGCCGATGCCGATGCCAAGGCCGCGATCGTGCGCAGCATCATGACGCGCGCGGGCAGCGAGGTTGAAAACACCGTACCCAAGGTGATGCGAGCCAATCCTTTCGCCGAGCTCAACAGCATGCTGGGTCCAGGCGGCGAGCGTTGGGTGCCGGTGCATGGCACGGTGCCGTTCTCCAAGGCTGTGCAGATGTATCAGGACTGCGAAGCGGTCTTTGCGACGCACGCCGACGCGATGCGCGAGTTCGATATCGACAGAGGATATCTCTGTGCCACGGTGGGCTCATCCGGCACCTTGCTAGAGCCCGTGCTGTACTGGCCGGACGCTCGTTTGGCCTTCCACGAGCGGGTACTCGATGCCGACTACTTGGCAAAGCTACCGAAGTTTCCGACCAATGAGGCGGCTGCCCAAGCTGTTGCGCGCATTCGCGGTGATTTGGCGCTCGCCTTCATGCGTGCCGGCGCCGTCAGCTTTCAGCTCGGTAAGTTTTATCACTATCAAGATTCGCTCGAACCCTCGGCGGCGGCACTGCTTAAGTCACTCAAACAGCTAGTGGATCCCCGCGGTCGCATGAATCCCGGCTGTCTCGGGCTCTAAATGGTGTCGGCTCTGAGTCCACCTATCCTCAAGCGTGTGACCCTGTGGGTGCGCGATCTCGAACGTTCGTTGGCGCTGTACCGCGACATACTCGAACTCAGCGTGATCGAAGAGAAAACCTTGCAGGGCGCTGCGATCGCCCGAATGGTTGGGCTAGAAGAGGCGCGGCTGCGCATCGTGCATCTCGGCACACCGAACAGCGAGTCAGGGTGGATCGGTCTCTATGAAATTTCCGAGACCGCACCGCGGCCGATGGGGGCGCTGGCAGTTCCTCGCGAGTTTCCGCTCTACGGGCAGTCCACGATCGTGCTCGAGTGTCGCGACCTGCTTGCTGTGCACGCGCGGCTGGCCGCGTTCCCCGAGGTTCGCATTCTCGCCGGACCGACTTCTTACGAAAAACCCGAGGGAATATTCCGCGAGTTGATCTTCCTCGATCCCGATGGCATTCCTGTGAGTGTGCTGAGCTTCACGCCGGTGGGTTGACGAGTGCAACAGCGCACTCTTGCGCAGGGTGGTACCACTTTCCTAGACTCGACCGGCACGTGTCTGTGCGTGCGCTCGTCTCAAGGAAGGGGGCTCCGTGACGAAAATCGTCGTTTTGTTCAATCTCAAGCCGGGCGTCAGTGTCGAGGACTACGAGCGTTTTGCGCGTGAAACCGATCTGCCCATTGTCAACGCTTTGCCGTCGGTCAAGAGCTTCGAAGTCCTAAAAGCGAACGGCTTGCTGGGTGGGGGTTCGTCACCCTACAGCTACGTTGAGATCATTGATCTGAACAGTCTCGAGCAGCTCGGCAGTGACGTCAGTAGTGAGAAAATGCAGCAGGTCGCTGCCACGTTCCGCAGTTTTGCCGACGAGCCCCAGTTCATTCTGACCGAACACCTGTGAGCGGCTGATGCTGCGCTATGCCTTGCGGCGGATCGTCGGCGTGGTGCCGACGCTCTTCATCATCATTGCACTGTCGTTTTTCGTGATTCGGCTCGCGCCGGGCGGGCCGTTCGATGAAGAGCAGACCTTGCCTCCCGAGATCAAGGCCAATCTCGAGGCGGCGTATGGCCTCGATCGGCCGTTGCCCGAGCAATTTGCGAGATATCTTGCGGGTCTTGCGCGGGGCGATTTCGGACCGTCGTACAAGTTCAAAGATTTCAGTGTTACCGAGCTGATCGCCCAAGGCTTGCCGGTGAGCTTGATGCTCGGGCTCTCGGCAATCTTATTGGCGCTGCTGGTCGGTGTGCCGCTAGGCACGCTGGCAGCGTTGCGACAGAACAGTCCGACGGACTACAGCATCATGGCGGTTGCAGTGCTCGGCATTGCCTTGCCGAGCTTCGTGACTGGCCCGTTGTTCGCGCTGTTTTTCGGTTTGCACTTGCGCTGGTTCCCGGTGGCTGGCTGGGAAAGCGGTGAGTACCGTTATCTCGTGTTGCCCGTCGTCACGCTGGCGCTGCCGGTGATCGCATACATCGCGCGACTCACTCGGGGCAGCCTGCTCGAGGTGCTGCGCACCAACTTCATTCGTACGGCGCGCGCCAAAGGATTGTCGGAGCGTCACGTAATCCTGCGCCACGCGTTACGGCCGGCGTTATTGCCGGTCGTAAGCTACCTTGGACCTGCGACCGCTTTTGTCATCACCGGCTCATTGGTGGTTGAAACGGTTTTCGGTCTGCCGGGTAGCGGTCGCTATCTTGTGCAGGGCGCCATCAACCGTGATTACACCTTGGTGATGGGCATGATCGTGGTGTACGGCGGACTGACGCTGATGCTGAATTTGCTCGCCGACTTAATCTACGGTTGGTTAGACCCGCGGGTGCGCTATGACTGAGCTGGCAGCAACGCAAGCGCGCGGCTTTTGGGCTGATGCTTGGCGTCGGTTACGGCGTAACCGAGCGGCCATGGTGTCTCTGAGTCTGATCCTGATCATCGCCGTGCTGGCTTTCTGGGGGCCCTCGTTTTCGCCGCACGCTTTCGATGACATCGATTGGGACCACATGGCGGTGCCGCCGGGCGGGCCCAATGATCACTGGCTGGGGACTGATCGCTTGGGTCGTGACCTGTACGTACGCACGCTCGCCGGAGTGCAGATCTCGTTGCAGATCGGGCTATTGGCAACGCTGGTGTCGTTGATCATCGGGGTCACGTTCGGCGCCACGGCAGGGTACCTCGGCGGTCGCGTCGATGATCTGATGATGCGGTTTGTCGACATCCTCTATTCTTTGCCCTACATCTTCATTGTCATCATCCTCTCGACACTGTTTGATCGCGGCAATATCTTCGTGCTGTTCCTCGCCATCGGCGCGGTCGGTTGGCTCACCATGGCGCGCATCGTTCGTGGTCAGACACTCTCCATCAAGCGCAAAGAGTTCATTGAGGCAGCGCTCGCCTCGGGTGTGAGTACCCCGGCGATTCTGGCGCGACACATCATTCCGAACGTCATTGGTCCGGTGATCATTTACGCCACCTTGACGATCCCACAGATGATTTTGTTCGAGAGCTTCCTGTCGTTTCTGGGTCTTGGTGTGCAGGAACCGCAGGCGAGTCTTGGCAGCCTGATCAATGAGGGCGCGCAGGAAATGGAATCAGCAGTGTGGATGCTGCTGGTGCCGGCAGGTTTTCTGGTCACGCTCTTGACCTGTTTCAACTTTCTCGGAGACGGATTGCGCGATGCGCTCGATCCGCGCGAACGATGAAGCCGGTACTGGATATTCGTGATCTTGGCGTGTGTTTCGCCACGCCCGATGGCGAGGTTCGCGCTGTCAATGAATTTTCACTGCAAATTGCACCCGGCGAATGCATCGGTATTGTGGGCGAGTCCGGTGCCGGCAAGAGCCAGTCGTTTCTGGCGGTCATGGGCTTGTTGCCCGCTAACGCAGTTGTGAGTGGCAGCGCGCGCCTCGGTGATCAGGAGTTGCTGGGTGCCGACGACGCTGTGCTCAACAGCGTACGTGGCGTCGATCTTGCGATGATTTTCCAGGATCCGATGACATCCTTGACACCTCACATCCGCATCGGTGAGCAGATCGCCGAGTCGGTGATTCGGCATCGCGGCGCGAGTCGCGACGAAGCTCGTCGCCGTGCGCTTGAGCTGCTGCAGTTGGTGCAGGTGACCGACGCCGAGCGGCGTCTCGACCAGTATCCCCATGAGCTCTCCGGTGGTATGCGCCAGCGCGTGATGATTGCCATCGCGCTAGCCTGTGATCCGAAGATGTTGATCGCGGATGAGCCCACGACAGCGCTCGATGTGACCATTCAGGCGCAGATCTTGGCGCTGCTTGCGCAATTGAAGCGTGAGCGGGGTATGTCCATGGTGTTGATCACTCACGATCTTGGGGTCGTCGCCGGTGTCGCTGATCGCGTGGCCGTGATGTACGGCGGTCGGGTGGTCGAGCAAGGCCCAGTGAGTCAAATTCTGCTCGCGCCACGACATCCCTATACCCGGGCGTTGTTGGCGTCGATGCCGCGCATCGACGAAGTTGGCAATGAACCGCTGCAAGCGATTGCCGGCCAACCACCTAATCCGCGACGCCTGCCGGCAGGTTGCGCTTTTCACCCACGCTGCCAATCGGTGCAGACCGAGTGTCGCGAGCAGCGGCCAACGTTGCTGCCCGAGGGCGAGCGTTGGCTCGCTTGCCACCACCCAGAGACACGCGAGGTGTCCTCATGAGTGAACCGCTGCTCTCTGTTCGCGATCTGCGCGTCTGGTTCCCGGTCGGCGATGGCTTGTTCAAGCCCAAACGTTCGCTGCGCGCAGTCGATGGCGTCAACTTCGAACTGCGTGCCGGCGAGGCGCTTGGAATTGTCGGCGAGTCGGGTTGCGGCAAGTCAACGCTGGCGCGTGCCATTTTGCGTTTGGTGCCAAGCAGCGCCGGGCAAATCGTCTGGATGGGCCAGCGCATAGAAGGCTGGAGCAGCTCGCGCATGCGCAGCTTGCGCAGCGAGCTGCAGGTCGTGTTTCAGGATCCGCTTGCGAGTCTCGACCCGCGGATGACCGTCGGCGAAATCGTGGCTGAGCCGCTGCGGGTCCATGCGCCCGAGCTTGATGGCAATGCAAGGCGAGAGCGCGTTGCCGACATCCTGCAGCGTGTGGGTCTTTCGGCCGATGTGATCAATCGCTATCCCCATGAGTTTAGCGGCGGACAGTGTCAACGCATCGGTATTGCACGTGCCATGGTGTTACGACCAAAGCTTTTGGTTTGTGATGAGCCGGTCAGTGCGCTTGACGTGTCGATTCAGGCGCAGATCGTCAATCTGCTTGCTGATTTGAAGCGTGACTTCGGCATGAGCATTCTCTTCGTGAGTCATAACCTTGCCGTGGTACGAAAACTTTGCGAGCGCGTGCTGGTGCTCTATCTCGGCAAGCCGATGGAGCTCGCGCCCACTGCGGCGCTTTATGAAGCACCGCGCCACCCGTATACCCAGGGCTTGTTGGCGGCGGTACCCATACCGGATCCGCGCCTGCAGCCGGCTAGGCTGGGTACTGCTTTGGGCGGTGAGTTGCCATCGCCGCTTGCGCCACCATCGGGTTGCGTGTTTCGAACACGCTGCCCGCGAGCCGTTGCCCGCTGTGCCGACGAGGTGCCCGAGCTTGAAGTTGTCGCAGGCGAGCATCAGGTTGCTTGCCTGCGTTGGCAGGAGTGATTTTGGAGTGATGAGCATGAGGCGACTTGAAGGAAAAGTAGCGTTGGTAACCGGTTCAGGTCGCCGCAAAGGATTGGGTGAGGCGATCTGTCATCGTCTCGCTGCCGAGGGTGCCAAGGTGGTGGTCTCGGATCTTGGCATTCCCGCCGCGCATTTGCCGGCTGACCGTATTGGTACCCAGGCTGAGCTCGATGGTGTGGTTGCCGACATTCGCGCCGCCGGGGGTGTCGCCGCTGCGGTAGCGCTCGATGTGCGTGACGAGTCGCAGGTCGAGGCGGCGGTGGCCTTTGCTCGCAGTGAGTTCGGTGGCCTTGACATACTCGTCAATAATGCTGGCGTCGGTTACCTCATGCAGCCGTTCACCGATATGCCTTTAGATCGCTGGCAAACCGTGCTCGGGGTAAATCTCACCGGGGCATTTCTTTGTAGCAAACATGCAGCACGTCTGATGATCGAGCAGGGCCGTGGCGGTCGCATCATCAATATTGCGAGCGTTGCCGCAAAGTCAGGGTCACTGCACTTGGCGGCTTATGCGGCCTCCAAACACGGCATGATCGGCTTTACCCGCAGCGCTGCGCTCGAGCTCGGCAAACACCAGATCACCGTCAATGCGATTTGCCCTAATCACGTGACCACGGGTCTTGGCAGTCTACAGAACGCTTATCGTGCCGAGCAGCGCGGTCAGTCGGTCGAGGAGTATCTGGCTGAGATGCGCGGTCGCATCCCGCTTGGACGAGTCGGTCTTGCCGAAGACACCGCCAAGGCCTGTGCGTTCTTGGCATCAGATGAAGCGGCCTACATCACCGCCGAGGCGATGAATGTCTCGGGCGGACAGGAAGTGCATTGACATGAAATTGTTCTACACGCCGATCAAAGGCTACGTGCATACGATAGAGACGTTGATCCACTACGCCGAGTTGCGTGATCAGATCGAATTGGTGCCGACCAAGCCTTTCGATGCGGCCTGCGAGCTCGCTGCCATCAATCCACTTGGCAAGGTGCCGACGCTACAGCTTGCGAGCGGCGAGTACTTGGCCGGTGGCCCGGTGATCTACGAATATCTCGACAGTCTGCATCGCCGTCGCAAGTTATACCCGGCGCGCGGTCCGCAGCGATTCACGACCTTGCGTCAGCTGTGGATGGCGGATGGCTTGTTCGATACGTTTGTCTTGCTAATTATTGAGTCGTGGCTGCAGACCACTGAACAGCGTCCCGCTTACATCGCCCGTTGTTGGTCGAAAATTGTTGCCATGCTCGATCAGATCGAACGTGACGTGCCGGGTTACGCGCGTCTCGATATCGGTCAGATGCGTACGGTGGCTGCCGTGCAATTCCTGCGCCTTAAGATGTCGGCGGTGGGCAGTGCCTGTGTGGGTCTAGACCCTAAGTACGATCCACTGCATGAGAGACCGGCGCTCAGCGCATGGTTGAAACCGCTCGCCCGCAAGAAAATTTTTCGTGAGCCACTGATCAGGTTGGAGTGACGATATGCCGATTCCGCATCGACGCATCAAAGGGAAGCTGCATTACACCAGTGACAAGCACGGCCAGAAGGGTGTCGAGCGCGGTCGCGAGGAGTTCACGATCACGGTGCACGCCGATGGCCGGCGCACGATCCGCGCCTACACCGAAATCGACGATGCACCCAATGTCATGCGTGACGTGACGCTGAGTCTCGATGCGGATTGGCGTCCCGAAGACTGCTTCGTGCGCCTCTCGGTGGGTGATCGGTTTGTTGGGTCCAGTTGGTTTCGTTTCACCGACGATGGTGCCGAGTGCGAGGGTTATACCGTCGCGGAGGGTCGGATTTCGCAGCGCTATCCGCTGCAGCAACGGCTCGATGCCTTCGGTACCCATCCGATCCAGGCCGATGCTTGGTTGATGGGCATTTATGACCCCGCAAAGGGGCCGGGCATTGGGCTATTTACCAACCTGCTTTTATGTTCGCTCGATCATCGCGGAGCGACGGGTCCCATGATCGTGCGGCATCCGCTTGGCGTGCGGATGCAATACGTCGGCCTAGAGCGCATTACGGTCAAGGCGGGTACTTTCGATGCACTGCACTATCGCATCATCGAAACCGAAGAAGGCGATGTCACGAACAACGAGCCGGGTAAACACCCGCCCTATGATCTTTGGTGTACGCCTGATGAACGCATTTGTCTTTTGGCCTATGTCACGGGTTACATGCAGACGCGTTACGAGCTGACGGAGCTCGAGGTGTTCGAACCGCGATGACGCGACTGCGGCGGGCTAGGGCCGCGGCAAACGCTCCACGAGTTCAATGAGCTCACCCGCGGCGCCCTTTAGTAAGCCGGCGCGACGGCCGTCGTAGGGCGCAGCGCTGACGCTCTGTGGGGTGCGTAACCAGGGCAGCGCTCGCGAGTCGAGATCGGTCACTTCGAAGCTGACTTTCGCTAGGCCCGCCGGTAGTTCATCTGTGGGGGTGGCGCGTGTGGTGGCTGTCGTCGGGTATTGATCGAGCTCAAGGATAAAACCATCCGAGATCGCGACAATAGCCAAGTCGCTCTCATGATCTGCGGGCAGTCCGTGTGCAGCGTTGAGAACATTGACTTTGGCCTTGTAGGGCTCGGTCACTTTCGCACCGAGTACCTCGCTGTAAAAGCGGCGCATTGCCGTCATCTCGGGGCCGCCGATCACGGCGATAAACGTGCGATCGACATAACTGGCCGCCGGAGTCTTGATGAAGGTTCCGCCTTGCGGCGGAATGCGAGTGAAATAGTTGAGCTCCCCAGCTGGCCCCAGCGCTTGCATAGCGATGACGCTGCCGTTGGACCCGAGCGCCTCAGGCGGACCGATGACTTTGAACGATGAGCCGGGCTCGGCAAACTGCGCCGCCAGCGCGTCGGGGTCCTCGACCAAGATTTCGTTGGCATTCCAGCCGTGGGTCTGCAGTGCTTGATACCCCGAAGCATGGGGGCGCTCGATGACGCGCAGCCAAGTCGGTGCGCCGCTAGCGGCTTGTAACAGCAGTTGTCTGGCGCCGGTCGCGGCGGGGCTTGCCCAATGCTCTGCAAGCTCAGCGCTTACCGTGCTGCGTTCGACGACTCGATAGCCGAGTTCTTCGACGTAGCCGCGCTCGACAGGTTCGAGCTGGCCGACCACCAGTGTGACCACGAGAATGGCTTCGAGCATGAGGCTTACCCACAGAACCTAGCGGTTCGGGTATGTTCGACACTCCATGACGATTTGTCGAGGCTTTGGAGTCGCACGTGATCGACCTGTATTACTGGCCCACACCTAACGGGCACAAGATTCCCATCATGCTGGAAGAGTGCGCTCTGTCCTATCGCGTCAAGGCGGTGAACATGCTGCGCGGTGAGCAGTTCAAGCCTGCTTTTCTCAAAGTGAATCCGAACAACAAGATTCCGGCGATCGTCGATCACGATGGCCCGGGTGGCACGCCGATCCGTCTTTTCGAGTCGGGTGCGATCTTGCAGTACCTCGCCGAAAAGACCGGTAAGTTCATGCCGCGGGCTAAGCGTGGTCGTTATGAGGTACTGCAGTGGTTGACCTTCCAGGTTGCCGGTGTGGGGCCGATGTTCGGGCAGTGCGGGCATTTTCTGGGCTACGCACCGCGTAAGATCCGCTATGCCATCGACCGTTACCGCAACGAGACGCTGCGGCTTTACGGCGTGATGGATCGCAGGCTGCGCGATCACGAATACCTTGCGGGTCAATACTCCATCGCTGATATGGCGACTTGGCCATGGGTGAGGGTGCGCTGGCTCCATCAGATCGATATTGCTGAGTTCCCCCACGTGCAGCGTTGGTATGAGGCCATCGGGTTACGTCCCGCTGTGCAACGGGGCATTGGCGTGCTCGCCAAACGCGAGAAGATCGGCAACCCAGATGACAAGGCGCGTGAGGCCTTGTTTGGCCGCAGTCAATTGACACAAGGACGGCGAGGCTAGGGTCGCAGAGGCCAGGGTCGTTGAGGCCAGGGTCGTCGATGCCGGCGACCGAAGCCGACAGCTCACGGTGCGGTCAGTGCAGCGGGTCGTTGACGGCAATGACTGCCCGACTGCAGAGTGGCGGCGTAATATCGTTGTTGACTAAGGCTCCGCGGGAGCCGCAAGTGAGGACCACGCATGAAAGCCATTCCACATAAGCGCAGTCGCGAAGTCGAAGCTTGGCTCAAGAAAGAGCTCGTCGAGCAAAAGAAGCGCTACAAGAAGATCGTCGCTGAGCAAGACGCGCTGGCGCCGAAACGCGACAAATGGGTCGCAGACTTCCTGCATCGTATCCAGACGCGTGGTACCCACATTCACTGGGACCAGATGCGTAAGGTCAGACCGGAAGAGATCCCGGTCAAGCCCAAGCGTAAGTTCCGGGTCGTATTCTGATCATCGCCGCGGAGGACTGAACCATGGCACGCCCACATATCGAACCCTTCGTCGACCGCGACGTTCCGTTCAAAAAAATGACCCTGCCGGGTTTCCCGAAGGGTATGCAATACAAGATGCTCTCGATCGACACCGACAACGGTGCTTGCTCGATGACGGTCTTGTTCGAGCCGGGGTACAAACAACCGCCCGGTATGAGCTACACCGAGTACGAACTGTTCATCATGACGGGTTCGATCACCGTTGGTGACAAGGTCTGGGGACCCGGCAGCTATTTCTTCGTGCCTGCCGGCGTCGCTATTGAGGCGATGAGCTCGCCACGCGGTGCGACCGGCATCATGTTCTACAACCATGGTGAGCCGTCGTTCGTCGAGTCAACCAGCGATCACCCGCGTGCCGAGCGTGACCGCCTGGCCAAGATCAACGCGTACGAGAACATGCAGTGGACCTCGACGAATTTCTTTCCGGCAACTGCACCGGGCTGTCTCGTCAAGGTGTTGCGTTTCGATCAGCGCACGCATGCATTCACTTTTCTCTATTGCATGACGCCCAACTTCTGGCAGGACAACATCTCGTATCACGATTGCGTCGAAGAGGCCTACCACATTTGGGGAACGTCTTGGATGATGCAGTTCGGCGATTTACCGACCGGTGGTTACTTCTGGCGGCCGCCGTACATCAATCACGGCGCCTTCGGCTGCAAGCTCGGCACGCTCGCCATTGGCCGTACCGACTCGCAGCTCTACAACCACTTCCACTTCAATCCGTGGACGACTCCCGAAGAAAACCAGGAGCGAGCAGCCAGCCGGCTGTTGCATCGCAACCCTGAGCTTTACAAGTGGGTCAACACCCATGGGCACAACCACCCGGTCGACTTTGAGTTCGACCATGGTCACGCCCATGGCGACACGCCTCACCACCATGGTGACGGGGTGGTCGATCACGGCCACAAGAAAAAGCGACGTCGCCGGCGCTAAGTCAGCGCCGTTCGCCGGTTAGCGTCGGTCGTCTGTCAGCTTGCGCTCGTCGATCAGAGTGCGCATGCGGCAGGCGCCGGCGCTAATCCACTGCCAGACTCGCGTGCGCAGTTTGCAGTCGTCATCGACCTGAATCATTTCGTACAGATAAGTATCCGGTTCGCCGCGACGCACCCAGTAGAGCAATAGCGTGCGTCGATGCTCATCGAGCGGCTCTTCAGCTGCCCAGCCTTCAATCAAGTCGCTGTCAAATCGCAGTTTTCCGTCGACAAAATTGCCGCGAAATTCCCGCACTTCCGTGCGCCCATCTGCCCAGCTGTATTCGTTGGTTTGGTGGTATTGCCACGGACCCTCGTTGAGAACCCGACACGTCAGGCGCGAGGTGTGTTCGTCGATCTTGTTGCCTTCGGCATCGTAATAGCGATAGGTGCCAACCCAGATGCCAGCCTGTTTGGCGAGCAAGGGCATCAGGCTGGCGAGGTCGACGCGTGGTGATTGGGTCATGGGGTGAGTCTCCTGTAGTGCAAGCTAGGCTAGCATCGGTGCAGGTGGTGCAAAGAGTATGCGGTCAGCTTCGGGACTCGGTATTCTTCGACGTTGTCCGGCCCGCGGGCCTTCTTATTCGGAATTTCTTACATGAGCGTCGATAACCCTGTTCGCACGAGCGATGCCTTGCGCAATGTGCGTTACGAAATCCGTGGCAAGCTCGCGCGACGAGCCCAAGAGTTGTCCCGCAAGGGCTACGAGGTGATCTCGCTCAATATCGGTAACCCGGCGCTGTTCGGCTTTCGTACGCCCGAGACCATGCGCCTTGCAATGATCGAGAACTTTCCCGACAGCGAAGGGTACTGTCACCAAAAAGGTATTTTCCCGGCACGCGAAGCGGTCGTCATGCAGCAGCAAGCACGCGGCGTCGTAGGTGTCAGCGCCGAAGAGGTGTTTATTGGAAATGGCGTCAGCGAACTGATCGATCTTTGTCTGCGTGCATTGTTAAACGATGGTGATGAAGTTCTCGTGCCGAGTCCTGACTACCCACTTTGGAGTGCGGCGGTCAACCTCAACCGTGGGCGCGCCGTGCACTATGCCTGCCGCCCCGAAAACGGCTTTGTTCCTGATGTGGCTGAGCTCGAATCGATGATTACGCCGCGCACCCGTGCGATTGTCATCGTGAACCCCAATAATCCGACCGGGGCGGTTTACCCTCGTAGCGTACTTCAAGGTATCGCCGAGCTCGCCGAGCGCCGCGGCCTCATCGTGCTCTGTGATGAGATCTATGACCAGATTCTCTACGACGATGCCGAGTTCGTGCCGATGGCAACCTTAGTCCACGATACCGTGTGCGTGACGCTCTCGGGTCTCTCAAAGGTTTACCGTGCTTGCGGCTATCGGGTCGGTTGGGGTGTTGTCTCTGGCAATCTGCGTATCGCCAGTGACTTTCTTGGGGCACTTGAGTTGCTCGCCTCGCTGCGCCTTTGCAGTAACGTGCCAGGACAATGGGCGGTGCAGACCGCCCTTGGGGGCTATCAAAGTATTCGTGAGCTGACTCGACCCGGCGGGCGACTCTATGAATCGCGTCGGGCCATCATCGATGCGGTGCGAGACGAGCCGTCGCTCGAGGTCGTGGCGCCAGCCGGTGCGCTCTATGCTTTTGTGGGTGTCAACGACAGCATTGCGGGCTTTGACGACGAGGCTTTTGCCTTAGACCTGCTTGAGCGTAAGCACGTTCTGGTCGCGCCGGGGGTGAGCTTCAATGTGCCTTACAAGAACCATTTTCGTATCACCAATCTACCGGATGCGGGGCAACTGCAGACGGTCTTTGCCCGCATGGCCGAGTTGCTGGCCGAGTATCGCGCTCGAAGTCCACATTCTGCAGCGCTAGTTGACGCGCGCAATCGCTTCGCAAGTTGATCGAACTTCCACCGGCCATCCACCAATTACTGGACGCTGGCCTTGGGCTGGTCGTCGAAACCCGTTCGCGAGCCGCTGCCGTCCGTCTTGCGTATGCGTGGCAGCGTTCACAGCGAGAAACAGTTTGGCCGTCACCGCTGGTCAGCTCGGTCAGCGGTTGGCAGGCCGCGCTCGCTGCCCTAGAGGCTCGCGAGGGCGAACTGAGCATGCGCTTACCGCTGCAGCCGCTCGAAGAGTGGGTGCTATGGCGGGAGGCGGCCGAACGACGTTTGGCGACCCACGACAGCGCACAGCTGTTTGCGCTTTCAACCGACCGGCTCGCCGATCTGATGGCTGCGGCAGCCCGTCTTGCTTGCGAATGGGGTGTCAGTACTCCCGCATTGAGTCGTGACGATCGGATCGAGGGTCGTTGGCTCGCGTTGTCAGTAGCCGAGCTGCGCGAACGGGCGCGCGAGCGTGGCGCGTTGCCGAGCTTTGACTTACCCGAGGCCTTGCTCCGCGGCACTCTGCGCACGCAGCACCGACATTATCTGGCCGGATCCTTGCCGCGACGTATCGAAGCGCTGTTGCAAACCAAAGGCTTGAGCGCCGTGCAACTGCCGATCGCGTCAGCGACTAAGCGGGTTTGTGTCAGCGTTGCTGCCGATCCGCTTGAAGAGCTTGAGCGCGCAGCTGAGTGGGCCCGCGCCCGGCTCGAGGTCAATCCACGGGCCAGGCTGTACATTGTGGTTCCGCGTCTTGCGCACTATCGCGACGCGGCTGCGCGTATCTTTGAGCAAGCGCTGACGCCTCACAGATTGATTGATGGCAGAGCAGAGACCTGCATCGATATCGAAGGTGGCTTGCCGCTTACGGGCTATGCGCAGCCGTCTGCTGCGCTTCGCTCGTTACGCTTGCTCGCAGGCACAGCGACGACCTCGGAGTTCGCTGAATGGATCGAGAGCTCGGTTTTCAACGATCTTGATCTCGCTGCGCGTGCCCGTATTGCCGCGGCGCTCAGAGCACGGGCGCCGCGGCGTGTATCCATGGGTGAGTGGCAAGTGCTCTTGCAAAGACTGTCCTTGCACTCGAGCGTCGATGAGGCCGTTCTGCAGCGCCTCGCAGAGCGTTTGTCACGCGCCCACCGATCACTTGAAACTGCAGAGCAGAGCAGTTTTTCGTCGCGGTTCGCGCTCGCGCTTGACGAGCTTAAAAGTCCTGCTGTTGGCGCCGCAAGCTCCGCGGTACAACAGGTCAGTCAAGAGTGGCAGCGTTTCCTCGAACAATTTGCAGCGTGTGAGCGCTGGCATCGCTGCCGCTCAGTGGGCGAGGCCGTCGCCCTGCTGAAGGCAATGGCCGAACGCCACCGCTTCGCGCCCTCGCAGGGTGAGGCAGCAGTGACACTCACTCGCGCCCTCGATCATCCCGTCGTGAAGTATGACGGCATCTGGGTCGCCGGGCTGCAGTCCGACACTTGGCCTGCTCCGCAGCGCTTCGATGCATTTTTACCGTGGGAAATGCAGCGCGCTGCGCAAATTCCGCTCTCCAGTGCAGCGGGTCAAACTCGCTTGGCACAAGCCGCGATGCAACGCTGGGCGAGCTGCAGCGACGAGCTCGTTTACTCCTGCGCCCGCGCCGATGGCGAAACCGAGCTCCAGCCGAGCGTATTGCTGCGCGATTTGCCACCGTTAGATCCGTCCCCTTGTGTTTCATTGGCTGCTCGCTTGAAAAAAAGCAGCACGACCACTCTCGAGTCGATTAGCGATGAGTATGGGCTGCCGTGGTCTAGTGAGGCACTGCTACCGGGTGGCGGCCAGGCGCTTATCGATCAAGACGCCTGTGCGTTTCGGGCCTATGCCCATCGGCGCCTGCTCGGGCGTTTTGAGCAGGATGCCGAGCACGGCATCTCTGCGCTGTCCCGGGGCTCGTTCATGCACCACGCGTTGCAGTATCTCTGGGCCGAGATCGGTGACTCGAGAAACCTGCTGCGGCTTGATGTCGCTGCGCTCATGGCGATTCTTGAGCGTGCGCTTGATGATGCGGCGGCCGTGACGTTGGGTGGCCTTACAGACGATGGCGTGCAAGTACGGAGCATCGAGCGTGAGAGAAACCGCGCACGCGAGCTCATCCAGTTGTTGCTCAATGACGAGAGGACGAGACCCGCCTTCACCGTGCTGCTGAGTGAGCATGCGCTCGAGACACAACTCGGAACAGCGCGAGTCTCGCTGCGCATCGATCGGGTTGATCAAATCGTTACGGCCGACGGTCGGCAGGCGCTTGCAGTGATCGACTACAAGAGCGGCAGGCATCAGAGTTTGGCGTTTGGTGGCGAGCGTATTGAGGCAATTCAATTATGGCTTTATGCCATCGCTCTAGAGGCTGCAGCCGAGTTACCGGTGGTCGC
>Ga0169931_10000606_pt1 | contig 59521 bp, 43 predicted proteins | sample Kivu_15m_20L_FD_129675 | JGI IMG/M metagenome (GOLD analysis project Ga0169931, IMG submission 129675) | Freshwater microbial communities from Lake Kivu, Western Province, Rwanda to study Microbial Dark Matter (Phase II) - Kivu_15m_20L... | ecosystem: Environmental > Aquatic > Freshwater > Lake...
GAAGGAGGCATTGGGCGGGCGCACGCCGACGGAGTCCGCGCAGCAGTTGACGGAACGAGGGAAGCGGGAGAAAGTAACCGCCGGTCTCTAAACCGATCTGCTACTCAACGTGGGGGGACGTCGGGGTCGCCACCCGGCATCGATGTACCGTCGCACCTGCTCGACGAGTGCCCACACCGCGGCCTGCTCTTCCGGAGCAAGGGCCAGGAAGTCGGGCTCATCTCGCCGGGGAACCACCAGGCAGTGGCCAGGATTCAGGGGGAAGGCGTCCTCGAAGGCCACGGCGAGGCCGTTCTCGGCGACGATATTGCCGTCAGCGAGTCGGCTACAGAAGATGCACGGCACAGGGTGACACGTTACCATCCAGGATGACTAAATCGACGCGCCTGCATTCCACGGCAGCGTGTCATCCAGGAAGTGCCGGCCCATACCGAGTGAGGCCACGAACTCACCACCCATATACCGCTCCCGAACCGCGCTGTGCGCGAACCACTCCGGCGCGCAGCGCTCCCCTCGCCGGGCCATGTCGTACACCACGTCCAGCGGCAGGTCGCGATTGGGCGCGTAGGCCAGCGCGACGCGGCATTCGCCGGCGCCGGTGCGCACCGCGTGCAGCGCGGCCTGGCGCGCGGCATAGGCGCCGGCGCGGTCGATGTGGCTCAGGTCCTTGCCCGACAGCGCGCCGCCGCCGATGGGCACGCGCGGGCCGTAGTAGTCCACCACCAGCTTCCTTCCGGTCTGGCCGTTGTCGCCGTCGCTGCCGCCATTCAGCAACGGACCGTTGGGATTGATCAGCAGCTCGATATCGCCGAAGGCCGTCGCCCATCGCGCGTCTTGCCGGCGCAGGGCCTCGTACGCGTCGCGCAAGTCATCCCTAATCCACACCGTGAGATCGAGGAACGCCGCGTCGGCCTGCTGCTGCAGCGTGACCAGGATCTGCTCCACCTGCCAGCGGTCCGTGCTCTCGCGCATGCGCACCAGGAGCTTGCCGTCAGGACCTTGCCCGATTAGCCGCCCCGACCGGCAGCTGGCCGCCAGGGCCTCGCCAAGACGATGCGCCAGGTAGTGCTCGGGCGGCAGCCAGCCGACCCGCGCGTCGTAGCCCGCCCAGCCAATGGCAATGCACTGGTCGTTGACGCGATCGGTCCACGTGCGCGGGTCCTCGCGGCGCTGGCACACGGTGTCGGTCACCTCGTAGCGATCCGCGTCGATGGCATTGCCGGGCACGTAGCCAATGCCGCGCCCGACGGCACGCACAATATCGGCCAGCGCGCGCCGCAAGGGCCGGCGCGAGACAATGCCGCCGGTGAGAAAGACCTGGTCGGACCAGGTGCTCATCTCGACCTGGCAATAGGCGCGCGGGTCGGCAGCGTAGCATTCGGCGACGATGGCATCGGCGACCTGGTCGCAGAACTTGTCGGGATGCCCCGGCAGGACGACTTCACTCATGCGAATCATGACGGCACCTTCGACAATTGCGTGTAGGACAGGGCCACGCGCTTCAACTCGGCGGGATTGCCGTCGCGCGTGACAATGACGTGCAGGCGCGTGGCGGCCACGGCCGCCGCCACCATACGGGGCGCGAGACGCTCGATGTAGCCATCGGTGACGACCACCGCCGCGCTGGGACGCGTGCGCAGCACGTGCTCGAGCACGCAGGTCATGCTGGTGCCGCCGGTGGTGTCGCTGACCAGCTGGCCGCGCTCGATGCGCGCCGGCGCCACGAGGTCGCTGAACGCCCAGAAGGGCCGGCGAATGTAGCGCGACAGCCGGCCCAGCAGCGCGACGACCAGCGGCATCTCGGCGGCCATCGAGCCGCTGACGTCGAGATAGACCTGCGCCGACCCGACTCGCTTGGGCACCGGCGTGGCCCAGTGGGCCTCGGGCAGGAACGGACTCCAACCCGCCCTGAGCGCCGCGCGGCGGTCGCCGGCCGACAGCACGGGCAGCGTGAACGCGCGGTCCACGGCATCGCGGTTCACCGACCGCGGATCCGGCGCAAGGTGACGCCGCAGCACGTCGTAGGCCTGGCGCCGCCACCTGGTGAGGCCAGGGTCCACGGCCGTCACATGGCACCCGTAGGCCGCCGCGCCAACGCCCGGACGCGGGTCGCGGAAGATGCCCGACCCGTTCATGGCCTTGAGCGCATCCTCGATGGCCTCGGCCAGGACCGGCGAACTGTCGGCGGCTCCCGGCACGACGGACCCTGAGGCGTCGTGGTTGCCCAGCAGCCGTTCGGGACGGCGCTGCGCGGCGGCCATGTGGTCGCGCGCCAGGTCGCGAATGTCGTCGGCAACCAGGCGCCCGTTGTACAAGCTTATCCACAACGCTTCGAGTTGCGGCGGCAACTGCGGCTCCGTCTCGCTCTGCGGACGCAGCAGCCGCCGGATCCCGCGCTCCCGCTCGTAATAGTGGCTCATCATCGAGCTGTAGCCCGGGCCCAGCGAGCGATGGATGATGGCGTTGATCACGGCATCAAGCGCCAGGTGCTCCGGCGGCGTGAGCACGGTGAAGCGCTCGGTGTGCTGCAGCAGCACGTGCAGGAACTCGTGGCAAATGACGGCCTTCACTTCCGCGTCGGTGCGGCAATGCTCGGCAACGAACGCCAGGTTGACGAGCAGGCGCGGCTGCGCCTCGCAAGTCACCGCCAGCGTCGGCACCGTATCGGTGAACTCGATGGCCAGGATCTTCAGCACGGCCCGAATCGCCAACGGGTTCTCGTCAATCAGCTCGCGATAGATGTTGCGAAACTCTGCGGCGGTCATGCGTAGAACTCCTGTCCGCTGAACAGCTCGAGCCGGCGCGTCAGGCTGGTGCGCGTCCACAACACCGGCCGGGCCGGGTCGTAACGCCAGGGCGTGCACAGCCCCAGCACCAGCGCCTGGTACAGCGCCTCGTCTGGCGCAAGGGCGCCAATCGGCTTGGGCCGCTTGGTCGCATCCGGCCGGCAAATACACGGCGCCGGCGGCAGCGCCACCGCCTCGCGCGCCTCGGCCTCATCATCAAACCCGCAGTCGCGCAACAGGTCGCGAACGGTGGCCAGCGGGTCGGCATCGCCGAAGTCAAGCCCGACCCTTAGCACCCTGGGGCAGCGGATCGGTCCCGAGCCAAGGCCAAGCACCGTGGTGGCCAGGCGCACGCTGCGGCTGCGGCTGCTGGGGCCGCCGGAATTGGCCTCGCGGACCCAGGTGCCGGCGCCGGTCATGCCGCGCCTCCCCCGCCGAACACGCGCACCGAGCGATCGAACTCCTCCTCGAACGCGCGCGGGTCGGCCAGTGTCAGGTTGTGGACGATGCAGTAGTAGAGCAGTTGCTTGGCGCGGACCAGGCGGGCGGGTTCAAGGCCCGAAAGGAGGCCGCTGATCGTCACCAGTTCCGGATGGGTCGTGCCGCTCGTCGAAATCCGTTCCTGCCAGCGAATTTCGCCATCGACCGTGAGCAGGTCCTGGGCCAGGCGGCCCAGGTCGTTGATGCCCTCGGCGCCCACGCGCAGCCGTCCTGCGGCCGCGGCAGGAAACGCCGCCAGCGCAAAGGCCGCGGCCCGCTCCTTCGGCTCCTGCGCCAGCAACTGCTCCACCGCCAGCGTGCCGGTATCGGCATTCGGACAGGTGGTGACCAGCAGCTGCGCCTTGCGGTCGAGACGGCGTTCCAGGTGGAAGTAATGCAGCCACTGCTCCGCTCCCTTCGCCATCACCGCGTTCCAGGCCAGGCGATGGGCCGCGGCCACCTTTTCTGCCGCGGGCGCGGTGCCCGAGGCGCGCTGCGGCAGGCTGGCATCAAGGACCTTGCGGAACAGGGCATCGCACGCACGGCCGGACGCCGCGTCTGGGTTCACGCCTTCCACGATGAGCGCGGCCAGCAAGGTGCGCGTGATCAGCCGGGTGCGGCGGGGCGAGAGGCGAATGCCGCCCTCGAGCAACGCGGTCGTCACCGCGCACACGTAATCGACGATGCGGGCCGGGCAGCGGTCGAGATGGTCCGTGAAGGCCTGGCGCCACGTGGCGAGCGCCGCCTTGAGTCGGCCGTCGTCGTTCGCGATCGCGCCTTCGCCGGCGGGGGCCGCCACCAGCCGGCGGTCCTTGTCGCTCAACGCATCCCAGTCGCCAACGTCCAGGATCACCGCAAAGCGATCCGCCAGCGCCGCGTCGAGCGGCTCGGCGCCCAGGTAGTCCTGATCGGGCGACTGGTCGGCCGAGCAGGGATTCATGGCCGCCCAGCGGTAGCGCAGCGCGTCGAGCGGCAAGCCCTGGATTTTGCGTTCGTGCACCAGCGAGAAGAGCCGGTTCTGGTGCTCGGGCTTGCAGCGGTTGATCTCGTCGATCAGCACCGACTCGGCGCCCCACACCGTGGCCGGCGTCTCGAGGAACCGCACCGCGGTCTTCTCTTCGTCTGGATACGGGAACCCGACGAGGTCGTCGAATGAAATCAGGCTGGCGTTGTAGTGGCGGTGCTCCAGACCCAGGGCTTCGGAGAGCGAGTTGAGCAGGTAGGTTTTCCCGGTGCCCGAGGGGCCAATCAAGAGCAGCGGGTCTTCGGTGACGAGCGCACTCAGGATGAGGGGTTCGATCGAGTCGAATCCGAACACGCCCAATCCCGGCAGGTGGGCGTTCTTGCGACGAGCCATGACGTCTCCTTTTAGCGGCTTCGCCTCAATGGCCGGGGGCCGCAAGCTGGAATCAAATCCCCCCGTACAACACAAAACCCGCTTCGACATGCGCGCCAAAACGGGTCCTTGGTCCGGTCCGCTTTAGCTGAACTTCTAACGCGCCCGCAAGCTGGTGGTGCTCAAATCGGCGCGAGTCACGGTGAGCAGGTCACGGTGACTGAAGACAGATGGTATCACGAATCAGGTGCTCGGGTGCTGCGCGACTTCGAACGCGGGTTGATGTTGCAGAAACTTCGACCAGAGGGCTTCACGGTGCGGATCGATCCCAGCCCGGCAAAAGACGAGCGGCCTCGCAAAGCTGCTCGAAGTGTGGCCGGATGCCGATAGTCCGTATTACGTGGGTGTTCGGTTGACATAATACGCCCTATCAGACGCTGGGGCAGATCACCAAGAGTTTGCGACGCTCGCCTGGGTCGACTGGTTCAATCATCGGCGGCTGCTGGAGCCTCTGGGCTACGTGCCGCCCGCCGATTTCGAAGCGCTGTATTATCAGTAGGCCGCCGCGGCCTGAGTTAACTAATTCGCTCTCTGAGAATCCCGGTACGATTCACAGGTGTTGTCGCTGGTGGCGCTTGAGGATCAGGAGCACATGAAGGCGAATGCGCGAAAGATCATTGCCACCCGCGAGCGCACGGCACGGGCGCTGACGGATCGCGGTTTTCATGTTTATCCTTCGGCGACCAACTTCCTGTGGGCCCGGCCTCCGTCCGGCCGGTCGGCGGCGGATGTGTTCCGCCAGTTGCGCGAACAAAACATCCTGATTCGCTACTTTCCCGGCGAAAAAACCGGCGAATGCATCCGGGTCACCATCGGAATCCACGAGCAGATGGATGCGTTTCTCAAGGCACCGTCATGACGGGTGTAATGGATTTGCTGGATGGTATCCCCTCGCGCGAGGAAGTGCTTCCGGTCGGATCCACCCTGATTCGAATCGGGGATCGACCCGGTCGAATTATCCTGCTGCTCGAGGGCCGGTTGGAAGTCATCAACAAGCATAACGAGCGCATGCTGCTGGATGCGCCCACCGTGATCGGTGAAATCAGTTACCTCGGTCAGATCACGGCCGTGGCCAATGTGCTAAGTGTGACGAGTGTGCGGTTGCGTGTTATCGATGAAACCATCCTGCGCGACTGGGTGACGCGTCATCCGGATAAAATGATCGATGTGTATTCAGGGCTGTCCAAACTGGCGATATCCCGTTTGCATGGACAGTTTCATGAACGGTATGTCGCCGTAGTGGCGCATGACGGACGCAAAAGCGAATTGCTAACGTTTATCGATCAGCACCGGAAATATTTTACTTCGCGGGCGTTGCTGGCTACCGCCACGACCGGCGCGAGAATTGAAAAAGAACTGGGTATACCCGTCGCGCGACGCGTGCTGTCCGGTCCGGTAGGCGGGGACCAGGAAATCGGCGCGTTGGTATCCCGCGGTTGTGTCGAAGCGGTATTTTTCTACCGCGATCCCTTGTGGGCGCAACCACATCAGGCGGATGTGAATGCGCTCGTGCGGGTATGCGAACTCGCCAATATCCCGCTGGCAACTAATGACGCCACCGCGCGACTGATTGTGGCGGGCTTGGCAGTAAACTCCGCCAAGTAAATCTTTAAGCCGCGATCACCGATCCCGGCTACAGCATCGTTAAAGTTAAGCGGGCTTTGCGTGGAATCCATTTCACGCCGGAGGAAATCGCATCAAACCTTGCTTAGGATTCCAACCCGCGGCCGAATAGTTTCAGCAGGGAGGCGGACAGGGCCGCGCGGGAGCGGTTGAGAATATATAGATGAATGCCGGCGACCCCGTGCTTCAGCAGATCCCGGATTTGCCACGTGATCTGCCCCAGCGTCTAATAGAAACCGTTATGTCATCGGAACAGCCACTTCATACGGACTATCGGCGGACCCGTAGGACCTGTAGGACCCGTAGGACCCGGCTCCATGCCGAGCGTCTCTCGCAGCTGTGCAAAGGGGTTGTGCTTCATGGTGCCAGTGTAAATCCGAACGTGCGGCAGGCCTTCGGCCCTGCCGATCTGCTCGTAGTAGACTGCCCGCACTACCACCATGATGCGGATTCGCTGTGCGCTCGTGTTCGTGCTTGTTGTGCAGGCGCTGATGTCGGCACGTGCCGCGCAGACGCCCGTGGTCTGGTCGGTCGATCGCCAGGAGACGACGCCCGTGAAGGCGGGGGAGCGGTTTGAGGTCGTTGTTGGCGCCACGATTGACTTCGGCTGGCACCTCTATGCGCTCACGCAAACGGGTACAGGGCCGCTGCCGACCTCGATCACGTTGGAGTCGAGTCCGATCTTCGCGCCGGCAGGTGCTCCGATTACAGAGAAGCCTCTCGAAGGGTTTGATCCGAACTTCGACATCGTGACCCAGTACTACGATGACCAGGCACTGTTCCGCGTGCCGGTCCGTGTGGTTGATGGTGCACCCGATGGTGAACACACGCTGACGGTGGCGGTGCGCTTTCAGACCTGTAACGAGACGTTCTGTCTGCCGGCGCGCACGGAACGTTTGCCGCTGACCGTGGTGGTGGGACGGGTGGTCCCTCGTGCGGCAGCGTCGGCGGCGTCTGCCACGGCGGCCGCGGCGGCCGTAGCCCCGGCGCCTGCTTCACCTATTGTGCCGTCGGGCGACACGACATCCGGATCGGGCGCGCCTCGTGAGCGAGTCCCGGTACCGGACCTGGCGGCTTCTGATGCGGCGACGACCCTGGGCGCGTACGCCTGGCTCGCAGCGGCGATGGGTGCGCTGTCGCTGCTGACGCCGTGTGTGTTTCCGATGGTCCCCATTACCGTGTCCTACTTCACCGGCCGCGGCGCACGTTCGCGGCGTGAGGCGACCACGCAGGCGTTGTTGTACGGCGGTGGGATTGTGCTGACGTTTGCGGCGTTGGGCATGACGCTGGCGTTGGTGTTTGGCGCGTCGGGCCTCAACCGGCTGGCCGCCAATCCGTGGCTCAACATCGTCATCACGATCATGTTTCTCGCGTTCGCCGCGAGTTTGTTCGGAGGCCCGCAGCTCTCGGCGCCTTCCTCGATGTTGACTGCGGTGACCGCGCGTGCCAATCGTGCCGGGGCGGCCGGCGCGTTGCTGATGGGCCTTGCGTTCACGTTGACGTCGTTTACGTGTACGGCGCCGTTTCTGGGCACGTTGCTCGTTGTGGCGTCCCAGGGCGACTGGGTGTGGCCGCTTGTCGGGATGACCACCTTCGCGCTGGTGTTTGCGTTGCCGTTTGTCGGGCTCGCGCTGGTGCCGCGATGGCTCCAGTCGTTGCCTCGCGCAGGCACGTGGATGCTCAGCCTCAAGGCCGTGATGGGGCTGCTTGAGATCGCGGCGGCGATGAAGTTCCTCTCAAACGCCGACCTGGTCTGGGGCTGGGGCGTGTTCACGCGCGACGTAGTGATCGCGATCTGGGTGGTTGTTGCGGCCGTGATGGCGGTGTACCTGGCCGGCGGCCTCGCCCTTGGCCATGCGCCGCGGTTGCCGCGTGTGCGCGGAGTTCGATGGGTCCCCACCGCGGCTGCCGCAGTGCTTGCCGCGTGGCTGGCGACCGGCATGTCGGGTCGTCGTCTCGGCGAACTCGAGGCGTTCCTGCCGCCAGTTGATGCCGCAGATCTTGGCGCCGGTCGCGAGTTGTCGTGGATCGTGAATGACTACGACGCGGCGCTGACGCAGGCCGCGTCGGCCGGTGGACGGGTGCTCGTGGACTTCACCGGGTACACGTGCACCAATTGCCGATGGATGGAAGCCAACATGTTCACGCGCCCGGACGTCGCGCGTGAAATGGCGCGATACACACGGGTCCGTCTGTACACCGATGGCCTGGGTGAGCCCTACGAACGACATCAGGCCCTCGAGCAGGAGATGCTCGGTACCGTGGCGCTGCCGTTTTATGCCGTGCTTGAGGCGGACGGCACCCCGGTCGTCGCCTTCGGCGGCCTCACCCGTGATGAGGCGCGGTTTCTGACGTTTCTGCGCCGCGGCCAGACCGACAGCGCGCCGACCGCTACTTCGTTCCGCCCGTAACCGGCGCGATCGTCGACTGCAGCACCTTCCTGCTGCTCGCCTGGACAAAGGCAATCGCCACCAACTGGTTCGGATCGATCGTCGTCATCGCGCGATCTTCGGCGGCGAAGGTCTGCGAGCCGCCGCCCGCGCGGCGACGACCGATGTCCTGGGCGAGACTGCGCGTGATGCCCTCGCGAATCGTGGCCAGGTTGAAGGTGTGGGTCGTGTTGCCCGTGGCCGAGAGCGGAAGCCCCTGTCCGTTGGCGCCGGCCATGCCACGCACCACCATGTGATGTCCGCGAATGCCGTTTTCGCCGCCAAACAGCAGCGTCTTCTCGGCCAGGATCACATGCAGCGTCAAGCCTGAGGCGTTGGCCGGTAGTGCGGTGACGCTCGTCGTCACCGTGATCGCGTCGCCCTTGAGAGCACCCGTGACACTGAGCGCGGCGTCCCCGGGAGTTTCGAGGGCGCGGTCGATGAGTTTCACGTATTCGTCGTAGACCGCAGGCGCACGCGAGCGTCCGCCACCACCGAGGTTGGTGCCTGCCTCGTTGGCGGCCAGTGCGCCGCCGATGTGCATCGTGGGGACACCGTTGATGCTGTAGTAGTCGCGGCGCGCGGCGGTTTCCGGCGTGACCATCGGGTCCGGGCCGGGAATGTGCTGATGGTAGGAAATCGGGATGACCGTGTTCCGATCGTAGCGGTCCATTACGGCGTCAAACGCCAGGTCCGCGGCGACACATGGCGGGCAGGCGGACCCGGTGAACATCTCGACCAGCACCACGCGATTGGTGCGTGCCGGCGTGGGTGTGTACGGCGTGGTCCTGAGTGCCTTCGGCAGCGTGACGTACCGCTTGTTGATCTCCGCTTCCATCGTGTCGAGCGAGCCGTGGCGTTTGGTGTAGAGCGCCGTCAGGGCCTCGGCATCAGGACCGCGCATGAACTGCATCGCGGCGGCCGTGAGGTAGCGGTCGAGCGCCGAGGCCTCATCGCCTCTGGCGTGTTCGAGTTTCGCGAGTTGCACGAGTGCAGCCGGCAGCATCGGGTCGCGACCGACGGCGTCGCGCAGCACGGCCTCCGAACGCGCGGGGTCCGCACGGTAGAGGTTCGTGAGCGACGTCAGGGCCGCGACGTTCACCGGCGTGGCCTTGATCACCTCCAGCAGGAAGGCCTCGGCCTTGTCCTGTTGCCCGCGGTCGATGAAGAGGCCGACCAGTGCCGAGACAGCCGCGGGAGATTCGCTTGATGCCGCACGGTACTCGGTCTCGGCTTTCACGAGGTCGCCGCGCGCCGCGGCCAGTCGCCCAAGTTGATACCGTCCCGCCGCCCGCAGGTGACTCGACAGCGTGGGCGGTGCCAGCGTGGAGAGCAGGGCCTGTTCTGTCTGGTCGAGCAGCACCTTCCGGCCGATCAGTCGTGCCGCCGGCGCGACGGTTTCCTGAAAGCGGGCGTCCGGCGTCGCTGAGGTCGGGATGCGGGCCAGCATGCGCGAGAAGACCTCAGCCGCCGAGGCCTCGGCGTCCGGCATCTGGAGCACGATCGAGAGGACCTGCGCATCGACGCTGTTGAGGACGGGCGAGGTCGGATACGACTGCAGAATCTTGTCGAGTGCCACCAGGCGGTCGGTGGAGCGGCTGATGCGCAGGGCCGACTCAAGCGCCTTCTGTTCCGGGCGGACGATCGCCGTGGTGTCGTCCGACATTTCGCGGAGTGTCGGATCGGGCGGCGGGGCGGCCTGCTGCTGCGCCTGGAACACCGTTGGTGCCAGGCCGATGACGCAAACGGTGATGATGCCGATAACCGACCGGCCGCGCGGGACCGTGGTGTGCCACACGCCTGTCATATCCAAGCCCCCATTCGTTGGTAACGGCCGTCATTCTATCGGGAAATGCGTGTGGCCGGGCAACCCGTCGTGTAGAATCCGACCACTACCCGATGAAAATCCGTCGCGCCGGCGTGTGGGCTCCTGGTTTCCTGACCATCGCGCTTTTCGTGTGCACGGCCGGCACGCAGGAACGAGTGGCCGCGCAGGGGCCATCTGCAGCGCAGGCGCCAGCAGCGACCGGTGTCATTCCCGTGCGTGTCGTGAATGGTCGGTTGATCGTGTTGACCGATTTGGTCGGACTCCGCTACACCAACGAGGCGAGTTTCGAGGTCTCCTTCGACTACCCCGACGCGTTAACGCTGCATCCGGACCAATTCCGGTGGCTGGGGTTCGATCCGAACGATCTCGGGCTGGGCGATCAGCAGCAGATTCATGTGCAGGTGGTCAACGGCCCCCGGTTGTCGTTCTCGGCGCGTGAGGTGGCGCAGGAGGCGTCCGAGGAGCGCGTGCAGGCGCAAAACGACATGACCAAGCTCTTCAGCGACGGGCTTGCCGAACGCAAGCTGAAGGGCACGATCGGTATCGGGCTGTTGCGCAGGTATCACCTCACACTCGACATCGCAGCCGGCCAGCTCATTCTCGCAGCGCCGGCAGCACCCGCCGATCCCACGGCTGTGCCCAATCCGACCGCAGATGTGGTGACGACCTTTGATGTGGTGAGTGACAGGATTGCCGTGCCCGTTGCGCACGTGGACGGCCAGCGCGCCGTCATGACGCTTGGCGGCACCGAATACGATTCGCCGATTGATACGCGTGTGACAGCGCCGCTTGGCAAACCTGCCGGCAACCTGCAGCCGATGACGCTCATGGAGACCGGAATCGGCGCACGTCGGCTCGATCTCTCCCAATACGTCGCGTTTCGCCCGCGCCGGTTTGGTGTGGCGCCCACACCGGCTGCCGACAGTCCGCTGGTCATCGCCGGCGTGAATCTCCTGGAGAAGTTCCGGATCGAGGTCGACTGGACCAATCAACGCATCGCGTGGACGGCCAAGGCGCCACCGGCCTACCCGCAGGAAGACTTTGCGTTCTTCGAAGCCGAAACCGGCGGCACGATGGACGCCCTCGAGGGGTTCCTGAAGACCCATGGGGAGTCGCGTCTGAGCGCCGAGGCGGCATCGCTGCTGATGGATCGGCTCCTTGAACGCGAAGAGGTGACCGAGGCGGACGTGCGGCGCGTGTTGCCATGGGCCGTGCGCACGGCGTTGCCCGGGCGCAAGACCGAGACGCTTGCCTCCTACGTGGAGAAGTTCGTGGAACGTCCGGGTCGCGAAGCGCTCGCGATCGCGGTCGGCAAGGAAGGGTTGACCTACGCACGCGAGGCGTTTGATGCGCGCGTGGTGTACGCGCTTCACCATCGTCTTGCACGTCTCTATATGGCCCAGGAGAACTGGAGCGATGCCTGGAAACACCTGCTGTCGGCGGCTTTCATGGCCCCGGAAGACCTGGAGATTTCGCTGGATCTGGCACGGGTCTACGACAAGCAGGGCCAGGCCCGGCGGGCGTACTCCCGCTACAAGCAGGTAGGTGCGGCACCGGGAGTGCCGCCGGAGATTGCGGCCGAAATCACAGCCGCGCTTGATCGCCTGCGTCCACTACTGCCCAAGGATGATCCGTTGCTCCGTGACGGCGCCGGGCGTGGTGGTCGTGGCGGCGGTGGAGGTGGGCGATGAGTGTGATGGATTCTGCCGGCCTGCGCGGCCGACTCAACACACTGGCGCATCAGGCGCAGCGCCACATCAGCGGGTGGCAGCGCGCGCGCGACCTGAGACGCGGCGTGAGGCGCGCCTTTGTCTGGGCACCCGTCGGGCCGGCGCTGGCGGGTGGTTATCAACTCGTGCGCGTGCTGGGTGGTGGCGGCGGAGTCAGCTGGGCCTGGTGGGTCTGGGCGTTGCTGCTGGTTGCCGGGCCAGTCGTTGCGCTCGCCCTCTGGTTGGTGCGCGCAGCGCGGCAACGCAGTCTGACTCGGCGCCAGTGCCTGGGCGCGTTTGACCTCCAGTTGGGTACACACGACCGATTGGTGACCGCCGACGAATTCCTGGCCGCGGCGGATCACTCGACCTCGGCGTTTCACCTCGCAGCGATCGAAGACGCCGCCTCGCACATTGATGCCGCCGAACAGACGACACTGGCCGCACGCTTGTTGCCGGCGTGGTCGTTGTCCCGGCGGGCCGGCCTCGCGCTGGTCGCCGCGCTGGTGTTGCTCCTTGCCAACCTGTGGGTCGCCACGCGCTTGGCGCCGACGGACGCCACTGCCACGCTGGCCGATGCTGCGCTCTCGCAGTCCGCCGCGTCTCCGGTCTCGCTGCTCCAGCAGTGGCTGGGCCGCGCACCTGCCGCGCCGCGGCCGCAGCGGCCGCCATCCACAATGCCGGAGGCCGCAAGCGCCACCGATACACAGCCGGACAGCACCCCGCGTACGAATCAGACGGCGCAGGACGCCGAAGGGGGATCGCAGTCCGGCGGCCAATCCCGGAGCCGGTCCACCAGCCAGGCGATGAGTAGTGCCGGGTCACCCTCCAATCAGCAGAATCCGTCGCAGCCGCTGGAAGATGATCCGCCGCAGGACCAGCAGGCGCCCTCAAAGACGCCGCCGAAACCGCCGGATAACCGCAAGGGCGAGCCGCAGTCCTCCTCGGCGACCTCCGGTCAAGGCCAGTCCCGCTCATCCAGTGTCGATCGCAGTGCGATTCCGGCCGTCGATCAGCCCGATCGCGCCGGCGCAAACAAGGACGATGGCAAGGATGAGGAAGGCGAAGAGGACGAGGTCGAAGAGGAAAAGACCTCCGGTGCCGAGCGACCGTCGCTTCGCCGCAACAAACCTCCGGTCGATCGCAACCTGTCACCACGTCCTGCCGGCGACGAGCCAAACCCGAACGCCAATGGCCGCAGTGGCCCCGGGGGACGCAAGAAGACACGTGGTGTGCCCGCAATGATTCTCGGCGTGCCGACGCCCGATCGCATTCAAGGCATGACGCATCCGGGCCGTTCGAAGGTGACGCAGGAAAACGCGACGCCTCGCGAAGAGCCGCAGGCGGCGGTGAATGCCGAAGCGCGGCCCCCCAGGCAGTCGCCGGTGGGCCACATTGAACATCCGCGACTGCTGCCCTGGATGCAGTCGCTCGTCGAGAAGTACTTCACGCGAGAGAAGCCGCCGACGGCGGCAGGGTCGGGAGGCCGAGAGTGAGCACGAGTGCAACGGACGCCAGGGAAGCGGCCGCGCGGTTCTGCCGCGTGTATGCCGACATCAAGTCACGAGTCCACCAGATGATGGTTGGCCAGGACGAGATCATCGATGGCGCCATGACGGCGCTGCTGGCCGGCGGGCACGTGTTGCTCGAAGGCGTCCCGGGCCTGGGCAAGACGATGCTCGTGCGGTGCCTGAGCCAGGCGATCGACGCGTCGTTTTCGCGTATTCAGTTCACGCCCGACATGATGCCGGCCGACATCCAGGGCACGTGGGTGCTCATGGAGAACGAACGCGGCGGTCACGAGCTGCGGTTTCAGGAAGGGCCGCTGGTCGCCAACCTCGTGCTGGCCGATGAAATCAATCGGGCGACACCCAAGACGCAGTCAGCGCTGCTTGAGGCGATGCAGGAGAAACAGGTCACGGTCGGGCGCCGGACGTTGAAGTTGCCCGAGCCGTTCTGCGTGCTTGCGACCCAGAACCCGGTGGAACAGGAAGGCACCTACCCGCTGCCGGAGGCGCAGCTCGACCGGTTCTTGTTCAAGCTGGTGGTCGGGTACCCGAAGGAAGAGGACTACGCCGCGATCCTGGATCGCACCATTGGTGATACCGATGTCGTGATTACGCCGGTGATTCACGCGGCGGATATCGTGGCGCTCCGGCACACCGTGCGTGCGGTGCCGGTGCCGGACCACGCCCGGCAGTACGCGATTCGACTGGTCATGGCGACGCAGCCGGGCAGTGCGTATGCGCCGCCGCGCATCAACGAATACGTCGCCCTTGGATCAAGCCCGCGCGGCGCACAGTCGCTGTTGCTGGCCGCCAAGGTCCGCGCATTGATTGAGGGGCGCTATGCGGTCAGCGTTGACGACGTGCGTCGCGTGGCGCTGCCGGTGTTGCGCCATCGCGTGCTGATCAACTTCCACGGCCAGTCCGATCGCATCACTGATGCCGACATCGTGGATGCCGCGCTCGCCGCCGTGCGCGCGCCTCTTGAAGTCGCCTCATGACCGCTGGTCCGATCCCCTTCGAACGACTGTTCGATCCGGCGTTCCTCTCCGCGTTGTCACACCTGAGCCTGTCGGTCAGTCGTGTCGCCGCCGGGGGACGTTTCGGGGAACGTCTGTCGAAAGAGCTCGGGTCGGGCCTGGAGTTCCGTGACTATCGCGGGTATTCACCCGGCGACGACCCCCGTGCGATCGATTGGAACATCTACCGTCGACTCGGCAAGGTCTTCCTGCGGTTGTACGAGGAACAGCAGGATCTGCCGCTGTACCTGATGCCGGATGTGTCAGCGAGCATGTTCCACGAGCCGGAGCCCCGGGCTATCGGAGGGCTGCGGTGTGCGCTGGCGCTGGCGACGATCAGTCTCTCTCACCACGACACGATCGCGCTGTTTCCGTTCGCCAAGACCATGCAGGTGACCGTGCGGTCGCTCTCGGGCAAAGCCTCGACGATGACGTGTGCGGAACATCTGTCGCGCCTCGCGCCGGCCGCACCGGAGGACGGTACAAGCCTGTCGGCAGCGATTCGACGACTCGCCGACATGAATCTGCGACGCGGACTGCTCGTTATCATCAGTGACTTCTTTGATCCGCAGGGTCTGGATGCCGTACGTGATGCTCTGCGCGCCGTTCGGCACCGAGTGCTCTTTGTGCAGCTCACGCGCCCATCGGACGCGTCACCTGATCTGGATGGCGATGTGCGACTGCGCGATTGTGAAACCGGAGAGGTGACCGAACTCACAGTGACACCCGACGTGCGTGAACGCTATCGCGAGGCCTACGCGCGCTTTTCAGCTGACCTGGCCGCCATCGCGAAGTACTACCGCGGTGGTCTGCTGCAGGTGGACGTGGAACGTGATCTGATCACGCAGCTCAACGCGTTCTTCGCAGAAGGGAAGTTGACGGCGTGACGTTTGGCGCCTGGTCACTCGGTGTGGTCGTGGCCGGTCTGGCCGCGCTTGCGGCAGTGCTGTTCGCGCTGCAGCAGCTCCGCACCCGCTATCGCGACGTGACGGTGGTGACGACGCTGTTCTGGAAGCAGGTCAGTCACGAGGCGCCGGTGCGCACGTTGCGGGAACGCTTTCGGCACCCGCTGGCGTATCTCCTGATTCTCGCCATCACCGCGCTCGTGTGGCTTGCGCTGGGAGAACCCCGATGGCGTGACGACTCCGGCAGTGAGTCGGTGGTCATCATCGTGGATGGATCCGCCGGCATGGGCCGGGGGGACCGGTTGAGTACGGCGCTGACGCAGGCGCGTGAAGTGGCGGACACGGTACCGGCCGGCAGGCGGAGTGTCGTGTGGGCCGGCGCAACCGTCCGTCCGCTCCTTGCGACTGGAGAAGACGCGTTGCTGCTGGAGGCACGCGCGAGTGGGCGCACGGCCGAGGCGGCCCCGCCCACCGTCGCGCACGCGATTCACACGGCAGCAAACATGGCCGTCACCTCCGACCGACTCCGCATCATCGTCGTCGGCGATGCCCCTGTGGGGGCGGAGGTCGTGGACGCGCTGCCGGAGCATGTGACCGTGACGCGGGCATCGAGCGTGGAGGCGCCGGATCCGAACGCCGGCATCACGGCACTCGGTGCGGCCGATGCGTTGTCGGGAGCCTGGGACCGCGTGGACGTGTTCATGGCCGTTGAGCGGCCGCAGGGCGCTCCCGCAGCCGCGGTGACCATCACGCTTGATGGCCGGCCGATCGCTGCCGAGGCCGTGACGCGCACGGCATGGCCTGATGGGCGCGGTGAATCGGTTCGTGTACGCGATGTGCAGGCAGCGGGTGGGTTGTTTGAGGCCCGGTTGAGTGGCGACGCGTTGGCAGTCGACGACTACGCGGCCGTGCGGTTGCCGAACAAGCCACTCCTGAAGGTGCAGGTCTCGCCGTCACTGGCCGCCGTGTTGGTGCCTGTGCTGGCCGCCGACAACGGCGTCGAGATCGTGGACGCCAGCCCCGACGTTGCCGTGCGACGCGCCGGCGAGCAGGTCGGCGGTGGCGCTCCAGCGCTGGAATTTGTGGAGGTCGAGCAGCAGGCCAGCGCGTTTCTGCTGACCCATCCGGCGACGGTTGAGGCCGGGGACGCCCTCATGGCCGCGGTCGAGCGAATCGGCCTGCGGCAGATTGATGCCACGAGTCTGGCAAACCAGGTCGGTCGATCGATCGAGGTGACGGTGGCCGCCGGCGATGCATGGCGGTTCTCGGTGTGGGCGCCCCTGGTGACCGACGACTTCAACTTCACGCGTTCTCGCGCCTTCCCTGTGTTTGTGGCCAATGCCATTCGCTGGCTGGCGCAGGTGGAGGCGTGGGCACCGTATGTCGCGGCCGGGCGCACGCTGCGCGCGAGTGAAGGCACGGTGCCGCCGGTCGCGCTGAGTGCCTCCGGGCGGGCGTTGGATGGAGGCGGCCTGGCGCTGGTGCCTGCTGTGGCGGGTGACCTCGCACGGCAGGGGGCTCAACCGCTGGCGGTGTCACTGCTGGCGCCCTCGGTGACGCGCGGCGGTGCGGCGGACGTCCTGCCCGTCGAAAACGTGCGTTCTGGAGCGGCGAGTGCGCCGCTGGTGTGGTGGCTGGTGCTGGCGGCGCTGCTGCTCCTCTCAGCCGAGTGGTACTTCTACCAACGCGGACGGATGCCGTAGTCATGTCGATTGGCTGGCTCAATCCGTGGGCGTTGGTGCTCTTGCCGGGCCTGGTGGCGCTGTGGTTCTTCCCGCGTCGAGCTGCAAGCTGGGCGCATCCCACCTGGCGCGCCGTTGCAGCTGCAGCGCTGATTCTCGCGCTCGCACAACCCGTGCTGCTCAGACGTTCACCGCGCGTGCACGAAGTGTTCGTCGTCGACGAATCCGCCTCGGTGTCGCCCGGTCAGCGCGCCCGTCAGGCCGCGCTGGTATCGGCGAGGCGTCAGGGGCCGGACGATGTGCTGGTGGTGATTGGTGGGATGGGAGAGAGTGTCGCCGGTCAGGAGAGGTTCGGTGCGACGCTCACGGTCGGAACCGAGAGCACATCGTCACTCTCCGACGCTTTGGCGGCTGCGGCGCGACTGGTGCCGGACGAGGGGCGAGGCCGGGTGTGGCTCTTCACCGATGGACTCTCCACCGATCGACGCTGGGGCACAGTTGTGCAGGACCTGATCGCGCGTGGTGTGGTTGTGGAGGCGCACGACCTTGGGGTGGACGAGCGTGATGTGTACCCGGCGCGCATTCTGACGGATGGGGAACTGCGCGTCGGCCAGACCGGTCGTGTGCTGGTGGATGTCGCCGGTGCGGCGACTGGCGTGGTGGTGCGACTGCGTAGTGCTGACGGGCGGGAGCTGGCAACGTCCGGGCCGATCGACAGTGACGGCGGCGTGACGGTGCCGTTGGCGTTTGAGCCGTCGGAAGCGGGGGCGCTGACGTTGGTCGCGGAGGTCGCGCCTGTTGCAGGGGACGTGGAAGTCGACAACAACACCACACGGACAACGGTTGCGGTGCAGCCTCCGCTGCAGGTGCTGTATCTCGGAGATCGCCAACGCGGCGGTGCCGCTGGCATGGAGCGACTGCTGGGGCAGGGCTACGTGGTGCGCGATGGCGGTACGTCGGCAGCGGCAGGGGATCTGGCGCAGTGGGATCTGGTGATGGTGGATGACCGTCCCGCCAGTCAGTTGTCGCCCCAGGAGCAGCGGCGGTTGACCGACGCCGTGTCGCGACAAGGTGTGGGCCTGGTGTTCAGCGGAGGCCGTTCGGCGTTTGGCACGGGTGGCTACGACGGCATGCCGCTTACCGAGGCCGTGCCGGTCGAGTTCGTGCAGCGCGCTGAGAAGCGGGATCCCAGCACGGCGCTGGCGATCATCATCGACACCTCAGGATCGATGATCGGCACACGCATGGAGCTGGCAAAGCAGGTCGCCCGCCTCGCGATCCGGCGCCTCAAGGCCCACGATCGTGTCGGCATCGTGGAGTTCTACGGCAACAAACACTGGGCCGTGCCGCTGCAGTCGGCGGCCAACAAGATCACGATCGATCGAGCAATTGGTCGCATGCAGGCGATAGGCGGCACGGTGCTGCGGCCGGGCCTTGAAGAGGCGTATTACGGGCTGAAGAACGTTGATACGCGCTACAAGCACATTCTGATGATCACCGACGCCGGTGTGGAGACGGCGGACTACGAAGTGCTCCTGCGACAAATCACCAACGACGGCATCAACCTGTCGACGGTGCTTGTGGGGGCGCAGGCGCATAACCAGCTGCTGATCGATTTGGCGTCGTGGGGCAAGGGGCGCTTCTACTCGGCCATCGACCGCTACAGTCTGCCCGAGGTGATTCTCAAGCAGCCCTCAACCATGAAGTTGCCGGCCTACAAGACCGGCGCGTTTTCGGTGCAGACGCGTGGAGGCGCCGGGTGGTGGAGTGACATCAATCGGGGGGCGGTGCCCGCACTTGGCGGATACGTCGAAACCACCGCGCGTGACGAGGCCGAGGTGTTGATGGAAGTGGCCGGGTCGGGTGACCCGGTGGTGGCGACGTGGCGCTACGGTCTGGGCCGGGTGACGGCCGTCACCACGGAGCCGGTCGGAGAGGGCACCCGCAGCTGGAACGGGTGGAAGGACTACGGCCGGTGGCTCGGGCGGGTGATGTCGCGTACAGCGGCCGACATCAAACTCTTCGACTACCAGGTCGAACGCGACGATCGACAGGTGCTGGTGACGGCGCGACGCCTGGCGCGCGATGAGTCCCTGCAACCGGAGGCGGCGCGTGTGATGCCGACGGGCGCCCAGGGTGAGTCGCTGTCGTTCCGAGAAGTGGCGCCCGGCTTCTTCGAAGCCGAGGCCGTCGTGAGTGGCGACGATGTGTTTCACGCACTCGCCGCAGCGCGACGAAACGTAGAGGGCCCTTCGTGGCAGCCGACACGGTTGGTGGCACCGGCCGGGGCCGGTCGCGCGGCTGAACGCCAGGTGTGGCCTGAGGATGGTATCGACCTGGAACGGTTGGCGCGCGTGACCGGCGGGACGTATGTGGCGCCTGAAGATCGCGCCGACGCGTTGGCGGCACCGGCGACCGTGCCGGATGGACCGGGCGCATTGGATGCGTGGCCGCTGTGGCGCCCGCTTCTGTGGATCGCGCTCCTGGGCTACATCAGTGAAGTGGCGTGGCGGCGCTGGCCGCGACGCGCCGTGGGGAGACGCGCATGATTCTCGTCACAGGCGTATTGGCACCGGTCCTCGTGGTGGCGTCAGCCGGACTGCCGCAGTCGAGTGTGGTGGTGCCCGTACGCATCGATCCACCCGTCGTCGAACGCATCTACAACCAGGCGATTCTCGCGGATGGATCGCCCGACAGGGTCAGTGCCGACCTGGAGCGGCAGTGTGGCGATGCCGCACGCGTGGTGGCGGCGCGCGCCCGTGCATGTCTGCTGCGTTCGCATCTGGAGTGGCGGCATGGCCGCGCCGACAAGGCCATGGCCGCGGTGGAGGCCGGGCTCGCCGTGTCTCCGACTGATGAACTCACGTACCACAAGGCGCGCCTGCTTGACGCGGCGGGCCGCGGTGCCGACGCGCGCGACTGGTACAGCCGTGCGATCGAGCGGACGACGAGCCCGACGTTGCGGGAGTCGATTCGCCTGCGGCTGACGTTCCTCGATGCCGTGGGCCAGAACGTCGAGAGTCTCACGGCGCTGGCGAAGACGAGGCCGCGCGAATTCCGCAACCGCGTCTCGATTGCGCTGGCCATTCTCGATTTCGACAAAGAGGCCGCTGCGCTCTATGAGGTGTATGGCGCGGGTGCCGAGCGTTTTCGCCAGCACGTGCGCGTGGCGCAGTGGGCCATTCAGGCGAAGGAGGCGCCGCGAGCGCAGGCCGAAGCCTGGAGCGCCGTACGCGCGGCTACGGTCGAGCGCGACCGGAACTACGGGCTGAGTCTGCTCGTGGAAGCGCACCTGCTGGACCGATCGCTCGATCGGCTGCTGGATCGACTGGCCGGACAGCCGGCGCTGACACCTGAAGAGCAGCGGGTGCGGGTCGACCTGCTCCGACAGACAGGCCGATTTGCCGACGCCATTGCGCTGTTCTCCAGCGCTCATGGTCGTGACCTGAGTCCAGACCTCCGCCGTGAACTGCTGCGCATGTACCGCGACGCCGGACGCACAGCGGACATGCTCGCCGAGTACGGCCGGTTGATGGCGGCAGAACCGGCCAGCGTCGAATGGCCGGAGGGCCTGGGTCAGTACTACCTCGAACTCGGGGATCAGGCCTCGGCGCGTCAGGTATGGGAGGCGTTTCTGGCGCGCAACTCCGACGTGGGTGTGTTGCTCGCCGGGTCTGACGCGTTGTCGGCCTTTGGCCTGCACGACCTCGCCATGGCGGCTACAGAGCGGGCGCTGGCGGGCGGAGCCAGCGACGAGAGCAAGGCGCAGGTGCGACTGACGCAGGCTGAGTTGTATCGCGCGCGCGGTCTGGTGAACGAAGCCGAGCAGGTGTTGGTGAAGTTGGATGGGGCGCTCGCACCAACCGCGCCGTTGCGCGTCGAGCTTGCCGATGCGTGGGAGCGGCTGCAGCGCCTGGATCGGGCGGCCGGCACGCTTGAGGCGTTCGGCAAAGCGCGAGGTGGACTTGGCGTCGACGAGCAGATGCGCCTGGCCTGGATGTTTGACTCGACCGGGCGCCGCGATGATGCGTTGGCGATCTGGAAGGGGCTGTGGTCGGGTGAAAACCTGGCGGCGCGTCGCAAGCTGGTGGAAGAACGGCTGTTGCTGCTGGCGGCCGAGCTCGGCAGCCTGGGTGAGTTGGCGGTTGAGCTGGAGCAGAAGCTTGCGGCGGGACGCGCAGAACCACGGGAGGTGAGCCTGCTCGTCAGCCTGTACACGAAGGTCGGTGACTCGGTGTCGGCCATCGACGTGGTCACGACCGCAGCGTCGCAACCGGGCGCCACGCGCAAATCCGCGATCGACAGCCTCAGAGAGCAGGCGCAGATCTATCTCGCACTGGCTAACTACGGCGAGTTCCGGCGGCTGACCGAGCGGTTGATGGAGATCGATCCGGACAACAAGACGGACTACCTCCAGTCGCTCTTGATCAATCACATCGAAGCAGGCGCGGCCGGGATGAGCAAGGAAGAAGACCCCGCCGCGCAGCTGCGCCTGTGGCTTGCCGAACTGCGCAAGGTGGGTGGTGATGCGGCCGGCGCGGAGTTTGAGGCCGGTGTGCTCGACATGGCCGGACAACGCGATCTGGCGATTGAGTCGTATCGACGTGCACTCGCGCTGCACCCGGATCGGTCCGACGATCACCTGCTGCTGGCTGACCTGCTGCGCCAGGCCGGACGACAGGCCGAGGCGATTACGAGTCTGCAGTACCTGACGGAAGTCGCGGAGAGTGACGAGTTGTTCCTGGTGGCCATTGACGGCATCACCAACATGCGCACCGCCAGCCCGGCGATCGTGAAGTGGGCGCAGCGCCGGGCGTTGGAGCGGCTGACCGAGCGCGACGACAAGATCTACCTGTACGAGATGCTCGCGGAGCTCTCCGAGGAGAACAAGGACGCCAAGGGCTACATCGCGGCACTGGAGGCATCACTGGCGCATGCCGACAGTCGACGCTCCCACGTGTTGCGCGAGCTCATGGCCGCGACCGCGGATATCACGAGATTCGAAGCGAGCCAGCGGACGGCCGAGCCCAACCGCGAATTGAACGTTGCGTTTGGTCGTCGCCTGGTTGCCCTGGGTGAGGAACTGCCGCCCGATGTGTACGTGGAACTCGGGCGCGCGTTCATCGCGATGAACGATGCGGCGTCGGCTCGACGTGCGTTTGAACTGGCAGTCGATCGGACTGGGCGCGCCGATTTGGTTGTGACGGCGGCGCAGCTGTTCGAGCGGGGCGGCTTTGATGCGGAAGCCGCGCGGGAGTACGAGCGGGCGCTGGTTGGTGACGCCGGCAATCTCGACGTGCTCTGGCGCCTGGCGCGCATTCGGGAGCGCACCGGCGCCCGGCCGCTCGCCCATGCGTCCTATCAGCGTGCGCTCACCGCCATCGTGGAGCGTCAGCCGCGCCAGACATCAACACGCAGCGGGGCGGCAGACTCCGGTACCACCCACGAATACAAACGGCTCTACGGCGTGACGCTGGCCGGGGTGTTGTCCACCTTGCCGGCTGCTGATGCCGCGCGACAGGCCCTGGTCGACCAGTGGAAGACCGTGGCCCTGGCGGAACTCGAGGCAGCCCGGCAGATCCAGCCGCAGCGGCCGTTGTCCGCGCTGCCACGCCTGGACGTGGCGGCCCGCACGTTCCGCGCGGTGGCAGTCGCCGCCACTGCCGGTGCTGGTGTTGACGATGTGGATCGGGCGCTGACGGCCTGGCTGCAGGACGAGATGGGGCGGCTCGCCGTGGAGTCCGATCGTCGCGCGTGGGGTCTCGGGTCGCTCACACCTGCAGCGGGCGTCGACGCGGCTGTGACCTCGCCGGCCTCGATCCCTGCCGCCACCGTGCGCACCGAGGCGGACTTCATTCGGGAGATCGGCGTGGCACTCGGCGCTGGTGATCAGGATGCGGCGCTGACGCAGTACCGGCAGTGGGCCCGGTATGCCGCTCCGACCAAGCCGCCCGTACGCTCTGGGCCGGTGGAACTGCCGGATCGATCGCCGGGGCTGCCCGAGGTGGCGTCGCACGCATTTGGCCGGCTCGATGAGAATCGTTTCACGAGTCTGGCGCAGCACATTCAGACGCTCGTCACAGACTCGGATGATGCCGCCGAGAAGATCATCCTCGACCTTGTGTACCAGTACGAAGTGCCGGCCGTGCCGATTCTCACGCGACTTGAAACCGCACTGGGTGCGCCGCTGATCGAAGAGTCGCGCCTGATGCGTCTGGTGATGCGGCGGACGGACTGGTCGCTCCTCAACATGGTCTACGTGTTGGGGCGCCTCTCAGGCGATCGGCGCATCGACGTGATCGAACGATACGGGCGCGCGGCCGAACTCAATTGGGCCACCTACCTCAAGGGGCTCGGCATCATGCTGCGGCAGCCGCTGGATGAACGTCAGCGGGCGCGGACCATCGAGGTGGTCACCGGGGCGTTTCAGGGCCTGATGAAGCGGGGCAGCGGGCCCAGCCTGTTGCCCAACTTCATGAACTATGCGTTCATCGATCGACTCGACCCCGCCAATGCCCCGGTGGTCGAGGCGGTCGAGCGGTTTCTGGCCGAGCGTCACCCCTCGGTGTTCAAGGTTGGCTTCTTCCGGGCCCACATGCTCAAGGACCTCGGCCGACTCGACGATGCCGTGGACGTGTACGTCGACACCGCACTGAGCATGTGGGTGCCCACGCCCCCGGCAGGTGTCACCACTCAGCCCGGACAGCTCAATCCGTACGCGTTCCAGACCTTTGTACGCAACTTCAGTCTGTGGGCATTCCGCGATCGGCGCGCGATGGTCATGGACCGCCTGCGTGTTCGCGAGGCCGGCGGGTTGACCGACGCGATGCTGGACCTCCGCGTGTATCTGCAGGCTGGCGACCCGCTCGCCAACACCGGCGCCTACCTGGAGGAATTGCAGGCGCTTGCCGATCGTCATCCAACGCACGAGGGCGTGCGGGACCTGCTCGCCACGCAGTATGACCAGCGGGGAGACACACGTCGCGCGGTCTTGGTCGCTGAGCAACTGGTCGCACTCAAGCCGGAGTCGCGCGAGTATCGATATCGGCTGGCCGGGTTCTGGCAGAAGCTCAATCAGCCGGAAAAAGCGCTGGAGGCCACGCGGGGGGCGCCGCTGACCTTAATGGCGCCACCAGTGGTCCGCAATTTCTACATTGAAGCGATCAGCGGCCCGCCCACCCAACGATTCCCCACGCTCAAGAAGGCGCTCGACGACTATCGCAGGGCGGCCGGCCGCACGCCGGTACCGACTGTGGGCTCGGGCCTTGGTACCTTGCTGCAGGCGTTGCCGCCCACGTTCATGACGCTGAACGAGTTTGCGCAGACGCGGGATCTCGAAGACCCGTACCTCTACGTGCGCGACTTCCTCGCCATCGACGCCGAACCAGCACCAGCCACCGCGGCGGCCGACGGCGCGACCCGCCAGGCAACGGCGCTTGTGACTGCCGGTGGTGCGGTGGCCCTCACGCGGGCGACGCCTGCTCAGACACCCACCACGACGTCTTCGCGCCTGGTCACATCGCTGGCGGCGGTTGGCCCCGAAGTGCCGGCCCGTTCGTCACGACTGACCGACGTGGTGGGACGGACGGGAGCCGGCGTCGAAGAACTGAACACCTACCTCACCGGTATTCGGGCCGTGGATGTCGACCGGTCCTCGGTGTTCCTCACCATGCTCGTCGAGGCCACGGCGAGTGCCGGCAGAAGTGAGGACGTGTTGCGTCAGGCCACGACCTCCGACGCCCTTCGCACCATGGCCGTCAAGGATGCGGTGGTGTGGATTGGTGTTGCGGCCACGCAACCGCGCGATCGCGCGGTATCGCTGTATACCCTGGCCGATCAGGCAGGGCGCGGCAGGATGACAAGCCCGGCACTCGAGCAACTGCTGACGGCGCGGCTGGCGGCGGTGGCCGGACAAGGCGACGCGGCGCTGGCGCGGTATCGGGAGTTGGCTACGCGTCTGCTGGCGGGCACCGGAGCGACGCTGCAGCCAAACACGCTGCAGGCCGATGCGTACGGGCGTGACAACGGCGTCATGACGTTCACCGGCATCGGGTTGTGGGAGGAAGGCCTCAAGTGGCTGGACGGACCCCGGTTCGCGCAGCTGGTTGCCGACATGCTCACATTGGCTCGCCCGTCCGACAGCATGCCCGTGCGTGCGGCGCACAGCAGATTCGTGAACGTGCTCTACGTGAAGATGGCCCAGGCCGGCCTGCGCATTCCTGCCCTTGAGCGAGAGGCGCTGGCCATCGCCCCGATGTCGGTGTGGACGCGGCCGGAACTGCTGCAGGCCATCTTCGCTCGTGCACATGCGGGCCGCACGGCCGACGCCCTGGCCCTGTTGAAGCCCGTGATGAGTCGCGAGCTTGAGGTGCGTCCCGCTGTTGACTCCGCACTGACCACGCAGCTGTTCGCCGCGCGACAGTTCCAGGTGGCCCTGGGCTTGTCGGGCGACCTCCAGGCGCTTGGACCCTTTGGCATGACCGGTATGGGGATCGAAGAGTTCAAGCCGTTGTTCGCGGCATCGACGACGGGATGGCCTGAGGCCGCCGGGTGGGTCTCGGCCGTGACTGATGCTGTCTCTACCTGGCTGGCAGACGGCACGGTGAATCGGGACGCGGCGCTGCAGATGCTCGGGCTGACGGCCACGCGGTTCGGGCAGTTGGGGCGGGTTGAGGATCGGACGCGTGTATTGGCAACGTTGGCGCAGGCATTGGCGGCCGCGCCTGCCTCCGTGCGCACCACATCGCTGGGCGTGGCACTGTGCGATGCCCACAAGGTGCCGCTGGCGCTGCCGGTGGTGCAGCAACTGGCACGTGATGCGCGACTTGACCTGTCGATGTTGTCGGCGGTACTCACGCGCACCAAGACCGATGAAGGCATCGCCGCCGCCCTTACCCTCGGTCGCGAACTCGCGGGTTATACGTCAGATGATGGCCTGCTCGGCCAGATGGTGCTGTTGGCCCGCGAGTCCGGCGACGCCGCCATCGTGACCGAATGGACCGACCGTCGCACGCGAGCTGCCGCCGCCCGGAAGGCCCTCGCCAGCCCCCCAAGCCCCACGAGTCCCACACGTTCACGCTGAACGTGCAGGACCCGTAGGACCCGTAGGACCCGAGTTAGAACTGCGACCAGAGGTACTGGTTGGTTACCTCGTGGTGGAACTGGACCTCGGCTGCCTTGATGCGTGAACCCAGGGCCTTCGGACAGCGGTCGGCCTGTGCCTGCTTCACGTCGATGAAGCGTCCATGCACTTCGTCGCCGAGCAGTTCGTGCATCAGCTTGCTGCCCTTGAAGAGCCGGCTGCCGTCGTAGATGTTGTCGGGCAGGAACTTCGTCCGCGACCGACGCGACTCGGCATCTCCCTCCTCGATGGGGCCCTCGAGCCCGGTGCGAAGCAGCAGATACAGCGCGAGGTAGGGGTTGGCGTCGGGCGCGATGGAGCGCACTTCGACGCGCGCGGATTTTTCGTTGCCGATCGGGATGCGCACCATCGCACCGCGGTTGACGGCCGAGGCCTTGATCTGGTTCGGCGCTTCGTAATGCGGATCGAGGCGCCGATACGCGTTCACGCTCGGGTTGAGTGCGAGGCAGCGTCTGATAGAAACCGTTATGTCAGGGAATGACCCACTTCATACGGACGATCGGCCGTTCGGCCCGTCGCCCCAGATCATCCTCACGTCGATCGGGGCGGCCGGGGCATCGCCTGCGAGAAACACGTAGCCGGCGTAGCCCTTTCCCGCAACCACCCCCAGCCCCGACTGCGCAATCCCGCGCGGCTCAGCGCCCGTGCCCAGGTCCACCTGCGGGGTGTGTGCGCCCACAAACGCGCCTTGGGTCACCATCGTGACGACGCCTGGGGCGCCCACCGACCGCCACGGCGACGGCACGTGCTCACGATCGCGTCGAGTCTCGCCGACGGCCGAATAGAACTTGCGGTCCTCGAGCATCTCCGCCCAGATCCCGCCATAGATGCTTTTTCCGAGATGCTCGATGAACTGCCCGTAGATCAAGTCGGGCATCGGCTCACGGGTCGTGTCGGCCTGGATCACGATGTCAGGCCGCAACTCGCGTGTTGTGATCAGTTCGAGCGTCAGGTCGTCGAACCAGGCTCGACCCGACGCCACCTCCGCTCCCGGCGCTGTGCCTGGCTGCGCGCGCGGCTCCAGGATCCAGTGCGCGGGCCGTCCGTCGGACCCCAGCAACTCCGCCGACGGATTCACGATGGCGCCCACCGGTTGACGCGGCTCCTGCGCGCTGCCGGACGTCGCGCTGCCCGCGGACACACACATCCCAGCCAGTAACATTCCTGCGGCAATCGCGCGGCTCTGCATTCGCATGGGGCGGGGTGTATCAACGACGCGTCAATGCGGCGTCAGCATATTCACAAAGCGCCACAGTTCCCGTGAGGGCAGGCTGGTGTCGAGTTCGATCCAGAAGTCTTCGCGCTTCAGCACCAGGTGGCTGCAGCTCCCGCAAACGGCTTGACTCTCAATACGGTATTTCCCTGTTATTTTTCCGTTTCTTTGAGCAGCCGCACGAGTTCGTCTTTCCAGACCGCCGCCATGGTGTGTGTGCCGTGGCCGGCGGTGCGGTCGGTGGCGGGATACGTGACCGCGCGGCCCCGTGTCACCCGCGCGGTCTCGCGTTCGAAGATGCCCAGCTCCGGCGGATTGATGATGTCGTCCGCGAAGTTGATAGCCACCAGCGGCGCGATGATCTTCTCGAGGCCAGGCCCCGGGTCGTAGTCGCGTGACGCTTCGAAGTAATAGAGCACGTCATTCGCGTCCGCCGTCTTGATGTAGTTCGCGATGTAGTTCTCCATGACTCGATCGGCATCGGCGAGTGTCGGCCCTTCGTTCTGGCGGCGCACCGGGTTGCTGCTCGCGAGCCACAACATCTGCGCGGCGACACGCAGGCTCGGCGGTTGCGTGGTGTAGTTGCCGTTGTTCCACGCGGGGTCGTTGCGGATGGCATCAATCAACACGCGGCGCCACACGCGGTTGCGGCCGGCGATCTGTGTGGGCAGACTCGCGAGCGGCAGCAGCGCGTCCATGAACGTCGGATGCATCTGCCCCCACATCCACGAGTGCATGCCGCCCATCGAGGTGCCCATGACCAGGCGAAGATGGTTGACGTTGAGGCCTTCGGTGATCAGCCGGTACTGCAGATCGATCATGTCGCGATAACCGTACTTCGGGAACGTCGCGCGCAGGCCGTTCGAGGGTTTGCTCGATGCACCATGGCCGATGTGGTCGGGCAGGATGATGTAGAACTGCGTCGCGTCGAGCGGTTGTCCGGGGCCGAAGAGTTCGCCTGAGAAGTTGCGCGACAGAAACTGCGTGCCGGTGCCGCCAGTGCCGTGTCCAATCCACACAGCGTTGGTCACGCGACCAGCCGCGTCCCGTCGCGGAGTGCCCAGCGTGCGATAGTGCAGCCGCACCTCGGGCAGCACCTCTCCCGACTGGAACGTGTAGTTCCGGACAACGAAGTCGCCCTCGGTGACCTGGGGGGCTGCCGGCTGCGCCGGCGTCTGGGCCAGTGGCGCCGCGACGCACAGCGCAGCCGCCGCTACGACAAGGAGATGTCTGAAAGTGCGCATGGTGGCGCCATTGTCACACGCTGGCGTCCCGTCCGCACGGATGCCAGGCGCGGGTTACGCGGCGGCCAGCAGACTGAGTCCGCTCAGGGCCAGCACGACGCCAATGACGATGAGCACAAGGTTGAGTCGCATACCGCGTTCCGTTCCAAGAGGTATGACGACGGCCGACCGTCCGCATTTAACCTGCGGACGTGAAGGGGTTGTTGATTCACGATTCATGTACCAAACGGCTTGTCCTCGCCGGCCAGACGATGGGACGATTTGGGGATGACGAAACCTGGCGGAGGACCGGTGGCTGCGGGTTATACTGCGGGTATGAAAACGGCTGTATCAATACCGGATTCTGTATTTCGTGATGCAGAGCGACACGCCAAGCGGACCCACAAGTCGCGAAGCCAGCTTTACGCGGAAGCCATTGTCGAGTACCTCGACCGCCACGCACCGGACGCCGTGACGGAGCGGATGAATGCCGTCGTCGCTGAGCTTGGGCCGTCGGCGTCAGACCCGTTTGTGACGGCTGCCGCGCATCGAACGCTCAAGAGTGTCGAGTGGTAGAGATTGCGCAAGGAGAGGTCTGGTGGGCGAGTCTGCCGGAACCCATGGGCTCGGGTCCGGGGTTTCGTCGGCCAGTAGTTGTGGCTCAGGGTGATGCGCTCAATCGGAGCCGCATCGCGACGGTGGTGTGTATCCCGCTGACGAGCAATCTGCTGTGGGCGGATGCGCCAGGCAACACTCGACTCTCGGCCAGGACCACTGGGCTACCGAAGGATTCGGTCGCCAATGCGACACAACTCGTGACGCTCGATCGTTCACTGCTGACCGATCGGGCGGGACGTCTGCCGCCACGGCAGGTCGCCCAAATCCTTCACGGTATCGATGTGATGCTCGGGAGGTAATTGGCCCGCCTTCGCTATCGTGCCTGACGGCGCAGCTTCGGCGCGCCAAAAACCGATTAGGACATTTTGGTCGGGGCGACTGGATTCGAACCAGCGACATCTCGCTCCCAAAGCGAGCGCTCTACCAGGCTGAGCCACGCCCCGACTGTCAGCCAGTGTATCTTACCCGCGTGAACTGGGTGTTGGTGGCGCTGGTGGGCTATCTGGCCATCCAGCTGGCGATTGGGGCGTGGCTGGCGCCGAAAATCCATACGGAGTCCGACTATCTCGTCGCCGGCCGACGGCTCGGGTACCCGCTCACCATCTTTTCGATCTTCGCGACCTGGTTCGGTGCCGAGACGTGTATCGCCTCGGCAGGCCGGGCCTACGAAGAAGGGTTCTCATTCACCTCGGCCGAACCCTTCGCCTACGGCATCACGCTGATGCTCACGGGCCTCATCTTCGCGGTCCCCATCTGGCGCATGAAGCTGACAACGATGGCGGACTTCTTCCGGCAGCGGTACGACGGTCGCGTCGAGAAGATCGCGGCGCTGATGCTGATTCCACCCGGCGTGTTGTGGGCCGCCGCACAACTTCGCGGGTTCGGCCAGGTCCTGACCACCATCACGACCATGGAAATTGGCGTGGCCATTACCATCGCCGCCGCCTTCTGCGTGGTCTACACCGTGCTCGGGGGATTGCTGGCGGATGCGCTCACGGACCTGATGCAGGGGGCTGTGCTCATTCTCGGCCTTGGCGTGCTCCTGGTGGTCGTGGTGGTCTCCCTGGGCGGACCGGCCGCGACACTCGCAGCCCTCGACCCCTCCCGCATCACCATCGTCAGCCCCGACGTCACTCCGACGTTCTTCGGGATGCTGGAGGAATACGCGATTCCCATTGCGGGTTCGGTCGTCGCTGTGGAACTGCTGAGTCGAGTGATTGCCGCGCGAAGCCCCGAGGTGGCGCGCAACGGGGCAGTCATTGCCGGAGGTCTGTACATCCTGGTCGGCGCGATCCCGGTGGTGCTCGGACTCGCGGCTGCGCGTCTGGTGCCGAACCTGCCGGATGCCGAGCAGTTTCTTTCCGCATTGGCGCTTCAGATGTTGCCGACCGCCGGCTATGTCATCTTTGTGGGTGCGCTGATCTCCGCGATTCTTTCCACGGTGGATACGATCCTGCTTGTGGCCGGCGGTCTGCTCGCGCACAACCTGGTCGGGCCCTTGCTGAAGGTGACGGACGAACGCACCAAGCTCAGACTGGCTCGTCTGGGCGTGCTGCTGTCCGGCATCATCGCCCTGTATCTCGCTCTTGGAGGGCGCGGAGTGGCCGAACTCGTGGAAGAGTCGTCGTCGTTCGGCACTGCAGGAACGCTGGTGGTTGTGACGTTCGGCCTGTTCACGCGGTACGGTGGTGCGCGCGCAGCGGCGGTCACGCTGCTGGGTGGGCTGGTCGCGTACGCCGGTGCCACGGCATTTGCGCTGCCGTATCCGTTCATCACGTCACTGGGCACGTCGGTGGTGCTGTATCTGGCTGGAGGATTACGTGAACGACGCTGACGACATCACCATTCGCCGCGCAAACAAGCGGGATCTGCAGGCGCTCGGCCTGCTCGGCGCGTCGTTGATGCGCATTCACTTCACATTCAACGAGCGCCGATTCATGGCGCCCGGCGATCATCCGGAGCACGGGTACGCGGACTTCCTCGAGGCGCAGTTGTCCGATCCGGAGATGCTCGTGCTGGTGGCGGAGCAGCGCGCCGCAATCCTCGGCTACGTGTACGCCGGCATCGAGCCGCAGTCCTTCAAGGAACTGCGCGAGCGCGCCGGCTACATCCACGACCTTCTCGTGACCGATGCGTCACGTGGTCAGGGTGTCGGTCCGCGATTGCTCGAAGCCGCCGTCGACTGGTTACGCGAACAGGGCGTCCCGCGTGTGCTGCTCTGGACCGCCGCGCCCAACGAGAAGGCGCGAAAGCTCTTTGCTGCTCACGGCTTCAGCCCGACGATGGTCGAGATGACGCGCGAGCTCTCGTAGGACGCGCTGAACTGCAGCGCGTCACACTCACTTCTTCTTGAGGCGTTCGGTAATCGCCTCCGCGCGGCGCCGCTGTTCGGCGGTCAGCTCGATCGCTTCGAGGTTGAGTGATTCAGGATGTTGCCCCTGGGAGCGGTACGCGGAATCCGTGCCGGTCTTCTGCTGCAACAGCATCTTGTAGACACTCGGTCCGGCGAAGCTTTGCGCCCAGCTCTGGAATTCCGCAGCGTTGCCTTCGCGCTCCCGGGCTTCCGGAACCGTGTCGAGCGACACAGTCGTGCCGGCCTGCAGAGCGCGCTGCGCGCCGTAGTAGACCGGACGTAGCCCGACCTTTTCGCCTTCCGCGGCCAGCAGGGTGAAGTTCGCATCGGTCGTGAAGTCGTTGAGCGTCGGGCCGACGTACGGCGCAAACGTATCGATCTGGTTCGGTGCCAGATGGGCGCCGGTCTGTTGCGAAGGCCCGTAGGTGCGGAAGCGCGGGTAGGTGTGCTGGTTCAGCATTTCCTCCCAGTTGCCGCCGTAGTCGATCGTCAGCATGTACCCGGCAGACAGCACAGCGGCCGAGTCGCGGATGAAGCTTTCCGCGCCCGGGTTCACGTAACTGACAAGTCCGCGCTGATCGCGTGCCAGCACCTGCGCGTACAGATCCGCATATCGGCTCAGGTGGTCCGCCACCACGGGCACGGTCGAGGCGGGCGCATACAACTCGCGGAACAACATCGCATTGGCCGTGTTCTCGTAGGCCGGTGTCGTCTGCAGGTGTTCGAGCAGGGAGACAAACGAGCCACGCGTCAGATAGACGTCGCCTTCACGCTGGCCCTTGAGGAACCGGTCTTCAATCGCGCGGTCATCGCCGTCAATCGCGCGAACCACTGCGGTCGGCAGCAATGGCTGTACCGCGCGCCATGTCTCGGCCGGGAGTGAGGGCACCACAAACGCCACTTCGGCCTTGCCGTCGGCCGAGAGGATGATCTTGTGCACGCTGAACGCGTCGGGCAGTTCGTTGGAGAGGATGATTCCCTTCAGGCTGTCCCTGTTGATCGTCGCGGTCATGTTCGTGGCGTCCGCGACACGCGCGTCGAACCGCTTGCCGAAGCGGGCATTCCGCTCCTTCTGAATCTTGTTGAGCGACGGGGACCGGTCGTAACAGACGTAAAGCACCTGGTCGGCGAACGCGCGCCACGAGGCATCCCCTGCGGCTTTGCGGACGATGTAGTCGAGGATGGCTTCGGCGAGCGCACCGTCTCCGGGGCCGAATTCCGCGATGGTAAATCGTTCGCTCGGCGTCAGCGTGCCGACCTTCCGCATGCCGTCCCACATCGTGTGGATCTGTTCGGCGACCATGTGTCCGAAGAGCGGCGCCAGCACGACCGGGTACGTGCGGTAGTGGTCGACAAAGTCCACCCGGCCACTCGAGTAGTACCCCACCGTCGGGTGGAACATCACGATGTCGTGATAGTCGAAGAAGCTGAGGAAGTATTTCGGCGCGTCCGCGTGGGCTTCAGGAGCCACGACCAGCTCCCGATGGACTTCCCACCCGTTGCGGAGCTCCCGCTCGTGCGATTCCTTCGAGGATTGCCCGGAAAACGGTACGGTCGTAACTAGTAGCAGGAGGCCGACGGCAGCCGCCAGGACGGCAACGGATCGGATCAGGACGCGCATCCTCTCAGCTTACCGCAGCACGTGCCGGGCTATTCCTTCAGTGCCTGAGTCGGGTCGACCCGCCCCGCCCGCCGGGCCGGGAGCACACTGGCCAGCAGTGTCACGACGGCCAGCACCCCGGCAGTCATCGCAAACACGTGGGGCGCCGACGGCGTGACTCCAAACAACAACGTCCGCGTCACCTGAGCCGCGGCATAGGCGCTCGGAAGGCCGACAATCAGACCGGCACAGATCACCAACGCCGCATCGCGGAACACCAGTCTTCGGACGTCGCCCGGTTGCGCACCCATGAACCGATGAACCATGAACCCGAGTCGGGGTATCCTCTGTGGTGGAGTTCGTCAGTATGCGCAGTCACTTGTGGAGAATGGCCAGCCTGGTTGCCGCAGCCGCCGGCGCGGCCGCCTGTCAGACGATGGCCCCGGCCGGACAGGCGGGAGCCCCGGTCGTGATCACGATGGGCAAACCCGGGGAGGCCAGCACGTCCGCGCCGATGAGCACGGCCGGCAAAGGGGTCATCCTGCCGTTTGCTCCAGGCGACGTGGCGTTCATGTCCGGGATGATCACCCATCACGCGCAGGCCATCGAAATGGTCAATCTGCTCAAGTCACGCACCGAGAGCGAGACGATGCGGATGATGGCGCTGCGGATTGAAGTGTCGCAGAACGACGAGATCGGCTGGATGCGCGGGTGGCTCGAAGAACGCAAGCAACCGTTGCCCAGTGAACATGCGCACCATATGCCGGGCGGCATGATGCCCGGCATGTTGACGGACGCGGAGATGACAAAGCTGGCGGCGGCCAAAGGGGTCGAGTTCGACAAGTTGTTCCTCGAAGGCATGATCAAGCACCACATGGGCGCCTTGATCATGGTGGAGGAACTGTTCAACTCCCCCGGCGCGGCACAGCAGCCGGAAGTGTTTGATTTTGCGTCGCACGTGGATTCGGATCAGCGCATGGAAATTGCGCGCATGACGCAGATGTTGAAGGACCTCAACAAGGTGGGGTGAGGTTCGGTACGTAGGGCGCGCTGAACTTGAGCGCGCCGCGCGGGTTGGGTGGAGTTGGGTCAGGTTGGGTGAGGAGATGACGACGATGATCATGAGATGGGTTGCTGCGGTGTGTGTGGCGGTTGTGGCCGTCGGGGCGTTGCAGGTGTCGGCGCAGCAGGCGCCGCCGGCGCCGACGGATCCACGCGTGGGGCTGAAGGCCGGGTTGAAGGACGCCGGCATGGCCGCGAAGAACATCGAGCTGCTGGCGAATATGCCGCGGCCCGAGAACTTCGGGGATCCGATGGCGGGCGGACTCAACTTCGCCAACTCGGACCTGGCGTTCAAGGACTCGACGTTGTTCCTGGGGAACTTCTACGGGTTCAACTTCTACGACATCGAGGACCCGCGCAAGATTCGGCTGCGGGCGTCAATTCCGTGCCCGGGTGGTCAAGGCGACCTCTCGGTCTACGGCAACCTCCTGTTCATGTCCGTCGAGCAGGGCAACGGTCGTGTGGACTGCGGCACACAGGGCACCGGCGAGATGGGCAAGCCGAACCCCGAACGGTTCCGCGGCGTGCGCATCTTCGACATCAGTGACCTCGACAAACCCCGCCAGGTCGCAGCGGTGCAGACCTGCCGTGGCTCACACACGCATTCGCTGGTTCCGACCGTGAAGAATCCCGAAGTGCTCTACGTGTACGGCTCCGGCACCAGCGGCGTTCGCGAGACCGACGAACTCGCGATCTGCTCGGGCGGCGCGCCCGGTGACAATCCGGAGACGGCGCTCTTCAGCATCGACGTCATCGAAGTGCCGCTCAAGAATCCCGAGAACGCGCGCATCGTCTCCCGTCCGCGTATCTTCCAGGACTACGGCACCGGCGCGATCGCCGGCCTGTGGCCCGGTGGCCGTCACGGTGAAGGCACGCAGGCCTCGTCGACGACCAACCAGTGCCACGACATCACGGTGTACCCGGAACTCGGACTGGCCGCCGGCGCGTGTTCAGGCAACGGCATTCTGCTGGACGTGTCCGACCCGGTGAACCCTGTGCGTCTGGATGCGGTCAGCGACCCGAGCTTCGCCTACTGGCATTCGGCGACGTTCAACAACGACGGCACGAAGGTGATCTTCACGGACGAGTGGGGCGGCGGCACGTCGCCGCGTTGCCGCGACACGGACCTGCCGAGCTGGGGCGCCAACGCGATCTTCGAAATCCTGAACAAGAAGATGGTGTTCCGCAGCTACTTCAAACTGCCGGCCGCACAGACGGCGACCGAAAACTGCGTCGCGCACAACGGGTCGCTCATTCCGGTGCCCGGCCGCGACATCAAGGTGCAGGCGTGGTATCAGGGCGGGCTCTCGATCTTCGACTTCACCGATGCCACGCGTCCGGTTGAAATCGCCTACTTCGATCGCGGCCCCATCAGCGCCGAGAAGCTCATCGTCGGCGGCTACTGGTCGGTCTACTGGTACAACGGCCACATCTACGGGTCGGAGATAGCCCGCGGTGTGGACGTGCTCGAACTCAAGCCGAGCGAGTTCCTGTCGCAGAATGAAATCGACGCGGCGAAACTCGTGAAGATGCAGGAGTTCAACGCCCAGTCGCAGCCGAAGATGGCCTGGCCGAACAGCCCGGTGGTGGCGCGCGCGTATGTGGATCAGCTGACGCGCAGCCGCAGCATGACGATGGCGCGCGGGACGGAAATCGCCGCGGCCCTCACCACAGCGGAGAAGTCGTCCGGTGCCAGCCGCGCGGCGGCCGCCGATGCCCTGACGAAGCTCATCCAGGGCCTCGAGACCGACGCCAAGCAGGCGAACCCGATCGATGCGAGGAAGTACCGTTCGCTGATTGGGACGATCACGGGGTACGCGGCGACGTTGAAGTAATAAAGACGTCGGGTGCCTTTTTCGAAGACTTCAAAGCGAAAAAGGCACCCGACGTCATTTCGTCACCAAGAACCCCAGTTCTTTCCTCGCGGTTCGTGTTCCGTCACTCACAACAACCCGCAGCACATACGCACCCGGCGTGAGCTGCGCGAGCGGCAGACGCACGTCGAGTGTGCCGTCATCCGGCAGGTTTCGATCGAACGTCACGACGGTCGTGTCGTCGGCGGTAAGGGCTGAGACCGTGGCCAGCAGCGGCTTGCGCTGACGTTGGGCGGCCTTGAAGTAGAGGCGCAGCGTGTCGGATGCCGCGAACGTGCGGTCGAGCGCGGGCTCAAACGGGAGCGCGGAGATCGGCGGCGGGGGAAGAGGGTCGACGACGGTGGGACGAGGCCCCCTCGAGCCCAGAATGGTGGAGCCGGCAGGGACGGCGACCTGGGAGCTGACGACGATCCGGTCGCGGCGGTCGCGCGCAACCGGGACGCGCGGCCCGTCGGCGAAGGCGAGCAATAAGTCGGTCAACTCCAGGTCGGCCTTCGAGAAGTCCGGCACGTCCAGCGAGAGATAGACCGAACCACCGGCGTTGAGCTTCTCGCTGAGCGCCGATGCGCGCAGCTGATATCGGCCCGTGGGCAGTTCAAGTTCGAGTGCGATCTGATACGTCACGCGATCGGGCGGCACGGTCAGGCCGGGTCGTGGTCGCAGTGCCACGCGCGCGCCTGATCCCATGTGCTCGCGAACCTTCGCACCCTTCAGGTCGATCGCATACACACCGTAGCGAATGTCATCGAGCAGGCGGTCGGACTCTGCTGACGCGAGTGCGGTGCGAGGCAGCGTCAACTCAAGCGCAATGGCGACCTTCGAATGGTTGCCGGTGCCGGGTACTGGAAGGGCGTGCAGCCGCATCGGAAGGTCCGACGATGGCAAGGCGCCATCGATCAACACGTTCAGCGGGTCACGCTTTGCCTTAGCCTCAGCCCCATCGTCGGCTCTGATCTCGTAGCCCTGGCGGTAACGGAGCGTCAGTTCTGCCCGGCCTTTTACTTCCACACGAACGGGACGGTACCCCTTCGTCTTCAAGTCGGCAGCATAGAAGCCGAGCAGGTAGTAGTTGTCGATGTCGCCAATGATCTGGCTGATGCCTGTGGTGAAGTCGTCGGTGTTGACGACCGCGAATCCCCCAGTCTCTTCGGCGATCACGCTGAGGCCGTGCTGCGCCTGTCGCACCCAGGACACCCACGACTGCGGCAACCCTTTTACGTCTTCCGGACCAACCTCACAGGGATCGGGCCCGATGGCGAGTTCCCCCACGCGACGACTGGTCCGGCCAGGCAGGCACTCCTGCAGCATCTCCTGGGGCGTGACTTCGCCGCGCGGGTCAATCGCGTAGGTCGCCACATTGCCGCGGCGCATGCGGTTCATCATGTCGAGCAGCGCATAGTCGTGGGCCGACGCGGGACCCACGGACGTCTGGTTGATTGGCGCACCCGGAATCTGCTCGCCGCCGTCGAAGAGGCCGCTGATGTCCTTCGCGACGTGCTCGGAGACGAGGATGAAGGCCTTGCGGCGCCGGTCAGCGCCGCCGAGAATGCTCGCCGCATCCTGCAGCGACTGGTACAGCCCGCGGTTCGCATTGACATCCTGGATGTCGCATCCGGGGTCGAAGTCTTCCGGATTCTCCGGGTCACGCCGGATGGGTTCGGGGTCACACGCCTGCAGCGGCCGACGCACAGGCCGGCGCCCCTTGAACCGATCGATGGACGCCAGCAGCCGCGTCCGGTCGTTGGTGACTTCGGTCGAATGTTCGCCGCCGGTCTGGATCAACGCCATTGACGACTCGGGTCCGAGGTCGGTGACGATCTTCCTCGCGATGTCCTTCACCGTGTCCGTACGGCCTTGGAAGACGTGCAGGTCGTCGAGCACCAGCACCACGAGGCGCCCGGCTTGGGCGCTTGTGTTGCTGGCCACGTCCATGCGCACGGTGGACGGAATCCGCGGCCCTTCCACCACGCGCTCGACGTCGCGTCGCACCTCGGTGAATGTCTCGATGGACTGCGGCTCCCGGCGATCCCGCAGGATGAAGTCGTCCTTCGTCAGCCCGAGCACCCGTTCGCCGTTCTTGTCGATGACAACGACGTCGATTTCGACCAGTTCGGTGTTCGTCCGGAACACAGGAGGCTGCTGCCGCGGGGCCTGCGCCTGCGCGGCGGCAAGTCCGGCGACGGCGCACACGGCGCCGACCACGGTGACGAGGACAGCCCGTGTGGTCATGATCCCTCTGATGGACGCTGGCACGGGCACTATAACAGGAGGCACGGAGCCTTCCTCCGTGCCGGCACGTCTGACTGCGCGTCGAGCTTCCTGAGAAATGCGTCCAGGGTGGATTCGTAGCGCACGACTTCGGCGTTGTGTTCGGTGCAGCGGCGCAGGCAGTACTCGACAGAGGCGGCATCGGCGACCGGGTCGACCCGCAAGTTGACCGTGCCGCGACGCTGGCCCTCTGCGAACCTCGATATTTGGGTGTTTCCGATGGCGATCAGGTCCAGATACTCCCGTGCCCGTGACAGCACAGTCTGATCGGCTTTGACCACGACCCAGATGATCATGACGCCGATGGCAGATGAGAGATGCGCGATGTCCGGTTCCCCGATTCCCCCGTTCCGAGCTTATAGTGTCCGTGCCCAAGGAGTGTCTCTCATGAAGTACGTGTTTCGAGTGGTCCTGATTCTGGTCCTGACGACGGTCGCCGCGCCCTTCGCGCAGCAGCAGACGCCGGCGTCGTCTTCCACCCCCTTCAGCACGGCCACGGCCGGTCGCGAATTACCGAAGCCCAACTACGATTTGGCGTTCCGGTGGACGTCGGCGCAGGTCGGCAAGTACGTGTTCAGCACCTCGGTGGCGCCGCGCTGGCTGGAGTTCAGCGATCGCTTCTGGTACGTCTACGAGACGCCCGCCGGCCGGATGTGGTGGATCGTCGACCCAGCGAAGAAGGCCAAGACACCGCTGTGGGACAACGCGAAGATGGCCGCGCAGCTGACACAGATTCTGCGCACGCCCTACGACGCGCAGCATCTGCCCATCAACCAGATCAGGTTCTTCGATGAGGACCGCAAGATCCGATTCAGCGTGGCACTGCCGCGCGAGTCCACCGTCATCGGCACGAGCGGCGAGGAACTCACCGGCATGACGCAGACGCAGCAGGGCGGCCAGCAACAGCAGCAGACGGAGGGCGGCCGCGGCGGCCGTGGCGGCGGGCAGGTGCAGGGCGGACGCGCGGGCGGTGCCGGCGGTGGTGCGCAGACCAAGACCTGGTGGCTTGAATACGAGCTCGCGACCGGCACGGTGGTGCTCAACGACAAGTACGAGCCCGAACCGGCGACGCCGAACTGGGCGCAGGTGTCACTCGACAAGCAGACGGTCGTCTTCGCACGCGGCCACAACCTGTTCATGATGGACGCGAAGAACTTCGCGCTTGCCCAGAAGACGCCGACCGACCCCTCGGTCGTGGAAGTGCAGCTGACAACGGACGGTGAGGAACACTACGGCTACGCGCCCACCCAGCAGGGTGCCGGCATGGACGACGACGACAACGATGGTGGTGGCGGTGGCCAGCAGACCCAGACGGGCCGGGCGGGCGCGGCGGCCGCGCAGCAGCATGCCAACGACACGATCGGTCCGCGCCGGCGGTCCGTCGGTGTCCAGTGGTCGCAGGACCACCTCCGGTTCTCCCTGCAGCGCACTGACCAGCGCAAGGTCGGGGATCTCTGGGTGATCAATTCCCTCGCCAATCCGCGTCCGCGCCTCGAGACCTACAAGTACGGCATGCCCGGCGAACCGAATCAGCCCCAGGCGGAACTGCACGTCTTTGAGATCGCGTCGCGGAAGCAGACCAAACTCTCCTCTGACGCGTTCAAGGATCAGCAGCTCAGCATTCTGACGATGCCGCTGACCAATATTCAGCGGGAGAGGCAGGATACGACGCCGCGATGGCTGAGTGCGGATCCGGGGAAGTTGTTCTTCACCCGCACATCGCGCGACCTCAAGCGGATCGACGTGGTTGAGGCTGATGGTGCCACGGGCGAACCGCGCGTCGTCGTCCAGGAACGATCCAATACGTACATCGAGATTCAGCCGGTGCAGCTGGTCAACGGCGGGAAGGAAGTCATCCACTGGTCCGAGAAGGACGGCTGGGGGCATTACTACCTGTTTGATGCGGCGGGCAAACAGCTGCGCCAGTTGACGCAGGGCGAGTTCGTCACGACCGGCGTCGTCGCCGTGGACGAAAAAAACCGGTGGTTGTATTTCCACGCGGTGGGCCGTGAACCCGGTGAAGACCCGTACTACCAGCACCTGTATCGGACGCATCTGGACAAGGGCGGCATCACGTTGCTGACCCCCGGCAATGCGACGCACACCGCGAGTATGGACGACAAGGCGCTGTGGATCGTGAGCAACGCGTCGCGTGTGGACAGTGCGCCGGAGTCGACGCTCTATGACGCGGCGGGGGGCAAGATCATGACGCTGGAGACGACCGACGTCTCGCGGTTGCTTGAGGCCGGGTACAAGTACCCGGAACCGTTCCATGTGAAGGCGGATGACGGCATCACGGACCTCTACGGCGTGATGTACAAGCCGTTCGACTTCGATCCGAACAAGCGGTATCCGATCATCGAGTTTGTGTATCCCGGTCCGCAGACCGAGAGCGTGACGAAGACGTTCTCGCCCCGAGGCGCGAACGTGATGCTCGCGCAGTTCGGGTTCATCGTGATCGAAGTCGGGAACCGCGGCGGGCATCCGCAGCGGTCGAAGTGGTACCACAACTTCGGATACGGCAACCTGCGCGACTACGGACTGGCGGACAAGAAGGCGGCCGTGGAGCAGTTGGCGAAGCGCCATCCGTGGATCGATGCGAACCTGGTCGGCATCTACGGCCACTCGGGTGGCGGCTTCATGTCCACGGCGGCGATGTTTGTGTACCCCGACTTCTTCAAGGTGGCCGTGTCCACCGCCGGCAACCACGACAACAGCGTGTACAACCGCTGGTGGAGTGAAAAACACGACGGCGTGATGGAGCGTGAACGTGACGGCGAGATCACGTTCGAATACGACATCGACAAGAACCAGGACATCGCGAAGAACCTCAAAGGCAAGCTGCTCCTGATGCACGGCGACATGGACAACAACGTCCATCCTGCCGGTACCCTGCGGGTGATCGATGCACTCATTCGCGAACGGAAGCGGTTTGACTTCCACATCATCCCGGGCAAACGTCACGGGTTTGCCGATGCCAGTGACTGGGTGAACCTGATTCGTGCCGACTACTTCGCGCGACACCTGCTCGGCTGGGCGCCGAACGACACCGACATGTTCGAGCTTCAGCGGGAGTTGGCCATTCGGCGATGAACGGGTTCATCGGTGCATCGGTGCATCGGTTCATCGGTGCGGGAGCGCTGTTGGCGGCGGGATGCGCCGGCACAGCCCCAGCGCCAGTCCGTGACGGTGCACCGGCGTGGTCGCCGGACGGCAATCAGATCGCGTTTTATTCGGAGGTCGGCGGGCAACCCGCCGACCTCTTTGTGTTGAATGCGGACGGCACCGGGTTGCGCCAGTTGACCAACACCCCCGTGGCCGAAGGGTATCCGGCGTGGTCGCCTGACGGCACGCAGATCGCATTTGAATCGCACACGGCTGACGGCAACTTTGACGTGTACGTGATGCAGGCCGACGGTTCGAACGTTCGGCGCCTGACCGACCATCCGAGGCGTGACGTCGGTCCCGCGTGGTCGCCTGATGGCGCGCGCATCGCGTTCATGTCCGACCGCGACGGCAAGGAGTTCAATCTGTATTGGATGCGGGCGGACGGGACGGAACTTGAGCGGTTGACCGACGGGGAGACCGACTGGTTTCCGCAGTTCTCGCCCGACGGCACACGCATCGCGTTCCATCGGTGGAACGATGTGCACGTGATGGATCTGGTGACACGGGGCATCCAGGGGCTGACCACGGCGCCCGACAACGGCATGTACCCGACATGGTCGCCGGATGGCACCCGGTTGGCGTTCATGAGTTGGCGCGGCGGGCCGACGGCGGTCTACGTGATGCAGGCCGACGGCTCGGGCCAGCGCCAGGTCGTCCGCATGTCAGCCGGCAGCGCCATTGACCCCCGCTGGTCCCCGGACGGCCGATCCCTCCTCTTTGTGCATGTGCCCGAACAGGCCGCCGACGAGGCTCAGGCCGCCACCCAAAGCCGACAGATCTACATCGCCGACGTCGAAACCGGCGCAATCCGACGCTTGAGGTAGTAATCCGACTAAAAAAGTCCTATAAAAACTGAGAATCGTCTCATCTCAGGTGATAGGATTTTGATGTGTCGTTACCTGTGTCGCTTGAACAGCTGACCGTCGGCGCCCTGGCGCGATTCCACGGGACGGATCTCGATCCCGAGGCGTGTCACCAGTTGCGTTCCCTCGGACTGACCACCGAGTGCCAGCTGCGCCTCTGCAAGAAGGGAGAGCCCTGCATTGTGCAGGTTCGCTCAACCCGCATCGGCATTTCTCAGGAGGTCGCGCGGCGCATCATGGTGGTGCCGCTGACGTCGGGTGTCTGAGATGCCCGCGTCATCCGTGGCGCTGATCGGGAATCCCAACACCGGTAAGACCACCCTCTTCAACAAACTCTCCGGCGCCCGGGCCAAGACCTCCAATTTTCCCGGCACCACCACCGCTATGCGTGTGGGGCGGACGATGGTTGGGGAGCACCCGATTGATGTCATCGACCTGCCTGGGTTGTATTCGCTCGACGGGCACACACCCGAGTCGGTGATCGTGCGCGATGTGCTGCGGGGCGAAGGTGTCGCGCGTCCCGGAGCCGTCATCGCCATCGTTGACGCCGCCAATCTCTTCCGCAATCTCGTGCTCGTCGGCGAAGTACTCACGTTCGACGAACCCGTGGTCGTCGTGCTGAACATGGTGGATCTGGCCGAGCGGCTGGGTCAGCGTCTGGATGTTGCGGCGCTCTCCCGGCGACTCGGGGTGCCGGTGATTCCCATGGTCGCGTCGAAGGGCGTTGGACTCGACGCGCTGCGTGCGGCGGTCGCGGCGTTGCCGGCTGCCGGCGAGCAGGTGCGTCCGGCGGATCTGCCGGCTGCGGGACCTGACGGTCCGGCCTCCATCGGGGGACCGTCGATCGAGGCGTTCACCACGTGGGCCGAAGGGGTACTGGCCGACGCGTATCCGGGTGGGGCCCCTGCGGCGGCGCTGGATGCCCGGACCGAACGGATCGATCGCGTCCTGACCCATCCGGTGAGCGGCACGCTGGTGTTTCTCGGCGTGATGGGCGCGTTGTTCTGGACGCTTTTTGCCCTCGCCACCATCCCGATGGACCTCATCGAGCTGACCTTCGCCTCGCTCGGCGCGGGTGTGAGTGCGATGATGGCCGAGGGGCCCATTCGTGATCTGCTGACCGACGGCGTCATCGGCGGCATTGCGGGCACGGTCGTGTTTCTGCCGCAGATCTGTCTGCTGTTCTTCATGATCAGCCTGCTCGAGGACACGGGTTATCTCGCGCGCGCGGCGTTTGTGAACGATCGGATCTTCCGTCGCTTCGGGCTCCCCGGTCATGCGTTTGTGCCGCTGCTCACCGCCCATGCCTGCGCGCTGCCGGCCATCATGAGCACGCGGCTCATTCCGGATCGCCGCGACCGCCTCGCCACGATTCTCATCGCGCCCTTCATGAGTTGTTCGGCGCGTCTCCCGGTGTACGTGTTGTTGACGACGCTGCTGTTTGCGGAGCGTCCGGCGCTGGCGGGTCTGGCGTTCGCCGGGTGTTATCTGCTGGGATCGGCGGCGGCCTTTTTCAGCGCGTGGTTGTTCAGCCGCACCGGCTTGAAGGGCCGCCCGCGGGCCATGGTGCTCGAACTGCCGACCTTCAAACGTCCGTCGCTGGCCAACGCCTTCTTCACGGCCCGCGATCAGGGGCTGGCCTTCCTCCAGACAGCCGGCACCGTGATCGTCGCCATCTGCATCGTCATGTGGTGGCTCAGCGCGTATCCGAAGGTGGAGCCCTCGGCCGAGGTCGTGTCGATGCGCACGCAGGGGCTCGAGGCGGAAGCCGATGTGCTGCACGCCAGAGCTGAGCAGGCGGGCAGTTATGCCGGACAACTGGGACGGGCCATTCAGCCGGTGTTTGCGCCGCTGGGGTACGACTGGCAGTTGACGGTTGGTGTGCTGACGAGTTTCCTCGCGCGCGAGGTGTTTGTGTCCACATTGTCAGTGCTGGTCGGCGGGGGAGCCGAGGCCGAGCCCGACGAGGGCGTGATGGATCGCATCCGCACGATGACGCGTGATGACGGATCACTCGTGTTCACGCCGGCGACGGCGGCGAGCGCGCTGATCTTTTTTGTGCTGGCGATGCAGTGCCTGCCGACGCTGGCGGTGACGCGCAAGGAAACCGGGAAACTCAAGTACGCCGGCATTCAGCTGGCGTACATGACCACGCTCGCCTATGTCACGGCGCTGGTCGCCTATCAGGGCCTCAGACTGTTCGGGGTGTCGTGATGTTTGCCACCTGGCAGGACACGGTCGTGACTCTCGTGGCGCTCGCCGCAGCCGTCACGGTTGTGTGGCGCACGTTGGGACACTGGCGTGACGGTGCACCAAGCGCGTCGCCCGGGTGCGATCATTGCGCCATCAAGAAGATGGGCGACTAGGCAACTGGGCAGGTGGGCAGGTGGGCGGATGAGCGCTCATCTGCCCATCCACCCACGTGCCCATCTGCCAAGCTATCTAATTTCGTCCAGCATCGGGTCGCGTCTGACCGTGATGCTGTTCACATAGGTCTGTCCACCGGCCGTCAGGGTGACACGGTAGTTGCCGGGTTCGACCAGACCGCCGCCACCGCCACCTCGACCACCGCCACCGCCGCCACCACGACCGCCGGGTGCGGGGGCCTGATTGCCGGCGATGAGGCAGGCCGCCGGAGCGCCGCCACCGCGGCCGCCACCCCCGCCACCCCCGCGGGCGGCTTGAGGGGCCGCGCCATCGGCCGGAGTATTCCATCGCATCGCCCACTCGACACGGGTGATGCCCGCGCGGGCCGGGAATGACGCCGAGCATGTGTTGCGACCGGTCACATCCGCGACTTCCACGCGTACCTCTCCGGTGATCTGCGGACTGAGGTGATAACTGATCACGGCGTTGCGAGTCGGGTTCTGGCCGATGAACGCAATCTCGCCGCCGTTGTGCTGCGGCTGGATGCTGAGCCACTGCGTCGCGATCCGGCTGTCGAACAGGTGCGCCGGTGCTGTGCGGACGGCCGGGGTCATCTGCTGCAGCGGCGTGATGTCATCCATGATCCAGATGCCGCGGCCGTGGGTGCCGGCAATCAGGTCGCCGTCGCGCGGATGAATCAGCAGGTCGTGCACGGCCACCGTCGGCAGGTTGCTGTTCAAGCGCTGCCACGACTGGCCGCCGTTGACGGAGTAAAACGCCGCGAACTCCGAGCCCGCAAACAGGAGATCCGGGTTTTTTGTGTCCTGCTTGATCACATACATCGGATGCCCGTCAGGCAGGTTGTTTGTGATGTTTGTCCAGGTCCTGCCAAAGTCGGTCGTCTTGTAGACGTACGGCTTGTAGTTCGCAAACCGGTGAGCCGTCACAGTGGCGAACGCCGTGCCGTTGTGGAACTTGGAGGCCTCGACGCGGCTGACCCAGATGTCCGGCCGCGGGTTGCCCGGCAGGCCGGCCGTGCCGACCTTGGTCCACGACTGGCCGTAATTACGCGTCACCTGGATATTCCCGTCGTCGGTGCCGATCCAGATCTGGCCTGGTTCGAGGAGCGACTCCGAGATCGAGATGATGGTGGCGTGGTATTCCGCGCCGCCGCCTGGGTTCTCGTCCGGCGTGAGGCCGCCGGAGCGCCGGCTTGTGCGCTCGGGATCGTTCTGCGTCAGGTCGGGGGAGATCAGGCGATAACTCGCACCACCATCCACGGACATGATCAGGTGATTGGCGCCGATGAGAATTGCGCGCGGGTTGTGCGGGGACAGGATGAACGGCGTGGACCAGTTGAAGCGCAGCGCCCCGAGCATCTGGGGCTGCACGCCCCAGTTGGCGTCTTCGGCCCGTTTCTCCATCTCCGGAGTGATGAATTCCTCCCAGTTGGTGATGTTCTGCTTGTTCGGACGCAGGTTGGTGCGTTGCCGCGTCAGCGCATCCGAGCGTCCGATGTTGCCGCCCGTGTTGCCCGGTTGGGACTCCGAGTAGATGTTTCTGAAGTTGGTCGGGTCCTGTTGCGTGTGGTACCCGTCACCGCCCGAGATGTTGAACCACTGATCGAGATAGATGCCCTGCGCGCGCGTGGCGGAGGGACCACAGGAACTGCCGGCGTCCTGCAGCCCGCCGCAGATGTAGTACGGTTCGCGCATGTCGGCCGAGATCGCGTAGTACTGCGTGACGTTGAGATTCTCAAACCGGATGTCGTTCGCGCCGTCGTCATGCGTGAGGTTCAGGCCGCCGTCGTGGCCGATGTAGTAACGGTTCTTGTTGTGCGGGTCGTGCCACATCGCGTGCCAGCAGTGGCCGCCGTTGCCGCCACCCCCCGTGGTCCACGTCTTGCCGCCGTCCCGTGACCGCCGGTACGCGATGTTGTAGCTGAACACGTACTTGTCATCGAGCGGGCTGATGCCGATGTGGTTGTAGTAGAAGGGCCGCGACAGGTACCGATCGAGGAACGTCCAGGTGTCGCCACCGTTTTCGGAGCGGTAGATGCCCGCGCCGAGTTTGGTCATATCGGTGTACTCGGGATTCGGCCTGCCGCCGCCACCCGCGCGTCCGCCGCCCTGGGCCGCCGCAGGCTGACCGGGCGCCGGCATCATGGCCGGCGGCTGGAAGCCGTGTTCGATGTGCGCCATGACGACCTTCGGGTTCGACCGTGCGATCGCCAGGCCGATTTTGCCCATGTCACCGACCGGCAGCGTGTTGGTGAGCTTGCGCCACGTCCGGCCGCCGTTGGTGCTCTTGAAGATGCCGCTGTTCGGGCCACCGCTGTTCAGACGCCACGGATACCGGATGCGCTGCCAGAACGAGACGTAGAGGACGTCCGGGTTGGTTGGGTCCATCACGAGATCGATCGCGCCGGTCTGCGGGTCGTTGGGCAGTCCTTCGGTCAGCTTGGTCCAGTTCCTGCCGCCGTCGGTCGTTTTGAACAGGCCGCGCGAACCCACCGGACCGTAGATGTTGCCGATGGCGGCGACGTACACCGTATTGACGTCCTTTGGGTGCAGCGCAATCTTGCCGATGTTGAACGTGTCCTGCAGACCGACGTTCTGGAAAGTGACGCCGCCGTCCGTTGACTTGTAGACACCGTCGCCCCAGGCCGCGGAGTTGCGGCCGCATTCCTCGCCCGTGCCCACCCAGAGGATGTCGGGGTTGACCTGGTTGATCTTCACGTCGCCGATCGACGCGGCGCCGTACTGGTCGAAGATGGGCGTCCAGCTGATGCCGCCGTTCGTCGACTTGAACACTCCGCCTGACGCCGATCCCGTGATCACGTGTGACCAGTCATTGTCGAGGGCGTCGACCGCCGAGATGCGGCCGATCAGGTTGGCGTTGCCGATGTTGCGCCAGCGCAGATCCTGAATCAGCGGGTCGCCACCGGCGGCCGCCTGCGCGGAGAGTGATACCGACGTTGCAGGAACAGAGACAGCGAGTGTGCCGAGCACGAGAGCACACGCCGCAAGACGGACACGTCGCCTGGACAGGGCAGAGCAGGGCATTGGGACCAATCAATCCTCCAGGGTGAATGTGGGAACCGCGGAGATTGTGCCACAGAAGTGGGCCCCGCGGTCCAGAGGCCGCATGGCAGACTCCCGTCGTTTCCCCTGTTGTACTGACCTGTTTCCCGAATGGCCACCTGCCCCCGCTGCCTCGGTCCGCTCTCTGAAGGACACCGGTGTCACCCGATTTGGATCAACCGGCTCAACCGTCAGCTGTGGGCCACGCTCGTCATCGGACTGCTGGGGGCGTTTGTGCAAATGCTGGTCATACCTGACCACCTGCCGGTCATGGGTTTTGTGGTGGGCGGGCTGTTGGGCTTCGGCCTCAACGAAGCGATTCGCCCCGAGTAGACATCAACCACTCGTCCAGAATGCGGAATGCCCGGCCCCGGTGCGCGACGGCCAGTTTCTCGGCATCCTCGACCTCTCCAAACGTCCGCCCGTAGGCGGGGTAATAGAAGATCGGGTCGTACCCGAAGCCCTGCGTCCCGTGCGGCTCGGGCGCGATCTCGCCCTCGACCGTCGCCTGACACGCGAACCTCGGCACCTCGGAACCAGGAACCACGAGGGCGACGGCGCACACGTACCGGGCCGTCCACGGCCTCGGATGCGGCTCCAGAGCGGCGTACAGATTCCTGAACTTGTCCGGGTAGGTCGCGCCGGGGTACCGCGCCGAATGCACCCCCGGTGCACCTCCCAGGGCGTCAATTGCCAGCCCGGAGTCTTCCGCGACGGTGACCAGGTCGGAGTATCCGGCGTAATACCGGGCTTTCAAGGCTGCATTGTCGGCAAATGTGGCCCCGGTTTCTTCGGGCTCCTGAATTGGGGGGAGATCGGTCAGAGTCCGGAGATTCGGCCAGTGGGCCAGCAGGTGCCGGATTTCGCGGATCTTGCCTGCATTAGTGGTGGCGATCAGGAGAGGCGGCGTCGTGGTCACAGCTATAATCGCGCCGGAATCACAATCGATCCCGTTTGGGAGGAGTGTCTCATGGTTAGAAAACGCAGTTTTTTCTCGTCGTGGCTGATGGTCGCGTGCGCGGCATTGTTTGTCGCTCTCGCGAGCACCCGCGGCGTTGTTGCTCAGGATCCCCCGCCCACGCAGGAGCCGCCCGCACAGGCCGGTGGACGGCAGGGTGGTGGGCAGGGTGCTGCCGCCCGCCCGCAGCCGTACGACCGTGTCATCACGGCCGAGGCCAAGACCGACGACGGCATCTTCAAGGTGCATCGAATCGGTGACCGGTTGTTGTTCGAAATTCCACAGGCGCAGCTCGACAAGGACTTCCTGTGGGTCACCCAGATCAAGCGCACCACGACGGGCGCCGGGTGGGGCGGCCAGGCCGCCGGCAACCGCGTCATCCGCTGGTCGCCGCGTGGCGACCGTGTGCTGATGCTCGACATCAACTACAGCAACATCGCCGATCCGAGCACGCCGATCTCCCAGGCCGTGGCGGATGCCAACAACCCGACGATCATCCGTGCCTTCAACATCGCCGCCTACAACGCGCAGCAGGATCCGGTCATTGACGTGACCCAGCTGTTCACGACGGAAGTGCCGGAGTTCTCGGTGCGTGGCCGGATCGGGGGGCGTGGCTTCGACGCGAACCGGACGTTCCTCGAGAAGGCCGTGTCCTTCCCGGAGAACATCAACGTCGAAGTGCTGCAGACGTTCACCGGCGGCGACGCGGCTGCGGCTGCGGCCCCCGGCCGGGCCGGCGCGGCGGGCATGCGCGGCAACAGCGCGACCGTGCTCACGCACTACAGCATGGTGAAGCTGCCGGAGACGCCGATGATGCCGCGTCTCTTCGACGAACGTGTGGGCTACTTCACGCGCGCCGTCGTGGACTACGGCACTGACGAACATCGCGCCGAGCAGAAGCGGTTCATCACGCGGTGGCGTCTCGAGAAGAAGGATCCCAACGCGGCGATTTCGGAACCGGTGAAGCCGATTGTGTATTACGTGGATCCCGCGACGCCCGCCAAGTGGGTGCCCTACGTGAAGCAGGGCATTGAGGACTGGCAGGTGGCGTTCGAAGCGGCCGGCTTCCGTCGCGCGATCATCGCCGCCGAAGCGCCGAAAAACGATCCCGACTGGAGTCCGGAAGACGCGCGCTACTCGGTGATCCGGTGGCTGCCCTCCACGACCGAGAACGCGTCGGGGCCGCACATCCACGACCCGCGGTCGGGCGAGATCATCGAGTCGGACATCCAGTATTACCACAACGTCCAGAACCTCGCGAAGAACTGGTACTTCGTGCAGGTCGCTCCGCTCGACCCGCGTGCGCAGAAGCTGCCGCTCCCCGACGACATCATGGGCGAGCTCATGCGCTACGTCGTCGCGCACGAAGTCGGTCACACGCTCGGCTTCCAGCACAACATGAAGGCCAGCTCGGCGTACACCATCGAGCAGATCCGCGATCCGAAGTGGGTCAAGGCAATGGGCCACACGCCGACGCTGATGGACTACTCGCGGTTCAACTACGTGGCGCAGCCCGAGGACAAGATCGATCCGATCGACCTCATCCCGAAAATCGGTCCGTACGACAAGTGGGCGACGATGTGGGGCTACAAGCCGATTCCTGGTGCGAAGTCGCCGGAAGACGAAAAGCCGACGCTCGACACATGGGCTCGCGAGCAGGACGAAAAGCCGTACCTGCGGTTCTCGACCGAAGGCCAGGGCGGCACGGACCCGGGTGACCAGACCGAAGCGGTGGGTGACATCGATGCCGTGATGGCGACCACGCTCGGCATGAAGAACCTCTCGCGCGTGTCGGAGATGTTGCTGAGCGCCACGGGCGGTCGCACCGGTGATCCGTGGGCGGAACTTGAGGAGGTGTACGGCCGGATGGTGAGCCAGTGGACCACCGAAATGAATCATGTCACACGGGTGGTCGGCGGCTTCAACTCCCAGCAGAAGCACATCGGCCAGAACGGCGTCCGGTTCGAGATTGTGCCGCGCGCGAAGCAGCAGGAAGCTGTGCGCTTCCTCGTGTCGAATGCGTTCCAGACGCCCTCGATGATGGTGCGCCCGGAGATCCTGCGCCGCATTGAACCAGCCGGCATCATCGACCGCGTGCGCAACGCGCAGAACTCGGTGCTGAACAACCTGATCCAGACGGCGAAGCTCGACCGGATGACGGAGCAGGTGGCACTGGACGGCCCGGCCGCCTACTCGCCGGTGGAGTTCCTGGCCGAACTGCGGACCGGGATCTTTGCGGAAATCCAGAAGGGCGGCAACATCGACATCTTCCGCCGCAATCTGCAACGGTCGTACCTTGCCATCATGGACAACCGCCTGAACGGCGCGGCGGCGCCGAGCGCGGAAGTGCGGTCGTTGTTGAAGGGCGAATTGCGCGCGATTGGTGAAGCAGTGGACGGCGCGTTGCGCGCCGGCGGCGCGCGTGACGAAGCCACGATGCGCCACCTCCGCGACGTCATCGACGAGGTGGCGACGATCCTCGACCCGCGTGCGATGCGGGAACGTGCCGGCGCCGGTGCGGCGGGTGCCGCCGGCGGCCGTGGCGGCGGCGTGCGCTAACGCTCACGCGGGTTCATGGTTCATCGGTTCATGGTTCATGGTGCTGGTGCAGGGTTCGACGGGAACAAGGCATCAGCACCGCTGAACCATGAACCATGAACCGATGAACCCGAGGCCGCGTCAGCGGCCGAGCAGCCCACCCACGAGCTCTCGCTGCTTTGCCACGAGCTCGGTAATGCCCTTGTCGGCAAGCGAGAGCAACGCGTCGAGGGCGGCGCGGTCAAACGGGTCGGTTTCGGCGGTGCCCTGGATTTCGATGAACTTGCCGGACCCGGTCTTGACCACGTTCATGTCCACCTCTGCGGCGGAATCCTCTTCATAGGCCAGATCCAGCAGCGGCGTGTTCTTCACGATCCCCACACTGGTCGCGGCCACGTAATCCACGACCGGGATGTTCTTCAGGGCTCCCTGCTGGCGCAGGCGGTCCATGGCGAGCACGAGCGCGACAAACGCGCCCGTGATCGACGCGGTGCGTGTGCCGCCGTCCGCCTGAATGACATCGCAGTCGATCCAGATCGTGCGTTCGCCGAGTGCCTTGAGCGCGGTGACCGATCGGAGTGACCGCCCGATCAATCGCTGAATTTCCTGTGTGCGGCCACCCACCTTGCCCGCAGTCGCTTCGCGCTGCATGCGTGTGGATGTCGCGCGCGGCAACATGCCGTACTCCGCCGTGACCCAGCCCTTGCCGCTCCCCCGGAGAAACGGCGGCACGCGGTCTTCGACCGACGCGGTGCACATCACACGGGTGAGGCCGGCTTCAATCATGACCGACCCTTCCGCGTGAATCAGGACGTTGGGCGTGAGTGAGGTGGGGCGCAGCGCATCCGCCGCGCGATCAAAGAGACGGGTCATGGCCTATCAGCATACTGTGCAATCCACCGCAGCCCGCGCGAGAGGGGATGCCGCAGGTCAATGTGTCCCGCCAGGGTGTCCACCTCGCGGCCGTCAATGAGGATCTGCACGGCCGTGACATCGGGCAGGTTGACGGTGAGCGCGTTCACGATCGCGTAGACCGTGAGGGCTTCGTGCACGGATCCCCCGGGGTGATTGACCGCGATCGCCTGACTGATGTCCACGAAGGCTTCCCCGCGACTGGTGAGAAACACCGCCCGCACCTCGGCGCCTTCCGGGATTGCCGAGATCTGCCCTGCGGGCGCGGCCGCCAGCTGGGCGTCGACGATGCGGCGTGCCTGTGCCGCGGGGGACGGGGCGTACACCACTTCCCGATCGACTGCCACCAGCGCATCGCCGCCCGGCGACACATAAAACAGCGATGCGGTGATGCGACGGGCTTCCAGCGGCGTCGCGTCGCCGCTGACCGCCGTGGGCACACCGGAGGCTGGTTGGGGATCGGCGAGCCAGCCCGGCAGGACCAGGGTCACGAGCCACACGCCAAGCGCGGCGGCGAGCAAGCCGGCGAACAACCATCGCCACATGATGTTCATCGTCACTGCCCCCCGGCACCGAGGCGCACATCCGCCACGGCAATCGCGATGGCATCCGCCAGCCGCTCGATGTGTGCCGGGTCGGTCAACGCCCGCGCGTCCTCCGGGTTGGTGAGCACACCGAGTTCAATCAGGATGGCAGGCATCGCGGCGCCCACGAGTACCCGCAGTGGCGCCACGTCCACCGCCCGCGTCTGCATCACCACGCCCGCTTCAGACAGGCGGCGGACGACGGTGGTGGCGAACGCGGAGGAGGCGGCGGCCATCGGCAGCTGCGCCAGTGCCCACGGCACGGCATCAATGACGCGCGTGCCGCCTCCGGCGATAGGCAGGGCGAGCGCGGGCGCGTCCTGGCGTCGCACCCCGGCGTCGAGACCGGCGTAATCCGACACGTCAAGGCCCAGCGCCTGGGCACCCCGCAAGGCGGCGGAGGGACTACCGTTGGCGTGCAGGCTGATGAAGAGATCCGCCTTGTTGGTGTTGGCGAGGGCCGCGCGACGATCGGAGGGGACGCTGGTGTCCTCGTCGCGCGTCAGGACGACACGCAGGCCGAGACGCGCTTCAAGCAGTGCCTTCACACGCTGCGCGACGGCGAGCGTGAGGTGTTTTTCGAGCAGTCCGTCCGCGCTCCGCGCGCCCGGCTCGTCTCCGCCGTGACCGGGGTCGATGACCACGGTCTGGATTCCGGGGGGGCGATCGAACACCGGCGCGGGCGTCCCCACAAGTTCGATCACCACACGCGTGGGGTCGCGCGTGTCTTCTGTGCGGATGTTGGTCACCGCCGATCCGAGATCCACGACCAGCGAGGGGCCGTCAGTGCGAAGTCCGGCGACCAGATCGCCTGGGGCACCGGCGAGTGGCTCCAGATCGAGCGCGGTCGCCTGCGCCCGGATGGTCACGCGCGGCCCCTCACGCGTCACGCGGGTAGCCACACCGGGGTCGAGCGTCACCACCAGACGTCCGCCCGACGAGGTGCGTTCCACGCGGGCGGTCACCCGGGGCGCAGTCGCCGGCGCCACCACAACCACGCGCGATCCGCGCCGCACCTCGATGCCCCGATTCAGAGCGCGAAGAAAATCGACAGGCACCAGCCAGGTCGTGCCCGCCCGGGTCACCGGGCCCGAGAGCGACACCAACCGACCACCGGACGACACGGTGGATTGTCCGGCTGTCAGGATGACGCGGTCATTGCCCGAGACCACCACGACACCACCGGCGCGCGTGTCATCACGCACCAGAAGCCCGAAGAGCCTCGCCACGGCATCAAGAGTCACGATGTCGGTGGACCCGCTTGATGCATGGACGATCAATGCCTGCACGCCGTCGGTGGTGATGACACGGTACGACACGGGGCCCTGCATGCGCGCGTGCGCCGCCCACGCGAGCGAAATCAGAAGACCGGCGATCGTGAGTGGGCGCGCCACGGCTCCATCATAGACCCCGAGTGCGCGCCTAATGAGCGGGTTCCGACGGGGAATGGGTTCTCAGCGGGCCTCCTGGCCTGGTGGTTGTGCTCCTCGCAGTGGCGTATCGGCGACCGGTGGCATGGCGCCGCACGATCGCGGCCACGAAGACCTGTACTCGCAGGCCCGTGCGTTGTTGTGACGGCAGTCCGGTCGCGTATATCCTCCACGTGCGTGATTGATATGGATTTGGCGGCAGTCCAGCGGATGGCCGGCGGGGATGGCTCCGCCCTGGCCGACCTCTACGATCGCCACGGCCGATCCGTGTATGCGCTGGCGGTCCGGATTCTTGGCGACCCGGCCGAGGCCGAAGATCTGACCCAGGACGTGTTCGCCCTGGCGTGGAAAAACGCCGCCCGGTACGACCCGGCGCGCGGTGCCGTGGCGGCCTGGCTGCTGGTGACCACCCGCACGCGGGCCATTGACCGGATCCGGGCCCGTCGCTCGAGGCCCCAGGGGGGGGGCGACGAGGACGGCAGAAAAATCGCCGCCATCCCGGACGCCATGCCATCCGTAGACGTGATCGTGGCCACCTCCCAGGACGCGTCGAGAGTGCGCATGGCATTGGCCGGTCTGCCGGCCGACCAGCGCGACGCGATCGACCTGGCCTACTTTCAGGGACTGAGCCACACGGAGATTGCGGATCGCACGGGCACGCCGCTCGGGACGATCAAGACGCGGATCCGGTCGGGTCTGCAGCGCCTTCGGGAGGCCATGACGTCCGGCGATGCCGAGAAAGGAGGGCTGCGCGTATGACACATCAGGACGTCTGTGAGCTGGCCCCCGAGTACGTGCTCGGCACGCCTGATGAGGTGTCGCGCGCGCGAGTGCTCGCCCACCTCTCCGGCTGTCCGGCGTGCCGCGCCGAAGTGTCGGCGGTGTCGCAGACCTTCGACGCCGTGGGCAGGTCGGTCGACGCTGCAGAACCATCGGCAGGATTGCGGAACCGGATTCTCGCCATTCCCGAGGCGGAGACCCGGCGGCCTGGTGTGGCGGCGACGGCGTCCCCAGTCCCGATGTCCGCACTGTCGGTCGCCGCGCGCTTCGCGGCGGTGGCCGTGCTCGCGGTCGCCCTGTGGCAGTGGTCGGCGGCTCGTCAGGAAATGGCGTCGCTGCGCGATCGGATGACCGAGCTTCAGGCCGAGACGCGTGATCTGCTCATGGCGCGCGCGTCGCTGGAAGCGCAGGTGGAGACGGTGACGCATCAGGCGCAGGTGTTGCGCGCGTCCGACATGCTCACCTACAGCCTCACGGCCCACGAACCCGCGCGCGGCGCGTACGCGCGGGCGTATGTGAGCCACAAGGACGGCATGGTATTCACGGCCGAAGGCCTGCCGGCGCTGCCGGCCGGCAAGGTCTACCAGCTCTGGATCATCGTGAATGCGAAACCGGTGAGCGTCGGGCTGTTCACCCCGGACACCACGGGTCGCGTGCACGCGGTGATGGACACGCCGGCGATTTCCGTCATGCCGGCCAGCGTGGCCGTCACCCTTGAACCGACGGGTGGGCTGCCGCAGCCGAGTGGCGCGGTGTACCTGGCCGGTACGGCACTGGGGACGTAGGCCGGTCCTTCAGCGGCGGCGTCACCGGTAGCGGTTTCAGTCGATACAACGTCTTCGTCCGTCCAACGACGGCCACAACAAATGCCGAGATCAGATCGGCGATGGCCAGCAGGCCAGCGATGTCGAACAGCCGCGCGTCAACGCCGAGCACACGGACGCTGGGGTCCGGGTGCAGGACAACCACCGCCGTGTTGCCGAGCGCGAGCAGAACCCGCAGTTCGGTCGGGTCGAGTTGGCGGCCCTGCAGGCGCGCCTCGCCGTGCTCGAGGCCGAGCGCGCTGCGTCGAACCTGGCGAATGTGCCGCTGCCGACCTGGACCGCGGGCGATCCGCCGCTCCGCATCGGCGGCCACATCAAGGAACCGAGGAAGATCAAGGATGTCCGTCCCGTGTATCCGGACATCGCCCTCAGCGCCCGCGTCCAGGGCATCGTCATCATCGAGGCCCAGATTGACCAGGACGGGAAGGTCAACAACGCGCGTGTGATTCGTCCCGTCGCACTCCTGGATCAGGCGGCGCTCGAGCCCGTGTTGCTCAACGGCCAACCGGTGCCGGTCATCATGACGGTCACGGTGAATTTCACGCTGCCAGGGCTGTGATCCAATGGAGCGCACACGTGATTGATGGAGCGCAAGGGCTTTAGCCTTTGCGAGGACCCAGGGGCTAAAGCCCCTGGGCTCCGACTTGACGCCTGACGGTACGGTCTCCTCGGAGGCTCAACTCCGTGCGGCCAGTTGGCCGCAGCCGCTGGCGATGTCGATGCCCCGGCGTTGTCGCACGGTGCTCGGGATCCCGTAGGTGGTCAGCACATCCTGGAACACGCGGGCCGCTTTCGGTGCGGTTGGCGCGCCCGCGTATCCGTCCGTGGGATTGAGCGGGATCAGGTTCACGTGCGCGCGTTGGGTGGACAGTAACCGACCGAGTGCATGTGCATCGTCGGGCCGGTCGTTTTCACCGGCGATGAGTGTCCACTCGAAGAAGATGTGGCGGTCAAGCGCGGCCGAGTATTCGCAGCAGGCATCCATCAGTTCGTCGAGTGGCCACGCTTTGGCGGCCGGAGGCAGCAACGCAAGCCGTCCGGCCTGTGTCGCGGCGTGCAGCGATACCGCGAGGCTGATTGGGCGCCGCTCCGCGGCGAGCCGCCGGATGCCGGGCACCACACCCACCGTACTCAGCGTAATGCGGCGCGGACTCAGGCCGAATCCGGCGGTGTCGGCAAGGACCTCGGTGGCCGCCATTACCGCGGCATAGTTGTGCAGCGGTTCGCCCATGCCCATCAGCACTACGTTTCGTGCTGGGTGCTGGGTGCTCTGTGCTGGGTGCTGGTGCTCGGTGCTGGGTGCATGGTGCTTCGTGCGCTCATGGTCGCCAATGCTCACGGCCAAGACCTGGCCCACAATTTCGGCTGTACTGAGATGCCTTGCGAAACCCATCTGGCCTGTCGCGCAGAAGATGCAGCCCATCGCGCAGCCCGCCTGGGTGCTGACGCAGGCGGTGACGCGGCCGTCGTAGCGCATCAGGACGGTTTCCACCTGCCGGCCGTCAGCAAGCGTCAGCAGGAACTTGCGGGTGAAGCCGTCGGACGAGCGCGTCTCGAGCGCAATCGTCGGCCACACCACGGGCAGTTCCTCCTGCACCCGGTGCGCGAGGCCGGCGGGCAAGCCGGGGATCGCCGCCACATCCGACCGCCCGTCACGATGGATGTGTTGCCAGATGGGTTTGGCGTGGACAGTCTTGTACCCCCACGACTCCAGCCGCTGCGCCAGGGCCAACCGGGACAGACCCAACAGGGACTCGGACATTACACACATTGTGTCGCAGGACCATAATGGCTGCATGCGTCTGCGCCGCGTGGCTTTTGCCGGAATCGGTGCCAGCCTCCTCCTCGCGGTGGTCAACATTGTGGTCGGCGTTGGTGCCAACTCGCGGTCGGTGCTGGCCACCGGCATCGAATTCGCCGGCGACGTGCTCGCGTCGTCGCTCGTCCTGATCGGCATCATCCTGGCCGCGAAGCCTGCCGAGGCCCAGCATCCCTATGGACACGGCCGCGTCGAGACGCTGAGCGCGTTTGTCCTGGGATTGATCCTGATGGCGGCAGGCGTGATCGTCAGCTGGAATTCGATGCAGGGGATCAACGAGCGGCACGAGGCGCCAGGCGCCATGGCTGTGGTGGCGCTGGTGCTCGCGATCGCCCTGCGCGCGGTGATGGCCACGCTCAAGTTCCGAGTCGGCCGGCAACACGCCAGCGCGGCGCTGGTCGCCGATGCGTGGAACGACACCGTGGACATTCTCGCCGCGACGACCGCATTGGTGGCGGTGGGTCTGGCGATGTACGACACGCGCTTTCTCGCGGCCGACCACTACGGCGGGTTCGCCGTCGGCATCATCGTCGTGCTCACCGGGATCCGCGTGCTCCGCGATGCGTCGCTGGAACTCATGGACACGATGCCCAGCGACGACAAGATCGCTGAGATACGGCAGGTCGCCATGTCGGGGACTGGTGTGCGCGGCGTGGACAAGACCTATGCGCGCAAGACCGGGTTTTCGTATCACGTCGATCTGCACATCGAGGTGGATCCCGACATGACCGTCGCCGCCTCGCACCAGATCGCCGGCCACGTCCGCAGCCTCGTCCGCGAGCGGCTGTCGTGGGTCGCGGACGTGCTTGTGCACGTCGAGCCCGGGACGTAAACATTCAGGGCGCGGACTTCCGGGCATGTAGGCCGCGCTGCATGTAGGGCGCGCTGAACTTGAGCGCGCCAGTTCGGCCCGCTGCAGTTCAGCGGGCCCTACGTACCCCAGCGGGCCCTACGTACCGGATAACATGTCGCACATGCGCGCCATCTTTGAGTTCCTCGGATTCAAGAGCGACCCGGTTGACACTGACAGCCAGACCATCCGCCGCATTGCGGATGAACTCGACCGTCTCGAGCCGGACCGCGCTCGTTACGTGGCGGCGTTTGCGTTCCTGCTCAGTCGCATCGCCCGCGCGGACCTTGAAGTGACGACCGACGAGACTGATGCGATGGAGCGCCTCGTGCGCGACCATGCGGGATTGTCGCCGGAACAAGCCACGCTCGCGGTTCAGATGGCCAAGGCGCAGCATCTGCTGTTTGGCGGCACCGACGATTTTCTCGTCACCCGGGAGCTCGGCCGTGTGACCACATACGAACAGCGCGTGGCCTTGATCGACTGTCTCCACGCCGTGGCGGCCGCCGACCACAAGATCCTGAACGCGGAAGCGACGGAAATCGCGAGAACTGCCAGAGAGCTGAAAGTTGAGCAGTCCGATCTCTCCAGGATTCGTGCACAATACGGCGCACACATCGAAGCTCGCAA
>Ga0169931_10000607_pt1 | contig 59518 bp, 48 predicted proteins | sample Kivu_15m_20L_FD_129675 | JGI IMG/M metagenome (GOLD analysis project Ga0169931, IMG submission 129675) | Freshwater microbial communities from Lake Kivu, Western Province, Rwanda to study Microbial Dark Matter (Phase II) - Kivu_15m_20L... | ecosystem: Environmental > Aquatic > Freshwater > Lake...
TGGTCCCCAGAGTAACAACAGGGAGTGTCCCATGCTGTCTCCAGGACTAGATACTGCTACTGTTAGGAAGTTACAGCCTTCTAAGTAGGATGAAGCTAATCCGTGGGTGTACCAAGAGGTAACGAAGGTTGTACCGGTTAGCCAACCGCCTAATGCTAGGTAAGCGCAGGGGAATAAAAGAACCCCTGACCAGCCTACGAATACAAAGCGATCGCGCTTTAACCAGTCGTCTAGTACGTCAAACCACCCTCTTGTACTGGGGGCGCGTCCAACTGCGATGGTCATTGAACTAAAATCCTCTTTTACTAAAATTGCAACGTTTTTTAAGCAACGCCGTCGGCAATTGTCCCGACATAATGCGACTGCAAGGAGGAATTAACGTTTTTTTCAGCATCTGGTGCAGCCCAAAAGCTTCTGAGAACCTGAGAAGTTACCGTCTTGACGAGGGGGATTTCTCAGAGTTACTTCATTACACCTACCTTTGGCTTATGGTTTAGCCTCTGGTAGCTTAATGATTCTTAACTTATCACATTATTTTGGATTTTAGCCTAGTGGGCTAGAGTAAATTAGGTATTTAACACCAACCTACTACTTATTATAAATATCATAATTTTAACAATCTGACACAATTTTTCTCAGAAATCTGAAAAATTTGATCCCTTAACTTGCAAGACCAGCCCCGGAAATGGCAAACTTGAATAGCGAAGAACTCACAGGCCAAGGTAGTTCAATGACGGCATCAACAACAATTAACAAAGGCGATTCCCCCCATGGCGATCGCCAGTATTCCCTTACCCTGCATCAAAATGTGTTGGGTTCTCGTCGGTTCAGCAACTACTGGTGGGCAACTATCGTTACATTGGGAGCCACAGGCTTTTTGTTGGCAGGGATATCAAGTTACTTGCAGGTAAATCTACTCATAGTTACTGATCCAACTCAACTGATCTTTGTACCCCAAGGATTGGTTATGGGATTATATGGCAGTGCGGGCTTACTTTTAGCCTTATATCTATGGCTGGTTATTTTGTGGGATGTAGGAGGAGGCTACAATGATTTCAATCAGGAAACTGGTGGGATAAAAATCTTTCGTTGGGGATTTCCCGGCAAAAATCGCCGCATTGAAATTGACTGTCAGATTCCTGACGTGCGGTCTGTGCGCATAGAGATTAAAGAAGGTCTCAACCCTCGTCGTGCGCTGTACCTACGGGTGAAGGGTCGGCGAGATATTCCTTTAACAAGGGTAGGTCAACCGTTATCTCTAGCAGAGTTAGAAACTACAGGAGCAGAACTAGCCCGCTTTTTGGGAGTACCATTGGAAGGACTCTAAGAAATTCAAATAATAGATACTCTGGTTGAGTCATTAATTGACTATGCGGTTAAAAGTTTCACAATTTCTAGTTGCGTTTTTGATAGTCAGCGCTTTGATGTTGGGAGGATGTTCAACACAGAATGTTACTTCTAACTCAGCAGTAGCTGAGACACAATCTGTATCCGAAACCATAAGTAAGAATATTCCAGGAATGAAAAATTTACCACGCCTCGAAGGTAAAGCCACTGTGGTGATGACTGTTAACGGTTCCCCCATTACTATTGAGGTGGACGGCACTAATGCACCCATTACAGCTGGCAATTTTGTAGATTTAGTCCAAAAAGGTGTGTACGATGGGTTAGCTTTCCATAGAGTTGAGCGCAACCCCCAACCTTTTGTAGTTCAAGGGGGCGATCCCCAAGGCAAAAACCCGAACTTCCCAGCTAATAGACTGGGAACAGGCGGTTACGTTGATCCAAAAACGGGGTCAGAACGTCGGATACCCTTAGAAATTAAGCCCAAAGGCGAGGCAAGCCCAGTTTATAGCAAAACAATTACCCAAACACCTGAGTTGCAACATAAACAGGGGGCAATAGCAATGGCGCGATCGCAATCGCCGGATTCTGCTTCCTCTCAGTTTTACTTTGCTCTGGCAGATTTAGGTTTTTTGGATGGTAACTACGCTGTGTTTGGCTATGTTACCGAGGGCTTTGATGTGGTTAACAAAATTCAGAAAGGCGATCGCATTGAATCGGCTAAGGTAACTCAAGGCGCAGAAAATCTTCAAACCGGGGAAGTTTAGATTTTAGATTTGGGATTTGGGATTTTACTGTAGTCTAAAATACTATGCCCTTACCTGATTCTGGAAATGGTTGTTGTCACTGGTATTGGTTTAGTCTCTGCCTTGGGAAGCAGCTTAGAAGATAGCTGGCAAAAGTTAATCGCAGGTAAATCTGGTATTCAATGGCATCAACCATTTTCCGAACTGGAACCATATCCTCTGGGTTTGATTGCTGAACAACCTGCTGAATTAAAAACTTTGACTGATTTGGTTGTCGATGCTGCATTAAAAGACGCTGGATTAGTTCCACCTTTACCTGATTGTGCTGTGGTGATTGGATCAAGCCGCAGTCATCAGGGTTCCTGGGAGTTGCTGGCGCGGCAAATATATGGAAATGATATCCACCAAACAGCTTTTAATAGTAACAGAGTATTAATAGAAAATTGGTTAGATTTTTTACCTCATATGAACGCCATGGCGGCGGCTCGCCAAATCGGTGCATCTGGCATAGTTTTAGCACCCATGGCCGCTTGTGCTACAGGTATTTGGACCCTTGCTCAAGCCGCTTTACTAATTGAAACTGGGCAATGTCAACGAGCGATCGCGGGTGCTGTAGAAGCCCCAATTACACCCCTCACCTTGTCAGGGTTTCAACAAATGGGCGCTTTGGCAAAAACAGGGGCTTATCCCTTTGACTTACACCGACAAGGATTGGTACTAGGTGAAGGTGGGGCAGCGTTTATTTTAGAATCGCCACAATTAGCAAAACAGCGTCAAGCTAAAATTTATGGCAATATTCTTGGTTTTGGCTTGACAACAGATGCTTATCATGGCAGTAAACCAGAATCTACAGGAAAAACTGCGATCGCTGCTGTTCAGCAATGTCTAAAACGAAGTTTACTCACACCAGCTGATATTGATTACATTCATGCTCATGGTACAGCCACACAGCTAAATGATGAATTGGAGAACAAAATTATACAAAATATATTTTCCCATCCAGTGCCAGTCAGTTCTACTAAAGGCGCTACAGGTCACACTCTAGGAGCATCTGGAGCTTTAGGTGTAGCATTTTCACTCTTAGCAATGCAAAGAAACACACTCCCGCCGTGCGTAGGATTACAAAACCCTGGGTTTGATTTAAATCTAGTCATGGCAGCACGTGAAACTCAAGTGCAAAACGTGTTATGTTTCAGCTTTGGCTTTGGTGGTCAAAACGCCGTTATTGCCATAAGTCATAAGCCTATCTCTACAAATAACTTTTTCAGCAAATCCTAAAAAATGATCATCATGACCAAAACCTAGATAGTCAAAAACATATATGATAGGAAAGTAGACAAAAGTTAAAAAAATTTATCAAATGCTGATTGACTTCCCAGGTTTGACCAAAGTCAAGAACTCAGTGCAAAAAAAAATTTTCTTGGGTCATGAACCCAGCGCCGAGTTAGTTGCAATTGTGACCGTCTACTTTGTCAAAGGAATTTTAGGGTTAGCCCGTCTGTCCATCAGCTTTTTTCTTAAAGATGAATTGTTGTTGAGTCCGGCGGAAGTTTCGACTCTATTTGGAATTGCCACCCTACCTTGGATTATCAAGCCAGTATTTGGCTTTATTTCCGATGGTTTACCCATATTCGGCTACCGGCGCCGTCCGTATTTAATAATATCTGGAATTTTAGGATCCATTTCTTGGATCAGTCTGGCGACTATAGTTCACAGTGGCTGGTCAGCAACCTTGGCCATCGCCCTTGGTTGTCTTTCCGTTGCTGCCAGTGATGTTATAGTTGATTCATTAGTTGTGGAGAGAGCAAGAGTAGAGTCCCAAGCAACAGTTGGTTCACTACAATCTCTGTGCTGGGGTGCTTCCGCCTTTGGAGGTTTACTCACTGCTTACTTGAGCGGAATGCTGCTAGAGTATTTCACCACACATACAGTATTTTTAATTACCTCGTTGTTTCCGCTCATAGTTTCTGCAATAGCTTGGTTAATAGCGGAAACCCCCATTGACAAAAATGCCACAGGTAGTCAGAGCAATAATTCTCTCAGCATTAAGCAGCAACTGCAGCAACTGCGCCAAGCAATAAGCCAAAAGGCAATTTGGCTACCTACAGTTTTTGTATTTATCTGGCTAGCCACCCCAACAGCTGAGTCAGCCTTTTTCTTCTTCAGCACCAACGAACTACATTTTCAACCAGAATTTTTAGGCTGGGTAAGACTGGTAGTAAATGCTGCTTCTTTACTTGGCGTTTGGATTTTTCAACGCTACCTCAAAAGTGTTTCATTTCGCAAGATTTTCGCTTGGAGTACAGTTCTTTCATCAGCCTTGGGAATGACAATGCTGCTGCTGGTCACACACACTAACCGAGTTTTGGGTATAGATGACCACTGGTTTAGTTTGGGTGATAATCTCATCCTCACTGTCATGGGGCAAATAGCCTATATGCCAGTGTTGGTATTAGCAGCGAGATTGTGTCCCCCAGGAATAGAAGCCACATTATTTGCCTTACTAATGTCCGTTTCCAACTTGGCAGGAATACTTTCCTATCAATTGGGAGGTATTCTCATGCGTTGGCTGGGTATCACCGAAAATAATTTTGACCTGATGTGGCTATTAGTCATTATTACGAACCTCAGCACACTATTACCACTACCCTTTATTAATTGGTTACCCGCCAACGACCCAGAAACTGAGTCACAGACATTACAGCCTGTTGCGGTCACCAATGGAGAATAAGCATTTTTACTTAATTTAATGCCAGATTCAGAATTAACTGAGTCAAAAATTACCCAATAACTTAAAACTAAATCAGCAAATGCAAACTCTAAAAACTGAAAAATCTTACACTCGTGCCGATTGGCAGGGAGGGTATAAATCCCTTACCGAAGAATTTGATTATGAGATTGATAATGTAGAAGGAGAAATTCCCCCAGAATTACAAGGTACATTATTTAGAAATGGCCCCGGTTTACTGGATGTAAACGGACAGTATATTCATCACCCCTTTGATGGTGATGGTATGATTAGCCGCATCAGCTTTGTCAATGGTCGCGCCCATTTCCGTAACCGGTTTGTCCGTACTGAAGGGTATTTAGCAGAACAGCAAGCGGGAAAAATTCTTTATCGAGGTGTCTTTGGTACGCAAAAACCAGGCGGTTGGTTAGCTAATATTTTCGACTTCAAACTTAAAAACATTGCCAATACCAACGTTATATATTGGGGTGGTAAACTGTTAGCACTATGGGAAGCGGCGGAACCCCATCATCTTGATCCCCATACATTGGCAACTTTAGGTAAAGAATATTTTAACGGTGTTTTATCCACAGGTGAAGCTTTCGGCGCACATCCCCGCATTGACCCTAGTTGTGAGCAAGACAGTGGCGCACCTTGTCTAGTAAATTTCTCCATTAAACCGGGACTGTCAACCACAATTACTATTTTTGAAATCAACCCAGACGGCAAAGTTGTCAGACAACACGCTCACAGTGTTCCGGGTTTCTGTTTCATTCACGATTTTGTAATTACTCCCCACTACTGTATCTTTTTTCAAAATCCTGTTACTTTTAATCCTATACCCTTTGCTTTGGGAATACGTGCAGCTGGAGAATGTATTAAGTTTCAGCCAAATCAACCCACTCGGATGATAGTTATTCCTCGTCAATTTCCAGCAGGGGAAACAAAGGTAAAAATTTTAGAAACTCAGTCTGGCTTTGTTTTCCACCATGCTAACGCCTTTGAATTAGGTGATGAAATTGTGATTGACTCCATTTGTTACGAATCATTGCCAGAAGTTGAGCCAGAAAGTGATTTCCGAGAAGTAAACTTTGAAGCAATTTCACCCGGTCAATTATGTCGATTTCATCTCAATCTTCAGGATAGCACAGTTCGACAAGAGATGATTTCTAGTCGGTGTTGTGAATTTCCTAGCATAAATCCTGAAGTCGTGGGACGACCTTATCAATATTTATACTTGTGTGCGGCTGATCAGCCAACAGGTAACGCGCCATTGCAAGCATTACTAAAAATTGATTTAAAGTCTGGAGAAAAACAAGTTTGGAGTGCTGCACCCCGTGGTTTTATGAGTGAGCCGATTTTTGTTACCCGTCCAGGTGCTAAAAAAGAAGATGATGGCTGGGTGTTAGCCTTGGTTTATGATGCTGCCCATCATCGCTCAGACTTAGTGATATTGGATGCCAGTAATATTAATCAAGGTGCCATTGCTAGACTACATCTCCGTCATCATATTCCCTATGGTCTGCATGGCAGCTTCACCTATAGGGTTTTTGATGAACAATAAACATTCTCTGAGTTTTGTTTATGTCGATATTTATATTTATCTAGAGGGCTAAAGTGCAATTTTTCCATTAGAATGGAATACTAATTACAGAATTTACGTGTTAACTTAGCTATCGTCTGAGGTTTGACCGTGACCGTGCGCTTGCCATCCCTAACTAGTCCCTCACAAACCGAAAATCACAATCAGTCTGGTGTTACTAAATCGCCGGTGGTTGCGCCCAAGCGTGCAACTGGTGGTTTTGCTCTGCTTGACAGTCTGCTGCGCCATGAAGTTGAATATATTTTTGGTTATCCAGGCGGGGCAATCCTGCCCATTTACGATGATCTATATAAAGTAGAGGCAACCGGCTCAATTAAACATATTCTAGTTCGCCATGAACAAGGTGCCGCCCACGCCGCTGATGGCTATGCCCGCGCCACTGGTAAGGTGGGGGTATGCTTTGGTACTTCTGGACCAGGGGCAACAAACTTAGTCACAGGTATTGCCACAGCCTACATGGACTCGATTCCCATGATTGTGGTGACAGGACAAGTGCCACGGGCATCAATCGGCACAGATGCGTTTCAAGAAACTGATATTTACGGAATAACCCTACCCATAGTTAAACATTCCTATTTAGTGCGGGATGCCAAAGACATGGCGCGCATTGTGGCTGAAGCCTTCCACATCGCCAGCACCGGCAGACCAGGCCCGGTTTTGATTGATGTGCCCAAAGATGTGGCTTTGGAAGAATGTGATTATGTACCCGTAGAACCGGGAACAATAAAATTACGCGGCTATCGTCCCACGGTTAAGGGTAATCCCCGCCAAATTAACGCAGCAATTCAGTTAATTCGCAATAGCCACCGTCCCCTATTGTATGTGGGTGGAGGGGCGATCGCCTCTGGTGCCCATGCAGAAATTAAAGCCCTGGCGGAGTTATTTAATATCCCCGTAACTACAACATTGATGGGGATCGGTGCATTTGACGAACATCATCCCCTATCTGTGGGAATGTTGGGAATGCACGGTACAGCTTATGCTAACTTTGCGGTGACAGATTGCGACTTGTTAATCTGCATCGGGGCAAGATTTGACGATCGCGTAACTGGTAAATTAGATCAGTTCGCCTCCCACGCCAAAGTAATTCACATTGATATAGACCCGGCAGAAGTTGGTAAAAATAGAGTTCCAGAAGTCCCCATCGTTGGCGATGTGCGAAATGTTTTAATTGATTTATTGCGTCGCTGTGAAGAAGCAGGGATCAAGAACACCCCACACAAAAATCAAGAGTGGTTAAATCTAATTAACCGTTGGCGGCAAGACTACCCCCTCATAGTACCTCACCACCTAGACAGCATTTCACCCCAAGAGGTAATTGTAGAAATTGGTCATCAAGCCCCCCACGCCTTCTACACCACAGACGTAGGTCAACATCAAATGTGGGCAGCCCAATTCCTCAAAAATGAACCTAGACGCTGGATTTCTAGTGCTGGTTTGGGAACTATGGGTTTTGGTGTACCTGCGGCTATGGGTGCAAAAGTAGCTTTCCCTGATGAAGAAGTGATTTGTATCAGTGGTGATGCTAGTTTCCAGATGTGTTTGCAAGAACTGGGAACACTAGCACAGTATGGCATTAATGTCAAGACTGTAATTTTAAACAACGGCTGGCAAGGTATGGTGCGCCAGTGGCAACAAGCCTTTTATGGAGAGCGTTACTCATGCTCAAATATGGAAGTAGGAATGCCAGACATTGAACATCTGACCAAAGCCTATGGCATTAAAGGCATGGTAATCCGCGATCGCCATCAATTAAAAGATGGAATTGCCGAAATGTTAGCCCATAACGGGCCAGTAGTAGTTGATGTTCGAGTTACCAAAGACGAAAATTGTTACCCCATGGTAGCCCCTGGTAAAAGCAACGCTCAAATGATTGGTTTACCCATGCAGCCCCCCAAAGCCGCAGTAGAACCAACTTCTTGTAGCCATTGCGGCACAACCAACCCTCCCAGCCACCAATTTTGCTCAGAATGTGGAACTAAATTGTAAAAATAGGTTGACCATCTGTTAAACCTAACTAAACTTATACGCAGGGGAACTGACTCTCTGCGTTTTTGTCATATAAAATACCTCTCCAACTCTTACTCTCAGACCCTGGAGCGCCTCTGGGTGGAACAAATTCAAACAATCAGCAACGCCAAAATTTATATTGAAAATGTTTAAAACAATTAGCATTAGCTTGGTGTTATTATCACTAAGTACCCAGATCACCATCACCCAGCAAACAGCCAAAGCAACCACCACCCAAAAAATTTGTCCCGCCCAACTCCAACTAGCTGTAGAAAACATAACCAACAGCCCTGAATTTAATCGAGTGCGTTGGGGAATTTTAGTTAAAAATCTAGCTTCTCAACAAACCCTTTATGATCAAGATGCAGAAAAATACTTTCAACCCGCTTCTAATACTAAATTACTAACAACTGCCGCAGCCTTACAGCAACTAGGGGCAAACTTTCGCATTCGCACTTCTGTTTATCAAGATCAAAATGGGGTTGTGCGTGTAGTTGGTAGAGGAGATCCCAGCTTAAAGCTTCCTCAACTACAAGAATTAGCTCAACAACTACGCCAGCAGGGTATTAGTCAAATTAACGAATTAGTAGGGGATGATAGTTATTTTCAAGGACAAACTGTTCACCCCAGTTGGGAGTGGGAAGACCTACAAGCTGATTATGGCGCACCAGTCAACAGTTTAATAGTCAATGAAAACGCCTCTGTATTGACGGTTTCCCCCCAAACTCTAGGAAAACCATTACAAATCAAATGGGATCAGCCATTTGAAGCATATCAATGGCGAGTAGAAAATAATTCTGTAACTACCCTTAAAGATCAATCAGGATTCCTGACCATTACTCGCGACTTAAAAAGTCCAGTGTTGCGGATTAAAGGGCAAATGGCAGTAAATTCACAACCTAACATCAGGGCTATAGCTGTGTTTGACCCAACTCAAAACTTTTTGCGCCACTTTCGTCAAGTTTTAGTTCAAGCAGGAATTGCTGTCAAAGATATATCTAACAGTACTGGTGAAAACAACCAACAAGAGCTAGCAGCAGTTGAATCACCACCATTATCTCAATTATTAATGGAAACAAATATTAATAGTAATAATTTGTATGCTGAAGCTTTGCTAAGAGCTTTAGGTATTCAACAACCAGTAAAAAATCATCAAACTACAGCCGATGCAGGTTTAGAAGTTGTCAAGAACGCCTTAACCACATTAGGAGTAGATCCCAGCAGTTATATATTAGTAGATGGTTCCGGGTTATCTCGCAAAAATTTAATCAGCCCCCAAGCCTTAGTGCAAACTTTAGCAGCTATGGCAAAATCACCACAAGCAGAAATTTTTCGCGCCTCTTTACCTGTTGCAGGTGTCAACGGTACTTTAAAAAATCGCTTGCGTAACACTCCAGCTACAGGAATCGTTCAGGCTAAAACAGGAACAATGACGGGTGTAGTTTCTTTATCAGGATATGTCAACCCGCCTGATTATCAGCCTTTAGCTTTTAGTATAATAGTCAATCATTCCAAACAACCCGCTAGAGTTGTCCGCCAATCAATAGATGAAATCGTGGTTTTATTAACACAACTACAGAGTTGTTAATATTTACTCAAAAATTATACATACTCGGTGGTGGTGAGTCTCTGCAAATTAAAAACTCTCGCACCTCCACCCCATCCCAAATAAACAAACACCGCAAAAGCCCAGCAATCAAAGCCGATAAAACATGAGTACATATTTAATATTAAATATATAAGAATATAAGCCTCATATAAAATATAAACTGAAAATCTAAATAGGGCTGACTAAATCAAGGTTTCACCAAGATAAATCATCAAAACCCTGTTCCCCGTTCTCTGTTCCCTATGAATAAAACCTTTGCAACCATTGACGGGAATGAAGCTGTAGCCCGTGTTGCCTACAAATTAAATGAAGTCATTGCCATATATCCCATCACCCCCTCTTCAGCCATGGGTGAGTGGGCAGATACTTGGTCAGCAGCACATCACCCCAACCTCTGGAATACTATCCCCAGTGTGGTGCAGATGCAAAGTGAAGGAGGTGCAGCTGGGGCGGTGCATGGGGCATTACAAACGGGTTCCCTGAGTACCACTTTCACGGCTTCCCAGGGATTATTACTCATGATACCCAATCTCTACAAAATCGCCGGCGAATTGACTAGTACTGTGGTTCATGTGGCCGCCCGTTCCCTGGCTACCCACGCTTTATCAATTTTCGGTGATCATAGCGATGTCATGGCATCCCGCGCCACAGGCTTTGCTTTGTTGTGTTCCGCTTCTGTGCAAGAAAGCCATGATTTTACACTCATTGCCCAAGGGGCTACCTTAGAAAGCCGTGTATCATTTATGCACTTTTTTGATGGCTTCCGCACATCCCACGAAGTGCAAAAAATCCAGTTATTGTCAGATGAGCAATTGCGATCGCTCATTAACCAAGATTTAATTTTAGCCCATCGCGCCCGGTCTCTGACCCCAGACCGTCCCCTGTTGCGGGGAACAGCCCAAAACCCGGATGTGTACTTTCAAGCCCGTGAGGCTGCCAACCCCTACTACCAAGCGACTCCGGCGATTGTCCAACGCCTGATGGATGAATTCGCCCTACTCACGGGCAGACATTACCAAATCTATGAATACCACGGCGCTAGTAACGCTGATCGCCTAATTGTTATCATGGGTTCAGGTTGTGAAACAGTCCATGAAACAGTGGATTACCTCAACGCCCAAGGGGAAAAAGTCGGAGTAGTGAAGGTGCGACTTTACCGCCCCTTTGATGTAGAAAAATTTATAGCAGTCTTACCCACCACAATACAAGCCATAGCAGTGCTTGACCGCACCAAAGAACCAGGTAGCGCCGGCGAACCATTGTATTTAGATGTAGTTGCTGCTATCCATGAGGCCTGGGATAAAACCCCCAAAATTATCGGTGGTCGTTATGGTCTTTCTTCTAAAGAATTTACCCCAGGGATGGTGAAAGCCATTTTTGATCACCTTGGCCAACCACAACTGCAAAATCATTTTACCATCGGTATCACCGATGATGTTAGTCATACTTCCCTGAAATTTAACCCAGATTTTTGTTTAGAAGCAGATAACGTTGTCCGCGCCATATTCTACGGCTTAGGTTCTGATGGTACTGTGGGGGCTAATAAAAACTCTATTAAAATTATTGGAGAAGAAACCGACAATTACGCCCAGGGTTACTTTGTCTATGACTCTAAAAAATCTGGTTCAATGACGGTTTCTCACCTGCGCTTTGGTTCCCAGCCCATTCGTTCAACTTACCTGATCCATCAAGCTAACTTTATTGGTTGTCATCACTGGGGATTTTTAGAAAATATAGACATATTAAAAACCGCTACTTTAGGGGCAACTTTTCTACTTAACAGCCCTTATGATGATCAGATGGTTTGGCAACATTTACCCGAAAAAGTACAACGGCAAATTATAGATAAACAACTTAAATTCTACGTCATCAACGCCAACCAAGTAGCCAGAGATAGTGGGATGGGTGGAAGAATTAACACTATTATGCAGGTGTGCTTTTTCGCATTGGCGGGTGTATTACCCCCAACAGAAGCAATTACTAAAATTAAACAAGCTATTCAAAAAACCTACGGTAAGAAAGGGACAGAAGTCGTAGAGAAGAATTTGCAAGCGGTGGATAACACCCTGGCTAATTTGCATCAAGTAAACATACCCCCCTTAATTGAAATTGAAAATTTAAACCCGAAAACCCAACAGTCAAAACTAGATGCTGCACCCCCATTTGTCCGGGATGTATTGGGGAAAATTATGGCTTGGCGTGGTGAGGATTTACCGGTGAGTGCATTACCCCCTGATGGTACATTTCCCACGGCTACGGCTAAATGGGAAAAACGCAATGTTGCTGAATATATCCCGGCTTGGGAACCGGATATTTGCGTTCAGTGTTGTAAGTGCGTCCTGGTTTGTCCCCATAGTGCTATCCGTGCTAAAACTTATCCCCAGGAAGTACTAGTTAATGCTCCCACTCAGTTTAAATCAGTGGATGTTAAAGATAAAAGTTTTCCTAAGCAAAAATTTACTATTCAAGTCGCCCCGGAAGATTGTACCGGATGCGCCATTTGTGTACATATTTGCCCAGCTAAAGATAAATCTCAGCCATCCCAAAAAGCAATTAATATGACCCAGCAGCTACCTCTGCGGGAACAAGAACGAGAAAATTGGGACTTCTTTTTACAATTACCATCACCTCACCGACTACATTTAAAAGTTAACCAAATTCGCCAACAACAACAGCAAGAACCATTATTTGAGTTTTCCGGGGCTTGTGCAGGTTGTGGTGAGACTCCTTATTTAAAACTATTAACACAATTGTTTGGCGATCGCGCTTTGATTGCCAACGCCACTGGTTGTTCTTCAATTTACGGTGGAAATCTCCCCACGACTCCCTGGACTACCAACGCCCAAGGACGGGGGCCAGCTTGGTCAAATAGTTTATTTGAAGATAACGCCGAATTTGGTTTTGGTTTCCGCCTTTCCCTAGATAAACAAGCCCAATTGGCCGCAGAATTATTACAACAATTAGCCGGAGAACTAGATGAAAAACTGGTTTATTCTCTGCTTCATGCTGAACAAAAAACAGAAGCCGACATTTGGGAACAGCGAGAACGGGTAGAATTATTGAAAAAACAACTTGATCAAATTCTTAGTTATTTGGATCAACCTCTTCTCAAATCCAAAATCCAATTTTTCAAGTCCGTTGCTGATTATTTGGTTAAAAAAAGCGTCTGGATTGTGGGGGGTGACGGTTGGGCTTATGATATTGACTTTGGCGGTATTGATCATGTCTTGGCTAGTGGTCGCAATGTGAATATCTTAGTCATGGATACTGAAGTATATTCTAATACAGGAGGACAGTCCTCCAAAGCCACACCAAAAGCAGCAGTAGCCAAATTTGCCGCTAGTGGTAAACCAGCCCCTAAAAAAGACCTAGGTTTAATTGCTATGACCTACGGAAATGTTTATGTTGCTAGTGTGGCTATGGGTGCAAAAGATGAACAGACCCTCAAAGCTTTTGTAGAAGCAGAAGCTTATGATGGACCATCATTAATTATTGCCTATAGCCATTGCATAGCCCATGGCATCGACATGAGTGGAGGTATGAATCACCAGAAATGTTTGGTAGAATCAGGGCGTTGGTTGTTATATCGCCATCATCCAGAATGGGCAAATCAAGGTAAAAACCCTTTGCAATTGGATATGCGATCGCCCACCAAGTCGGTAGAACAATCAATGTATGAAGAAAACCGCTTTAAGATGTTAACTAAAACCAAGCCAGAACTGGCGAAACAGCTATTAGATCAAGCCCAAGCCGAAGTTAACGCCCGTTGGCAGATGTACCAATATTTGGCAAATATTAGGACTAATATTTGATTTTTGAAATATCCTGATGTCATGGTTTTTGATGGTCTACCCCAATTAAATGATTATGGAAATATAAAAATTAGTGTTTTTTTAGTTGGTTATTTTTCTGATTCAAAAATTGAATCATTGCATACATGGAATTAATAGGAACTGTAATTACCTGTGCTTGATTAAATTGTGATGGTGTGGGATCTCCACACTGGACTAAAACATAAGGAGTTTTAACCATGAATTAGTACAAATATCAGTATATAATAAATGGTGTGTACTTCAGTTGCCTGGGAAAAATTATAATTCAAAAATCATTCAACTGGGAAACTGGGAATTAGTTGATCAATATCTTCGATTATCTGCATAGTTTCCTTGAGAGCAACCACAACTTTTTGATAGTGCAGCACATCATCAAAAGATAAAGTGCGTTTCGCTTTTTTACGGTTTTTCAGCCATTTCTCTAACACCTGATAACCACCAATCTTAAATTCCCACACTTGTTGGTTAATACCTTCAAAATAGCGGGTTTTATTGATATAAATTCGCTGTTCTGTGGGTTTATAGGTAACTTCTGTGACCGCATTATTACCACTACCTGCCATTTTAGTGATTAACTGATTCAGTTTTTTTGATTTCATCAAGTGCAAATTCACTAATTCTGAACCTTTTTTCCCCAGGTCTTGGAATAGCTGATTATTACTGGTTAATGGTATCCGGGGAAAGTCTATTTTGAGAAATTCGCAGTAGCGTTGGCGATAGGTGGGGTTGTGGAGGATAGCATATATGTAGTATAATATAGCTTCTGGTGTGGGGACATAACCCAGTTTTTTACGAATTGCGGTGATAAAATTGGAACTGAGATTAGGCGATTTTTCCTTAAATAAACTGCCTTGTTGATCTGTAGTATCAGGATAAAGGTAAAGAGGGAAAACTTGATTAACCTCTCTGGTAGTTGTTGATATTACACATGACTCTGCTGGAACATTTGTACACCAGACATGATAAAACCCAAGAGTAGCTTGCTGCCTTGAACAAAGCAATGATAAATTTTCCTTAGTCATATTTTGTTGTAATACAAATCTAGGATAATCCATTGCCACTGTACTAAAATAACAAGGCCGCCAGTCAAAAGGTCTATAAAGGCAAACTATTAGCCACTTTTCCCAGTCATGATCAAGACGGATTTGTTTCCGGGCATTTTCCACCTGCCAATCTCTGTTATTTTTTATTTGATATTTCTGTTTAATTTCATCATCTGATAACTTAACATTTCTAAATTCCTCAAATCTTTGGTAGAGATACTCCCGGTCAAAATCAATGGCGAAATGATCTCTTGAAGTAATAAAACCAAGACTGTTAGTAGGCATAATTTCTGTAATTTTCCAGCCCTGGTTGTATTCACTCAGTAAATCTTGATTTTGGGGTACAAAAAGATAAAATGGTGACTTGGGAAATATTTCTGTCCATGGAATTGTAGTCACATCATTTTCTTCCAGAAAACTATATTTGTCTTCTCGTGACCCCCATAAATCAAAGTGATAAAATCGAGTCATAATACAACCTTCTCTTAGGGATATTTCACCATAATAGCCACAGCCACCCCCTGTTGTATATCAAATACATTTTTATCCAGTGAACCGTCGGGGGCTACTTCTTTTTTCTTACTGTTACCATGTAAATCTATCAGATAGATGTCGTCAAAAGTTTGCTCTAAACTCCGCCGCATTCCCCTAAATGTGGGATTATCAAAATAACTATGATTAGTAATAAATGCCAATATACCAGACCCTGTGCGATCAATTCGCCATTGACCAAAGCGAATAAATTTTACATAATCATCCTGTAACCATTTAGGATTTTTTTCCCCCAATGGCACACCATCCACATAGTAATAATCTTTAACTAAATTTGCCATCCACGGGCTTTTATTCACTGAATGTCTCGAATAAGGAGGATTACCCAAAACCACCATCACTGGTGTATCCTGCTTAACTGCTGCGGCTTCGTTTGCTTCCTGTGCTACAAACTGACCAAACAAAACATCTGATTTTTTCTCGGCTTCATCTAGTGTATTAGTCAAATAAATTCCTAATCGCTGCTTGCTTTTAAATTTATAGCCTAGTTCCATCAGTTGTAAACCGAGTTTTAAGTGGGCAATGGCATAAGGAGCCACTAACAACTCAAAACCAAACAACCGATTAAGTAAATTATCTTGCACATAGCTATCCCACTGATCCGCCAGGCCAATTTCTTCTAAATTGGTATAAATCTGCTTGACTACCTCATACAAAAACGTACCCGTCCCCGTTGCTGGGTCAAGAATTTGGACTCTCGGTTTTTGTGTTACTGGATCTTTAGCATTATCTGCCAAACCTAACGGTAAATCAAATTTATCTTTGAGAATAGCATCCACCGACCGGACAAGAAAGGACACCACAGGCTCTGGTGTGTAATAAACACCGCGACTTTTTCGCAAAGCCGCATTATAAGCCGCCAAAAATGTCTCATAAAAATGCACTACCGGGTCTTCTTGGCGGGTACGCTCTCCAAAGTTTTCTAAAATGCTGCCCATATCCACTTGGGACAGCAATTGAACTAAATCATCAATTGCCCAGTCAATGCGACTCATCGCATCGGTTTCCACCATGGTATTAAACAACCGCTTTAAAAATGGATTAGTTGGTGGTATATATGTACTGGCACTGCGGCGGGTAAACCCTTCAGATCCTGGACTTTGAGCATGACCCACTTTAGCCGCAAATAGCCCATAGGAAATAGTCTGAGCATACATATCAGCAAACTCATCATCATTCAAATTAGGTAGCAATACCTCAATAAATCCCTGTTTTAATTGATGCAATTCTCCCTCAATATTTTCTAATTTCAGAGCCGTTGTTGTTGCCCCGCGAATGGCTTTTGTTAACCTGGCCATTTGTTTAGCTAGGTCTTCAGGACTGTTAATAATTTCCCCTGTATAGTTAAGAAACTGATCCAATACAGCAGCCACTTTCTCAGGATTTTTTACCACTACCAGGGTATTGTTTTTCCTTTCTGCCAATATTTCCGTCAGTCTGGGTTTTCCGTTCACATACCAGCGAAACTCTAGATAATTAGTCAAAATAAAATTAGGCAATGACTCTAAATATCGCTGCAACTGCTCTGTTTTTTCAATCTGTTCTAAATTTAGCCCCACATCTTTAGCTTCCACATAACCCACGAGCAAATCTCGCCGCTTAACGGTAAAGTCTGGGATTCCGGCCTTATTACCTTTTTCTTCAATTACCGCATCAACTCTCTCAGCAGGATCATCCAGCAAATGTTTTAATGCTGGGTAATGACTACGCTCACTGCCTTTTTGCAGGTTTTTTTCAATTGATTTCAGATAAGCATCAAAGGATGTACATACCATTATACACTTAGCTCCGGTGGTATGGGTGAAATTGCTAGCTTTGTACTTTATTGCCCAATCTGCTGTAAGTAATCTTGTGCTTGCAACCCATCATCAAATTACCATACTAATTTTTGTTTGCTTTTTAATCCATCACTTTACAGCAATTTTCACTTATTTATACCACAAATGGACATTGAGACTCCCCAGGCTAAAGGTGACGGTATTGGTATAATCTACTTCCTAACTTGCTGAGACTGTCTTTCGACGGCGAAAGTAGAGGTTACAACTCCTATAGCGTTACTTTGGGGCTACCAGCCCCTAGCTGGTCTAGTAGGATTTAATCTACCATAAAAAAAAGAGGGATGTTCCCTCTTTCACTAAATGTTTCCCAGCAGTGATTAACCTTCCTGTTCAACAGGGGCTACAACCTCTGTTTCTGCTGCTGGCGTTTCCTCTGCAACTTCTTCTGTTACAGCCGATACTTCTGCTGGAGTTTCGGTTTCTGTTACGGCCGGTAGTTCTGCTGGAGCTTCAGTTTCTGTTACAGCCGATACTTCTGCTGGAGCTTCAGTTTCTGTTACAGCCGATACTTCTGCTGGAGTTTCAGTTTCTGTTACGGCCGGTAGTTCTGCTGGAGCTTCTGCTGCTGGAGCTTCTGCTGCTGGTTCACCCTCTGTAGGCGCAACAGTAACACCTTGCTGTTTAGCTAACATCTGCTCCCGATATTTAACAGCCATTTCTTCGGCTTTATCATAAACCAGATCGCGGTTTTTAATCATATCACCGGGTTCGGGTTCCAGCTGTTTGGTAGACAAAGAAATCCGCCCCCTTTCTGCATCCAAATCAATGATCATAACTTTTAGTTCATCATTGACATTGAATACGCTGTGTGGTGTGTCAATATGCTCGTGAGAAATTTCTGAAATGTGTAGCAGTCCGCTCACACCGCCAATATCTATAAAAGCACCGTATGGTTTAATGCCGCGAACTGTCCCAATTACTACTTCGCCCACTTCTAAGCGGTTCATCTTACGCTCAACTAGCGCTCGACGATGGGATAGAACTAAGCGGTTGCGCTCTTCGTCTACTTCTAAGAATTTTAATGGCAGTTCTTCACCCACCAAATCTTCTTTTGGTTTGCGGGTGCTAATGTGTGAACCAGGGATAAATCCGCGCAATCCTTCAATTCTCACCAAAGCACCGCCTCGGTTGGTAGCAAATACACCCGAACGAACAGTGGCATCTTCTGCTTGTAACTGCCGCACACGCTCCCAGGCTCGCATATATTCAATGCGACGAATGGAAAGGGTGAGCTGACCATCTTCGTTTTCATCGGTGAGGATGAAAAATTCCCTGGTTTCGTTTGACTGTAAAACTTCATCCGGGGCATCAACCCGGTTAATAGACATTTCTTGTATAGGGATGTAGGCTGCTGTTTTAGCACCTATGTCAATCAAAGCGCCGCGCGGCTCTATACTGAAAACGGTCCCTGGTACAATATCCCCAGGGCTAAAGTGATAGTCATACTTGTCAAGTAGAGCAGCGAAATCTTCGTGAGTAAATCCAATTTCTGTAGCGGTTAAGTTCTGATTGACCATGCTGATTTGTTCCTGGTTTTAGTCTCCGTTTAGTTTGTGGCATAGGCGTGATGTATATGCAATGCACTAGGCGGCAGGCAGGCACACCTAATTTTTTTTTATCCTAGCGCAAAAAGCTAGTAATAAAACATATTAACTTCCAGATATAATATACTATCACATAAATATCATATAGTTCTTATATTAGAACTTATTTTTTTATTTTATTTTTTTTAATTCCCATGGGGGATTTCAGCCCGTCTGATATTGATAAAAGTAGATATCCGCCGCTAAGACCAATCTTAACGACGGATAACAGAGAAATCAGAGCAATTTACTTGTCTTCTTTCTTTTCGATGCGGGGGGGTTCCCGGAATGCGATCGCAAAGAAAATAACCCCCAATGCCAAGGCGAAAACTAAGATATACGCAACGCTTTCCATTTTTAAGGCTCCTGCCTAACCAGCTAGTAGTGATATTTTATCAGTCTATGAGATTAGGTGTTGGGGATTGGAGATGAGAAAAAACTATTCCCCAGTCCCCAGTCCCCAATCCTGAAAAGTTTAGAGAGCTTCCTTCCGTCGAGTGGTTTTATCACCCAATTTCTGGAATAAACCCCATTCAACTTGCTCTTCTAGATCCGCATCAACACCAGCAAACACATCTCGGTAGATTGTCCGAGCGCCATGCCAGATATGACCAAAGAAGAATAGTAGAGCAAATACAGCGTGTCCAAAGGTAAACCAACCCCTGGGGCTAGTGCGGAATACACCGTCAGAATTCAAGGTTTCCCGGTCGAAATCAAAGATTTCTCCACCTTGAGCCTTACGAGCATATTTCTTCACTTCGGCTGGGTCTGTGAAAGTTTGACCATCTAAATTACCGCCATAGAAACTGGCAGTAATACCAGTTTGTTCAAAGCTGTATTTAGATTCAGCGCGACGGAAAGGAATATCAGCACGCACGACTCCGTCAGCATCAGTCAAGACCACTGGGAAAGTTTCAAAGAAGTTAGGGAGACGACGCACAGTCAATTCTCTACCTTCACTATCCTTAAATACTGCGTGACCTTGCCAAGATTGGGCGATACCATCACCTTTGACCATAGGACCTGTGCGGAATAAACCACCTTTAGCGGGGCTATTGCCGACATAATCATAAAAAGCCAGTTTTTCGGGAATTGACGACCAAGCCTCTGAGAGAGTTGCCCCTTCTGCCAGCTTAGTTTGTACACGACGTTCAATTTCCTGGGTGAAGTAGCCTTGATCCCACTGATAACGAGTAGGTCCAAATAGTTCTATGGGGGTGGTAGCGTTACCGTACCACATAGTACCAGCTACAACAAAGGCTGCGAAGAATACCGCAGCAATACTGCTAGAAAGTACGGTTTCAATGTTACCCATCCGCAGGGCTTTATATAACCGTTCCGGGGGTCTAACTGTGAGGTGGAATAAACCAGCGATAATGCCAACTACCCCTGCGGCGATGTGGTGAGCAACAACACCACCGGGGTTAAAGGGGTTAAAACCAGCCGGACCCCATTCTGGTGCTACTGGCTGAACACTACCAGTGATTCCGTAGGCATCAGAAACCCACATACCAGGGCCAAATAGTCCAGTGAGGTGAAAAGCACCAAAGCCAAAGCAAAGTAAACCAGATAAGAACAGGTGAATGCCAAACATTTTTGGCAAGTCTAAAGCAGGCTCACCGGTGCGAGGATCTCTGAACAGTTCCAAGTCCCAATAAACCCAGTGCCAAACGGCAGCTAAGAATAATAAACCAGAAAGAACGATGTGAGCAGCAGCCACACCTTCAAAAGACCAAAAACCAGGATCACTGGCGGGGCCACCTGTAATGCTCCAACCACCCCAGGATTGGGTTACACCTAAGCGGGTCATGAAGGGCAGAACAAACATTCCTTGCCGCCACATGGGGTTAAGAACAGGATCACTGGGGTCATAGACAGCTAGTTCGTACAGCGCCATTGAACCAGCCCAGCCTGCCACTAAAGCTGTGTGCATCAAGTGGACAGAAATCAACCGACCTGGATCATTCAGAACAACTGTGTGTACTCGGTACCAGGGTAGTCCCATCGACTACACTCCTCCTTGATAAATTATGTTCACAAAGCAATTTTTTGACTGAGGTTCTGAAGGAGGAAACCTATTCAGGTTGACAGGTGCTGAGGTGGGGTTAGTCCTCCTCCTGCACTGCTGCACCGCCATTCAGTAAACTCTTTGAGTTTTTTTTATTGCTAGTATCTTGAATTTAACCACAAAATAGCCTTGATTAATCAGACTTTGTGGTTAGTTTGGCAATCTTCACAACCCTAGTTAGCTAGAGTGTAGAACTGCTGAGAGGTTTTCTGAATCAAAACTTCTCCCGTTGCCAAAGAAAAATGAGAATTCTTTAAAAAGTGTAACTATATTGTGGACTGGTTTGCAAGCGTGTAAATAGATGCGATCGCCCTGTATTTTAGTATCATGGGGCTACAAATCCCCTTTTTGATGGTTCTGCCGTCTGTTGGCAATGGGCAAAGAGCTAAATATCATAGTATGATGGCTGACCTGGGTTTCTTTGATTGTTAGAGGATGGGGCGAGATGAGAAAATTTTTATTATTCAGATTTTTATCGTTATTTTGTCTATGTGTGCTTTTGACCGTGAGTTGCGCTCCTGGTCAGCATAGAACAAATGTATTATCTAGTCAGGATGATCAGCGAATTACCGTAGGTACAACTTTAAAACCCAGAACCCTGGACCCGGCTGATACATATGAATTAGCTTCTTTAGGGCTGGTGTTAAATATGAGCGATCGCCTCTACACTTATGAACCAGGTAGTACAGAAATTACACCCCAACTAGCCACATCACTACCCAGGGTTAGCGCTGATGGTTTAACTTACACTATTCCCTTACGTCAGGGTGTGGTTTTCCATGATCAAACCCCCTTCAACGCCAAAGCCATGGAATTTAGCATCCAGCGATTTATTGAGAATAAAGGCAAACCCTCTTTTTTATTAGCAGATACAGTGTCATCAGTGCAAGCCACAGGGGATTATGAATTAACAATCCGTTTAAAAAAACCATTTGCCGCATTTCCATCACTGTTAGCATTTTCTGGGTTGTGTGCAGTGTCACCCACAGCTTACCAAATTGGCGCGGGAAAATTTGAGCCGAATATTTTTGTGGGTACTGGTCCTTATAAGCTAGCCCAATATGGCACTGATTCTTTAAAATTAGATGTATTTGCAGATTACTGGGGAGAAAAACCAGCCAATGCTGGCGTTAATGTACAAATCCAAACCAGTCCGGTGAATTTATTTAATGCTTTCCGTACAGGTGCTGTGGATGTGGCTTATCTATCTCTACAACCAGATCAAATTCGCAGCTTAGAAGCAGGGAGCAAAAAAGGCGACTGGAAAACAATCACTACCCAAGGTAGCGCCGTTAGTTATATGGTGTTGAACCGAAATCAAGCACCTTTAGATCAACCAGAAGTCAGAAAAGCGATCGCAGCCATGATTGACCGTCCACTAATCAATGAAAGAGTTTTATTTGGTCAAGGTCAACCCCTATACAGCATGATTCCCAGCACATTTAAAGTTTCCCGGCCATTTTTTCAAGAGAAATATGGCGATGGTAACTTTGAGCAAACTAAACAATTATTAACTAAAGCCGGCTTTTCTCCAGCAAATCCTGCCAAAGTAGAAATTTGGTATCCTTCAACCTCAGCAAATCGCAGTTTAGCTGCACAAACACTAAAATCTTTAGCGGATCAACACATGGGGGGAATACTGGAAATAGAAGTTAACACAGTAGAAAGTACTACATTCTTTAAAAATATTTCCGGAGGCATATATCCAGCAGCTTTAGTTGACTGGTATCCAGACTTTTTAGATGCAGATAATTATGTGCAGCCATTCTTATCTTGCCAAACAGGGTCTAATGCCCAAGGCTGTCAACAAGGAGGTAGTAAAAGTCAAGGTTCATTTTACTACAGCGAAGCCATGAATAAACTAATTACCCAACAACGCCAAGAGCAAAACCCAGCAGTGCGTGAGCAAATTTTCTTAGGAATTCAACAGCAAGTAACTAATGATGTGCCTTATATTCCGTTATGGCAAACTAAAGATTATGTATTTGCTCAAAATAATGTTGCTCATGTGCAACTAGACCCCACCCAAAATTTAATTTATAAAAACATCAAAAAAACAGCCATCCCTAGGGAATAGGGAACAATCTAAAATTTAAAATCTAAAATTGTAAAAAAGGAAATAAGGGAATAGGGAAAAATTCATTAGTCATTCTTGTAGTGCGAGCATCTTGCTCGCTTAGAAAATAGTTTGATAGCCCAAGCTATCAATATAGGTTTTCAACAAGTCTACGTCAAAGATATTCAGCACTGGTTTACTTATTTATTATTTATGTCTCGCTCTAAAGCTCTACAATACTACATTGCTGCTCGGTTACTTCTAGCCCCTATGCAATTGTTGACTATTATTACCATCGTCTTTTTATTACTACGAGCAACACCAGGAGATCCAGCAGATGCCATCTTAGGAGGACGTGCGCCAGAAGCTGCTAAAGAAGAATTACGCCAACAATTAGGTTTAAATCTGCCGTTGTGGTTGCAGTATATCAACTATGTGGGAAACTTACTGCGGCTTGATTTAGGAACTTCTTTAACCAGTCGGGGACAGTATGTGTGGGAGATTATTAGTCAATACTTCCCAGCCACAGTAGAATTAGCGGTGTCAAGTATGGCTGTGGCGGTAATTGTGGGTATTTTAGCTGGTACTCTTTCTGCTTCTCGTCCGGGTACTTATTTTGACCTTGGGGGGCGGTTATTTGGTATTATCACCTACGCACTGCCCATGTTTTGGGCGGGAATGCTGTTACAGTTAATTTTTTCAGTTCAACTGGGCTGGTTTCCTAATTCTAACCGTTTTCCCCCTAACGTTTCGCCTCCCGTTACTATCACTGGACTATACACAATAGATAGTTTGCTGAGTGGGAATTGGAATCAGTTTTTCATATCCTTACACCATTTAGCCCTTCCTAGTCTAACTTTGGGAATTTTGCTAAGTGGTATTTTTGAGCGCATTGTCCGGGTGAATTTACAGCAAACCCTCCAAGCAGATTATGTGGAAGCGGCTAGAGCTAGAGGAATTGCTGAAAAAAATATTTTATTTTCCCATGCTTTGAAAAATGCTTTAATTCCAGTAATTACAGTATTAGGTTTAACTTTTGCCTCTTTGCTGGGAGGAGCAATTTTAACTGAAGTGACATTTTCTTGGCCTGGTTTAGCAAATCGGTTATATCAGGCAATTTCTGACCGCGATTATCCCACTGTCCAAGGGGTTTTAGTGTTCTTTGGGGCAATTGTTGTGGCGGCTAGTATTTTGATTGATATTCTTAATGCTTATATTGACCCGCGTATTCGCTATTAATGGGAACACCCTTACAATGTTGTTTAAATAAAGCAACTTTTTCTCTATGTGCCGTTTACTTGCCTATCTGGGTTACCCTGTGAGTTTAGAGGATATTCTGTATAAACCTGAACATTCTTTGATAGTTCAGAGTTACCAACCCCGGGAAATGACTTCTGGAGTTGTCAATGCAGATGGTTTTGGGGTGGGTTGGTATGATCATGAAAAAAAAACCAATCCATTTACCTACCGTAACACACTACCTGTTTGGAATGATTTAAATTTGCCTCACATTAGCCGTTATGTAGAATCTAACTGTATACTGGCTTATGTTCGCAGTGCTACACCAGGGCAGGTTTTAGATTTCGCCAATTGTCAGCCCTTTAACTATCAACAACAGCTATTTATCCATAATGGATACATTGAGAATTTTCGCCAAACCTTGTACAGGAAAATACGCAGTCTATTAGCTGCTGAATTTTACGAACAAATTAATGGTATTACTGACTCTGAACATATTTTTGCACTGCTACTTTCTCAGATGCAAATTAATCAACATCGCCCCCCAGAATATGCTTTAGGCAATACATTAGTAAGTTTGTTAGAAATGGCAAAATGCCATCAAGTAAAGGCTTCAGCCAACATTGTCTTGAGTGATGGAAATCGGTTAATTGCTTCCCGCTTTGCTACTCATCCCCCTGCTCCCTCGCTGTACTACCTCAAAAATGATTTAAATTTTCCTAAATCTGTAATTATTGCCTCTGAACCGTTATTTACTGGTAATTGGACTGCTTGTCCAGAAAATAGCATTATCAGTGTGGATGAGGATTATGATATCCAGATTAGACAAATTTAGTGTCAGAGAGGCTCTGTTGGCTGATTTTGTTGAATGTCGCCAGAAAACTTTGCAGATGTTTGAGGGTATGGATGAGTCTACATTTTGTAGTCAGCCTCATCATGAATTTAGCCCTGTTGGTTGGCACTTAGGGCATATTGGTTATACAGAGTCTTTATGGTTACTAGAACATAGTGGGGGTTGTCTTTGTTCCTTTCCCCAATATCGGCAATTATACGCGGCTGATGGTTTACCTAAATCAAAACGTGTGGAGTTACCCAGTTTAGAGCAAACTTTGTATTACCTGGATAGCATCAGAAAACAGGTTTTACAGCGTTTACAGGTAATTGATATTGAAGCGGAAGAACGTCTTTGGCGCTTTTTGGTTCAGCACGAAAGCCAACATAGCGAAATTATCAGCTTAGTGCTGGAGTTGATCAAGTGGAAAACAGGAGGTATGAAAGAGACGGGGGAAAATATCAATTCTGTCTCTCTACCCGGCGATATTAATGAGATGATTTTCATCCCTGCTGGTGAATTTGAACAGGGAAATGATCACATATGTACCCTGGATAATGAGCGCCCTGGACATAAAGTATATTTAGAGGGTTATTATATTGACCGATATCCGGTGACTTGTGGACAGTATCGGTTATTTATGGAGGCTGGAGGCTACCAAAATCCTCAGTGGTGGTCAGCAGATGGATGGCAATGGCGAGAACATGAGCAGGTAACTAAACCATTGTACTGGTCTGGGCATACCCACAGGGATAATCACCCGGTTGGTGGTGTTAGTTGGTATGAAGCAGAAGCCTATGGGCGATTTGTTGGTAAGCGACTACCTACGGAAGCTGAATGGGAAAAAGCCGCTAGTTGGGATGCTGAAGCTAATTGTGGTCGGATCTATCCTTGGGGAGATAAATTACCAACCTCTGCCAATTGTAACTGCGATCGCTTGATTGGTGACACTACACCAGTGGATGCCTACCCAGAGGGACAAAGTGCTTATGGTTTATACGATACTTTAGGTAATGTCTGGGAGTGGACTGGTTCATGGTTTGATGCTTACTCTGGTTTCCAGAGTTACCCATACATTGGTTATTCCCAAGTTTATTTTGACAACCAGCACCGGGTTTTAAAGGGTGGCAGTTGGGCTACACGTCCTTGGGCACTACGTGCTAGTTTTCGCAACTGGTATTATCCCCGTGTGTATCAAATTTTTGCTGGCTTTCGCTGTGCTGATAGCCAATAAAAAATACTTGATATCATTTTTCATGAGAAAATCCTTAAAGATTGGTTAAAACCTAGATTGATATGGCTCAGGCGTGATGTGATGAGCTTTGGCTATGTGTTTCACTAGCTGGGGTCAAGGTTAGTCATGAAAGGAAAGCTAATATACCAATTCAGTAATTAAGATTGGTATAAAAACACACAAAAGAGGTTTTTTTAATGTCAAGATATCAAGTTAGTTATCCGAAAAGCATTGAAGAACGCTTGGACATCGAGCGTTTAGTTCCCAGGAATGAAATAGTTACTTCTAATGTGGGAACTGATGTGATTAAAGGATTAACTGAAACGCCCAAAACTCTCACTCCTTGTTATCTTTATGATGATCGCGGGTCTGAGTTGTTCGAGCAAATTTGTGAATTACCAGAATATTACCTGACACGGACGGAAACGAAAATTTTACAGCAATGTGCTGGTGAAATTGCCAGAATAACTGGCCCTTGTGAGTTGGTAGAACTTGGTAGTGGTAGCTCTACTAAAACCAGAATTATTCTGGAGGCCTACCAGCAACTAGGCCAATCCCTGCTATATGTACCCGTTGATGTGAGTGCGGGAATCTTAGAAAGTAGTGCTAGGCTGCTGTTAGCTAATTATCCTTCCTTGCAAGTTCATGCAATGGTGGGAACTTACGAATTAGCCCTGGCGCAAATTTTGCCATCTCAATTACCTAGTCGAATTATTGTTTTCATCGGTAGTACTTTAGGGAATCTCAAGCCCCAAGAGTGTGATATTTTTCTGTCTCAAATTACAAATGCTCTGCAAATTGGTGAGTATTTCTTGCTGGGGATAGATTTACAAAAGCCCAAACATATCTTAGAACCGGCTTATAACGATAGCCAAGGTGTGACTGCGGCGTTTAACTTGAATATGTTAGCCCATTTAAATCACCGATTTGGGGGAAATTTTGACACCACCCAGTTTGAACACTGGGCATTTTATAACCAAACTGACAATCAAATAGAGATGCACTTACGCAGCTTGCGATCGCAAAGTGTAGAACTAAGCGCCCTTAATCTCCAGGTTAATTTTACCGCAGGGGAAACTATCCGCACGGAAATTTCCCGCAAATTTGACCTGGCCATGATGCAACAGCAACTCCAAGACCGGGGTTTAGTACCACTGCACGTGTGGACTGATCCTGATCAATGGTTTGGTTTGTTGCTCTGTCAGTTACAAGCTTAGTTTCTTCTGGGTAGGGATGAGGGGGAAAAATATAGCAGCATATAACAGTATTTCCCCCAGCGTCCCGACCGTTGTATAGATAAATTTGCTATAAGTTTGCCGAAGGATATAAAAAATGTCCAAATTTTTGCCAAGATAATAGTATCATTTTCCAAAAATTCAAATGGCAATAATCGGCATGAGTGAAAAAATCATAGAAAGCAACGGGAAGGGGTTTCTCGTTATCCTTTTGCCAATTTCCTTTTTGATTATTTTCCTGGTTGCCACTTGGAAGATTTTACTGGCAGTCTCAGTGTTGGTGATAGTTTTCCAACTTTGGCAACAGTATCAATGGCAAAAGTGGTGTGAGCAAGTGAATCCGGTTTTCCATGAAATGGTCATGGAAAATCAAGGCAAAATCACACCTATGGATTTAGCAATTAGGGGAGATTTTTCCGGGACAACGGCAAAACGTTATTTAGATGCTAAGGCTAGTGAGTTTGGTGGTAGTGTGCAAAAGTCCCAAGAAGGAGGCGATGTTTATTACTTTCTCACAGCCAGTATTCTGGGCGAAATATTTGATAGTAGTGAACCTACAGAACTTCCTAGTCAACCATTAAATCAAACCGCGCGATCGCTTTTAGCGCCGCCAGAACAGCAGACTTGGGAGTCAGACCAGGAAACTGAGGCATCACCACCACCAACCCATCAGCAAGTTCAACGCCCCCTAGAAAAACAGTTAGTTTTTGGTTCTCTGATTCAGTCAGAACTAGCCAAGCGACTTAATGTTTATTCCAGCACAGTCTACAAACGCCGCAATGATCCAGATTTTTCAGAGTGGTGTCGTAGCAAAGACCCTGATGGTATCGCCTGGATGTATTCAGAAACAACTAAAGAGTTTTTCCCAGTGGAGGAAGACTAAGAATTATTGCTCAAGTTTTTACCTACGGCTTCGGTGATGGAATTTAACTGATGTTTTTCTAACTGTAAAAGCAAACCTTGGAGAATTCGGCGGACCATCATCGGGCCCTGGTAAATCCAACCTGTATATACTTGAATCAAACTTGCACCGGCTGTGATTTTTTCCCAAGCGTCTTCAGGGGTAAAAATGCCCCCAACACCTACAATGGGGATTTGTCCTTGGGTTTGTTGCCAAATAAACCGAATGACTTCCGTAGAGCGACGGCGTAATGGCGCGCCACTAATACCACCGGCTTCTACTTGGGGTGATTGACCTGTTTGATGAATTACTTTAGTTTTCAATCCTTCACGGCTGATGGTAGTGTTGGTGGCAATAATTCCTGCTAGTTGGTAGGTTTGGGCGAGGGTAATAATATCAGCTATGGCCTCCCAGGTTAAATCTGGTGCAATCTTGACTAAAAGAGGTTTTTGTGATCTGTTTTCTTGTTGTAATAATTCCAAGATAGAACTAAGCATGGCAGCATCTTGGAGCGATCGCAATCCTGGAGTATTAGGAGAAGAAACATTAATTACAAAGTAATCGCCCAACTCTTTCAATAAGCGAAAACTATGTAGATAATCCGTGGCTGCTGCCTCTAAAGGTGTAATCTTAGACTTACCCAAATTTATACCTATGGGAATTGACCAGTTTAACTTGTGCTGATCTTGTGTCAATCTTGCAGCCATAGCCGCAGCGCCATTATTGTTAAAGCCCATACGATTGAGCGCAGCTTGATCCAATGGTAAGCGAAATAAACGCGGACGGGGGTTTCCTGGTTGTGGTACAAAGGTAACAGTTCCCAATTCTGCGAAACCAAAACCAAGGCGAGACCAGATGTGGGCTGCAACCCCATCTTTATCAAATCCTGCGGCTAACCCCAAAGGGTTGGGGAACCCTAGCCCAAAGCAATTTTGTTCCAGGCGTGGATCTTGGAGACACAAGGACTGCTGTAAGCGTTGCTTGACTGAATCAGCCCAAGGGTGAGTAGTTTGTGATAGCCAACTAAAACTACGAATAGTTTGTTGGTGTAACCATTCTGGATCTACTTGCGCCAGATTGAATAATAATGGACGAATGGCAACTTGATAAATATCCATGTTAATTTACCTATAATTTCCAGATATAGCGAATTTTGACCAATTAAGGTACATCCTTATGGTTGCTCTAAGATTGACGGGGTGAGGGAATGAAGTCCCTACTACGAACAACGCAACAAAAACCATATGTGTTGTGGTACAAAGGTAACAGTTCTCAATTATGCAAAACCAAAACCGAGCTGTGGGATTCGTAACCTCTACCTTGGTTGTTGAAAGACAGTCTCAGCAAGTTAGGACGTAGATTACACCAATCCCGTCGCTTTTAGGTCAGGGAGTGTCAATTGGGCATCTTAGATCAAAATATTACAACCTAATTTGAATAAATTCAGACAGATGTTGCTACCAGACAAATCTCTAACCGATGAACAAAATATCCTTGCTTTAGCTAAAGTTCTCCAAAGCTTGAGAGAAGAGGATGATGTTGATCTCTTGATTTCAACTATTATTTTTTATATCCAAGAGCAGTTTGACTATAGCTTGATTTGGATTGCATTTTATGAGCGATTGAAGCACGCACTAGAGGGTAAAGGTGGTATTACACCCGATGAAGACAAAAAGTTTTTACACAAACCAGTTGTTTTAAATCCGGGGGATGTATTAGAGCAGGTAGTGATTCAACAAGCACCACTGGGTGTAGTAGATTTAAGTAATGAAGTCCGTGCCCAACCGTGGCAAGAAGTAGCCAAAAAGTTCAACATCCGGGGGACTATTATTTTGCCAATTTGCCATAAAAACCTGTTTTTTGGGTTAATACTACTAGGTTCACCACGTTGGGGTTACTTACTACCAGGAGAATCAAAGGCACGATTAACAATGATATTGGACGCATTAGGAGCAGTCCTGTATCAAAAACAGATAGATTTGCAGCGCAAGCAAAGCAAACGAGCCGACGAACCACTGTTGAAGCTAGTAGAAAGTATACGGGTTCTTAAGAATTTAGATCAAAGACTCAAAGCAGTAGTAGAAGCAACTCACACATTTGTATCCCCTAGTCGCACAAATATTTATTGGTTTGACCGACAAGGACGTTACTTTTGGTGTCGGATGAGTAATCAGCTAGTGAATCTGGGTCGCGACCCCAACGAACAACAGTCAGCAGCAGGGATGACTGTCCAAGAATTGGATGAACTATATCATGCTTTGTCAGAAAATAAAATTGTCTTCATTGGTGATGCACGTAGTTCTTTGAAAAGCAATTTTACAGGTAAGTTGTTAAAACGCTTGGCTGTGCGCTCGCTTTTAGCAGCCCCGATTATTTGGCAAAACGATCTACTGGGTTTTTTAGCTGTGGAAGGTTATGAACCAAGAATTTGGGTAGAAGCGGATAAAAATTTTGTTCAAGGTGCGGCGAGGCTAATTTCTTTAGTTGCTCCTATTGATAGCATGGAAAGCACCATCAAACAAATCCAAGATGATACTCAGTTAACTAGCCAAATCACCCAAATTATTGATGATGAGCATGATTTTAACCAAATTCTCAGCATCCGCGCCACTAAGGTTTTGGCTAGATTAGCGGCTACCAGGTTCATACTGTTACAATTCAACTACGAACAAAATAATTATCAAATTATCTATCAAAGCCAACCTCCTCATCGCCGACCTTTGAAATTGACTCTCCATGACCTCCCCGAAGTAGATAGTTCTTTATTAACAAATGCTGAAGGGTCGGTGGAAGTGGAAAGGTTAGATCAAGATTTACGGTTTTTTATCTGGCGACCTCTGCTTGTAGAAAATGGTGTGCGATCGCTGTTAATTTGTAATTGTACTCAAGGAGTTACACCAAGGCTGCTATTACTGATCACTCACGAAACTTATCGCAACTGGTCAACCTCAGAAAAGGAATTGCTGTGGACTGTTAGTCAACAAATTGGTGTGCTAGTTCAGCAATGGCAATTGCACAGTGATTATGATCACCAAAAAAGAATGTTGTACAGCATTCAGCAATGCCTGGGCATAATCAGACAAAACCATGAAAATCAAACCACCCAACCCAGGAAAAGGCAATTAGAACTTACAGCACTGGAACAAATAGCATCTGTCCTGGCTTGTCCCTTAGTAGTGATGTTATCTTGGTCTGCTGGTGAGGAATACGCAGATATCATCCACCTAAGCACAGATAATGGATTTGAAATTGTCACCGACGCACCGATAAATATTAAGTCTGAACATCTGATTCAGTCGGCACTGGCTCATCATGGTTATTTAAGTTTAACAGTGGACGAGTTACCGCCAAAAACCAGAAAATGGTTAAATGGCTCAAAAATTAGTCAAATTTTGGTCACGGCTTTACGTACTACTGCTGTGTATGAAGCCACAGCAGTAGTGGTGGTAGCCGACCATAGGCAGCGTCAATGGTTACAACAAAACCTCGATATTGCGGAAATGTTGATGAATCAATTAGCTTGGTGCCGTCGTCAACAGCAAGTTACCCAACTATTAGAAAGGAGTAATGAGCAATTAAAACAACTCAATTGGTATAAACACCGTCGTCTTGAGGAAATGCAAAGAACAATAGGGTTGTTACTGCGACAAATACATGATTTGGGTATACCTAGTAATGATTTGTCTCGGACACGTTACCAGTTACTATTGCGACAGTTAAACCAAACAACTGCTTCCATAACTGGATTATTAAAACTGGAACAATGGCATTTACATAAAAGTGGGGAAACTATGTCTGTTTCCAGTTTACTCAAGCGATCGCTAGAACGAGTGGAAACTTTATTACAAGAACATAACCTATGGGTGAGTGTACAAGGTTTAGACGAACTGGGTGTTGAACCAGAATCAATCAATAATTCTGTATTCCTGCAAAAAACACAAACTTCCAGCCATCTTTCTGCAATCATGATTGGTGGTGATATTGTCAAAATTGAATTAATCATCCATGAATTATTGTTGTTTGCTTGTTACCGTTGTCAAGATGGCGGCAAAATTGATATCTCATGTCAGCGTGCTGGTGAGCGACTATTAGAGGTATCTATTATAGATAACGGCACAATTTCATCAGAGCTACTGGCGGAACTACATGATCATCAACCCAAGGATGTGCTGAAAGTTTCTCCACTTAACCAACCTCCAGGCTTACATCTCCTGATCTGCCAAAACCTCATACAGCAACTAGGAGGAGAAGTATCTATCTACCAGTTACCAGATAGCCGGGTGATTAGCTGCTTAAAGTTGCCGTTAGCGGTTACAGAATTCCCGATCCTTTAGGACGGGGAGTGTCAATGTCCATTGCTCTTAAAAATTCTATGGGACGAGTTCGTTCTAAATCAGATTTGCCCGCAAAAACCTGTCCCGTATGTCAACGTCCCTTCACTTGGCGCAAGAAATGGCAAGATTGTTGGGATGAGGTGAAGTACTGCTCGGAACGTTGTCGTCGTCGTCGTTCTGAGGCTAAAAGTTAACCTCAGTTGAAACGTAAATAGCGCAAGGTTTATAGATAATGAATTCACAGGTGCAACCTAAAGTAATTATTCATGGAGGAGCTGGTAGTTCTCTCCAAGGTAAAGGAGGATTAGAGGCGGTGCGTCGGTCACTCCATACAATAGTAGAGTCTGTTTATGCTCTTGTATTGTCGGGTAAAACTGCATCTGAGGCAGTGTTGCTGGGTTGCAAAATGTTAGAAGATGACCCCCGCTTTAATGCTGGTACTGGTTCAGTACTGCAATCTGATGGTCAAATCCGCATGAGCGCTTCCTTGATGGATGGTACATCCGGACGTTTTAGTGGTGTAATTAACATTTCCCGGGTCAAAAATCCCATTGATTTGGTACACTTTTTACAAAATTCACCGGATCGGGTGCTTTCTGATTGCGGTGCTGCTGAACTAGCACGGGAGTTACAAGTTCCTAACTACAATCCTTTAACTGATTTAAGATTACAAGAATGGATACAAGAACGCCGGGATAATTTTAAAACCTCTATGGCTGGGGTGGTAGCAGAACCGGAATTAGGACAAAGCAGTAACGCTGGACGGGGAACAATTGGTGTAGTTGTTTTAGATTCCTATGGTAGTTTGGCTGTGGGTACTTCCACAGGTGGTAAAGGCTTTGAGCGTATTGGTAGAGTCAGTGATTCTGCTATGCCCGCAGGTAACTATGCTAATATTTACGCAGCAGTTAGCTGTACTGGCATTGGGGAAGATATCATTGATGAATGTTTAGCAGCCAAAATTGTGGTGCGGGTAACTGATGGTATGTCTCTTGAGGATGCCATGCAGCGATCATTTAGTGAAGCTAGTAAAAATCAGCGCGATTTAGGGGCGATCGCTTTAGATGCCACCGGAAAGATATCATGGGGTAAGACCAGTCAAGTATTACTTGCAGCCTACCATGATGGCTTGACCATTGCTGATACTCTGGAATGGAACAATGGGCAATTAGTTGGCTGTTGTTAACTGAGAAGGGGCTTGGAGTGATGACCTCACTTCCAGCCCCTCTAGCTGATAGCGAATTTTGACCAAGTGAGGTACATTTTTACTGGTACTGTATTAAGCAGCGAGCAGGAGGCCAGCACTACAAGATTGCTATGATTTTTGCTGTTGCCAATCTTGTTTAACTACCTGACGACTACGGGCAATTACTAAGGCATTATCAGGTACATCTTCTGTAACAGTTGAACCTGCGGCTACATAAACATTATCTCCTAATGTGACTGGTGCTACTAAAACACTGTTAGAACCGGTTTTAGTACCGTCGCCGATTTTGGTGGGATGTTTTTTCACCCCGTCATAATTGGCGGTAATAGTACCAGCACCAATATTTACTTGAGTACCTGTGGTGGTATCACCTAAATATGATAAATGTGCTGCGTTAGTCCTATCACCTAATTGGCTGTTTTTCAACTCCACGAAATTACCTACACGACAATTAGCACCCACTACCGCATGACCACGTAAGTGAGCATAGGGTCCAACTCGGCTTCCTGCTCGTACAATGCTATCTTTAACCACAGAATACTGCACGGTGACGTTTTCACCCAGTTGGCTATTTTCAATTAAGCTGCCAGGTCCAATGCGACTACCTGTTTGAATGGTAGTATTTCCCCGTAGATGGGTTTGGGGTTCAATAATTACATCAGGCTGTAACTCTACGGTGTCATCAATGGTGATGCTGTGGGGGTCGATGAGGGTAACACCGGACATCATCCATTTTTCTTTGACTCGGTTTTGTAAAATTTCGTAGGCGTTTGCTAGTTGTAGGCGATCGTTGATGCCGAGAATTTCTTGGTAATCTTCCACATCAACAGCCATGACCTTACCAACTTGAGTTACGGCATCTGTGAGGTAATATTCTTTTTGGGCATTGTTGGCTTGTAGGTGGGGGAGAACCTCAGCTAAGTTATGCCAATGAAAACAGTAAACCCCAGCGTTAACCCGACAATTTTGTTTTTGAATATCAGTACAGTCTTTGTCTTCTACAATTCGTTGAACAATGTTGTCACTATCACAAAAAACTCGCCCGTAGCCTTTGGGTTGAGTTAATTTGGCGGTGAGAATGGTGGCTGCGTTGCCATTTTCTCGGTGAGTTTGTAATAGTTTTTCTAGGGTTTGGGGGCGTAATAATGGTACATCGCCATTTAGTACTAGTAAATCCCCGGTGTACCCCTCCAGGTGGGGTAGTAACTGCTGGATGGCGTGACCAGTACCTAGCTGTTGGGTTTGTTGGACAAATTCTACATCATGAGATTCTATTGCTGCTTCCACCAATGGGGCTTGATAGCCAACAATGACTATCCGCCGTGAAGGTGAAACGGGTTCTACACTGTGCAGAACTTTTTCCAGTAGCGATCGCCCGCCCAAAGAGTGTAAAACCTTGGGTAGATGTGATTTCATCCTGGTACCGCGTCCTGCTGCGAGAATTGCTACAACCACCATAATTTATTGATCAAATATAACAGTTTGATATATCTTAAAGGAAAACCAGCCACGGCAAAAATCAGGATTTTGATTTGGTCATAACCAGCGCTTTCGCCAATGGGAAGTGGGTTCTAGTGGGCTGTTGTGTTGTTCTTGTTGTCGCCGCATGATAATGATATGAGCAGGATCTTGTAATTGGTAATCCCGGTAGGGAATAGCAGCGCGAGTTTGCAAGTGTTCTTGTTCCTGTGCTGACAGAGGGGGGAGAGAATTTGAAAAGGATATTCCCGACTGTTGCTTTGGGTAAGCTGCAACTGTACCAGGCCATCGCCTACCCGCAGGGGGAGTAGAACCTATTTCCAACCCAGCAGCTAAGAGGGCTGTACGCACAGCAGCAGCACAAGAATAAGTTGCTAACAAACCATCAGGGTGTAAACACTGGGAAACTTTTTGGATAAATTCAATTGTCCATAACTGAGGACAACGAGGGGGAGAAAAAGGGTCTAAAAAAACTGCATCAGCTTGAAAGCCAGATTCATATACTTGTGTAATTGAGCTTCTAGCATCACCAATAAGTAGTTTGGCGTGAAGATAATCTGTTTGCACTTGGTGATTAAATGCTAGTTGGGACAAAATTGTGGTTTGTTGAGAGTTCCATGTGTGGAATAAATTCTGAGTGATGGTAGCTTGTGGGACGGCTGGATTTATTTCTAAGCCAATTAACTCCACGTAACAATGAGGATTTACTGCCCAAATAGTCTCCAAAGCGGCAGCTGTGTTGTATCCTAGACCATAACAAACATCTAATAGCCGCAAAACTGGTTTTTGGGCAGATTGTGTTAGTTGAGTAGGAAGCACAAATTTTAAAAAACTCTCTTGTTTAGCTCCAAAGTGACTATGAAACAATTCATTAAACTCTTGGGACTTAAAGGTAAACGAACCATCTGCTGTTGGTTGGGGTGTAAATTTTTCTATTTCTGACATATTAATTTTTGCAAAAACTCCATACAGGTAATTTATTTTTGCTTGTTCCCTGTTCTATTATTTTCAGTGATTTATGGCTAATACCCAATTTTTTGTTTCTCCGTCTTGGCTGTTGCAACATCTGAATGATCCACAGGTGGTGATTGTAGATTGTCGCTTTTCTCTAGCTGACCCACAACTGGGAAAACAACAATATCAAGGAAGTCACATTGCATATTCTCATTATCTGGATTTGAATCAGGATCTTTCCAGTGCTGTGGGTCAGCATGGGGGGAGACATCCTTTACCCCATGTCCAGGATCTAGCTGACAAATTATCAGCTATGGGTGTAAACTCTCAAAAAACTTTAGTAGTAGCTTATGATGACTCCCGCTTGGCTTTTGCATCTCGTCTGTGGTGGTTATTACGCTATCTAGGACATGAGCAAGTAGTGGTGTTAGATGGAGGGTTTACAGCATGGCAAAAAGCGGGTTATCCTGTAACAAGTGTGATTCCATCACTGAAGCCGGGTGATTTTATTCCCCAAATTATGACAAAATTGGTAGTGGATGTTGAGGATGTAAAAAGTCGCAAAGATTTACCGACAGTGGCTTTGGTGGATTCTCGATCAACCGATCGCTACGGAGGAGAAAGAGAACCAATAGATAAAATTGCGGGTCATATTCCCGGCGCTGTTAACTATCCTTGGGCAGAAGTTACAGACGCTTCTGGTTATTTACTTTCCCCCTCACAGCAACGCCAACGATGGGACAAGTTAGCAAATGCTGAGGAAATTATAGTTTATTGCGGTTCTGGTGTAACTGCTTGTGTGAATTTGCTTTCTTTAGCACTAGCTAATATTCATACTGGAAAACTTTATGCTGGTGGTTGGAGTGACTGGATTAGTTATTTGTAGGGATGCTGTCTACCACTCCTACACGTAAAGCCACCCGCTTATATTTGCTCGCATCGTAGGGAATACCAGCGTGCATGACTTGGGAGTTGTCCCAAACCACAAGATCACCAGGCTGCCATACATGATGATAAACTGGTGTCCGATCTAGAACAGTTTGAAATAATTGTTGCCAGAATTGTTTAGCCAAATCTAATTTATCTTCCATACCCACAACAATTGATGTATCTGAGCCAAGATATAATCCTTTTTTCCCAGTTACTTGATGTGTGGAAACAATGGGGTGCGTTTTCATCGGTACATCGTCTCCTGGTTGATATGTTCTTGGTGGTAGATGATACATAGACATTTGCTGTAATTGCTGTTGATGTGCGGGTTCGAGATGGTTGTAAGCTTGTATCATGTCCAGGAAAGCTGTTGTGTTGGCGGGGGGTATTTCTACTCCATAAAGCATGACGACATATAAAGCATTCATATCTAAACCATCTGTTTTGGGAAGAAAATCTTTATCATGATGCCATTGCCAAGCAAACTTACCGATAATTTCTTGGCTATACCCTTGGGGATTTCCTAAAATAGATACACCAGGACTTTGTAAATCTAAATCAATGTTGGGGTCAACGGGTTTAGATGGATAATTAATGGGGGATTGACCAAAGGTTTTATCAGCAAATTCCTTTAACTGTGATGCAGTTAAATTTTGGTTTTTAACAACAATTACGCCATGCTCCCATAAAGCTTGTTTCAAATTACTGATCTGTTGAGTTGTAATTTGCGCTAGATTACATTTTGGTAATACTTCTACGCCCAGTCTCAAATGTTCTGCCATGGTCTGAAAACAGTTTTTCCTGCCAGAAAAGACTATCATGGTTGTTTTTTGGTCATGTCTTATTACTGACAGGGTGGATATGATTGTAATACTGCCTCAATGTATGATGAGTTCCATCTTCCTCAAGGGTGGGAAGGTCGAGTCATGTCAGGGATAGAGGCTTGTTTCCTTTGATTGTAGTGGACTGGCAAGGTTAAAATATTGCCAGGTTTGCTAGGGGGAAATATTTTGGTAACTATTCAATGTAGAAATATCAGTTTTGCCAATATCGAGGCGATTTTTTTTGATAAAAATGGTACAATAGAGGATTCCCAAGGATACTTGCGATCGCTCGGACAAAAAAGCGCCCGCATCATAGACGCGCAAATTCCCGGAATTGGGGAACCGTTATTAATGGCTTTTGGCATTAATGGGGACACCCTAGACCCAGCGGGTTTAATTTCTGTAGCTAGTCGTCGGGAAACAGAAATTGCCGCAGCTGCATATATTGCCGAAACTGGGAGAGGATGGTTTGAGTGTTTAAAAATAGCACGTCAATCTTTAGAGGAAGCTGAAAAATATCTCAGTACAACTCCCGCACCACTGTTTACAGGTAGTTTGGATTTGTTCAAGTCTTTGTCAGCAGCAGGGATAAAATTAGGTATCATTTCCGCAGCAACTACTGCGGAGGTGAGTGATTTTGTCATCCGACACCAATTAAGTGATTACATCCAGGTACAAAAGGGGGTGGATGAAGGACCAAGTAAACCGGACCCAGTATTGTTTTTACAGGCTTGTCAAGCTTTGGGGGTAGCACCAGGGAGTACATTAATGGTGGGAGATGCTGTTGGTGATATGCAAATGGCACGTTATGCCCAAGCCGCAGGTTGTATTGGTATTACCTGGGTTGGTAGGTCAGATCATGTCCAGGGTGCGGATGTGGTAATTCATAGACTAGATGAAATTTTAATTGGTGATTAGTCATTTTCTTCTGTGGTTAATGGAGGAATATATGTAGCGGATTTAATTGTGATATTCTAAATCATGCAGCAGCCTAACGCCAATCAAAAGGATGTCACCATGACTGAGAAGGAACGTAAGTTTATCACCAGTGAACCTATATCTAATGATAAACAAGATACTCATGATAAAATCTGGAAAAGCACTAAAGAAGGTTTTGCCCATCGGGACTGCATAGGATATTGGCGTTATCCCCTGTTCTCGAAAATAGGGGAAGTAAGAAAAGAACCAGATATTGTCATTGTGGATCGAGAATTGGGGTTAATTATTCTGGAAATCGAAAATATTACTATTGATCAGCTGGTGGGTATTAATGGTGATCAATGGGAATTTACCCAAGATACGATTATTCTGTCTAATCCTGCACAACGTTCTTATCGTTCATTATTAGCACTGTTATCATATTGCGATCGAGAAGATTCTATTTTCCGGAAAATTACGGGAAGGGCTGTAGTTGCTTTACCAGAAATCACCATGGAAGAGTGGCAACAAAGGGGGTTTGATCAAATACCCAATTGTCCACCTATCATATTTAAAAATAATTTGGACAAAACAGCTTTTTTTGAAAGAATTTGTCAATTACAGCCAACGGTTACAGGAGAGCAACTCAATGATGAACAATGGAAAATATTGCGCGCTGTTGTGAGTGGAACTCCTATACTTCGTAAGCCTTCGGGGGCTGTTCAACAGCATCAAAATAGAGCAGCTGTTCTTAATATTCTCAATGAATTGCTGTATGAAACTGATTTACAACAAGAACATATTGGTAAGGAAATTCCTCCAGGAGTCCAACGAATACGGGGAATTGCTGGTTCAGGTAAAACGGTTTTATTGTGTCAAAAAGCTGCCAATATGTATTTAAAGCATCCTGATTGGGATATTGCTTTAGTGTTTTTCACCCGTTCTTTATATGGACAAATTGAAAGCTTTGTTGACCGATGGTTAAAACGATTTAGTAATGGGGAGGTTGTCTATGATGAAACAGTAAAGAAAAAGCTAAAGATTCTTCATGCTTGGGGTGGTAGCAACCGACCGGGTTTATATTCAACCATTTGTGAAACACATGGCGTTTCACCTCTTCCGGCGATTCGTGATTTAAGTCCCAATGAGGGATTAGCTGAATGTGCTAAGAGATTATTAAATCAGACAGAAATTCAGCCTATATTTGATGCGATTCTCATTGATGAAGGACAAGACCTGGTGAGTGAAAATGAGAGGATGTTTTTCAAAGATAATGAATATAAGCAAGCTATTTATTGGATGGCTTATCAAGCCTTACGTCCTGTTAATAATGAATCTGCCGAGCAACGTTGTTTAATATGGGCTTATGATGAAGCTCAAAGTTTAGATAGTTTAAAAATACCAACGGCTAAGGAGTTATTTGGTAAAAGTTTGACTAATTTAGTTCAGGGAAACCATAGGGGGGGAATTAAAAAAAGTGAAATAATGCACCGTTGTTATAGAACTCCTGGAGAAATTATCACCACTGCTCACGCACTGGGTATGGGATTATTACGTCCTGATGGAATGCTACAAGGATTAACTAATAGGAGGAGTTGGGAATCAATTGGTTATGAAATTAAAGAAGGTCAATTTAATCCTCCTGGGCAAAAAATTGTTTTACATCGTCCCCCAGAAAATTCGCCAAATCCCATCCCTAAATTATGGCAAAAACCAGTGCTAGAGTTTAATATTTATGAATCTCGCAGGCAAGAATTAGAAGCTTTAGCGGAAAGGATTAAATATAATCTTGAGGAAGATGGACTAAAACCTAGTAGGGATATTTTAATAGTGGTTTTAGGTTCAGTTAAAGAGGCTCCTAATCTGGAAACAGAAGTGGGAGAGTTTTTGATCAAAAAAGGCATTGATGTTTACATTGCGGCGGCAAAAAGATTGAATCAGTTAAAGCCAAATTTTCAAGCGGGAACATTAAATCCAGATAGATTTTGGTGTGAAGGAGGGGTAACAATTTCTCGCATTCACCGAGCCAAAGGAAATGAGGCTAATATGGTTTATGTTGTTGGAGTTGATAAAATTGCAGAAAATGAAAGTGATCCTAATCTCAGAAATCAATTATTTGTTGCGTTAACACGCTCAAGGGGTTGGGCTTGTATGAGTGGTATTGGTGATTATGCTTTTTATCATGAAATTAACCAAGTAATTAAAAGTGGAGATACCTTTACATTCACTTACAAAAAACCTCCTAAAATCAATACAGGAGAAGAAATAGAGTCATAATGGTATCATGTTTTTGCCAACATATCAATTTGAAATGTTAAAATAGAAATACCCACGATTTTCATACTTGCTAGAAAAGCTATGCAAAACCTAGAAACAACCTTACCTCTGCGCCTGTGGACTGTGGAAGAATATCACCGCATGGCTGAGGCCGGAATTTTTGGCGTGGACGAACGTGTGGAACTTTTAGAGGGAAAAATTATCTGGATGGTTGCTAAGGGAACAGCCCATCGGTCAGCAGTGGGGAGAACAGATTACTTACTCAAAAACCGTTTGGGAAATCGGGCGTGGGTATCTATCCAAGATCCCATTAAGTTAAATGAACGATCCGAACCAGAACCAGATATTGCTGTTGTTAAAGTAGATGCTTTAGACTACGCGGACCATCATCCTACACCACCTGAAGTTTATCTAATTATTGAGGTAGCAGATAGTAGTTTAAAAATAGATTGCGAGACGAAGGCGGAAGCTTACTCCCTGGCGGGAATTATGGATTATTGGGTGTTAGATGTGACTAAGGGTGAATTGTACGTTTTTCGGGAACCAACTCAGCAAGGCTATACAAGTGCTGTGGTTTTACCGGGAGATGCAACTATTTCACCTTTAGCTTTTCCTGATTTGCAAATTGTAATTTTAGAAATGCTCCCCCCCAGTTTAGGAGACTTGATCTAGCATTTCTCAATAAGCGTGGGGTACAAATCTAAATGATCTTGTTGTAGTGCGAGCATCCTGTTCGCTGCTTAATAGATGTTACCCGCTAAAAATGTACCTCACTTGGGCAAAATTCGCCATATAAAAGAATTAGAAGTTTTTTTGACCGAAATATCAACGGAGAGCAGAGCTAATGGCTTCAGACATGGGGGTTAGCCGTTGGCGATTTTAATCGCCTTCCCCATTCTTCAACTAGTTCGCTTGCACTAAGCTACATTTGGGAGAAATAACTATGACAGTTACAACTACTAATAAGATGACCTTTGAGGAATTTTTGGAATTTGATGATGGTACAGATAGTTTATATGAATTGGAGAACGGAAAATTAATACCTATGCCTTCTGAAAGTGAGCTAAATTCTCGGATAGCGATGTTTTTAGTCGCCTATTTTCTAAAATTAGGTATTCCATATTATCAGTTAAGAATGAAAACTGAAATTGCTGTGAATAGCCGTATGGTGGGGGTGCGTGTGCCTGATTTAGTGGTATTTTCTGAGGAGTTAGCCCAGGAGATGGAGGGTGCTACACGCTCTTTAATTTTAATGGATATGCCACCGCCTTTGTTAGTGGTGGAGGTGGTGAGTGTTAATCAGGCTAATCGTGATTATCGTTACAAGCGATCTGAGTATGGAGCGCGAGGAATTCCAGAATATTGGATTGTTGACCCGATTGAGCAAAAGGTGACGGTTTTGCAATGGGTAGAGGGTTTCTATGAGGAAAAGCTATACTTAGGGGGTGACAATATCGCCTCTCCTTTGTTTCCTAGTCTCAAGTTGACTGCTACTGAAGTTTTGCAAGGTTGCTCTGCTGCGCCCTAAATGAACACAGGGGATCACATTAGGAGGCGTGCGATGGACACCACACAATACTCGACCCAAACCATCATGAGTTATTTAGAAACAGCAGCGCAGTTTTACAGTCAAGTTGCCCAAGAACCAGAAGTAGGGCTTTGTTGCGTCCAAAGTACACCCATACAACTACCAGGATTGAAAATTCCTCTGGCAATGCAGGAAATGAACTATGGTTGTGGGACAACTGTTCACCATGCTGAACTTGTCAACCAACCCACTGTGTTATATGTGGGTGTTGGCGGTGGGCTAGAGGCGCTGCAATTCGCCTATTTTTCTCGTTATCCAGGTGCTGTAATTGCTATTGAGCCGGTGGTGGCTATGGGAGATGCGGCTGCACGTAACCTAGAAATTGCCGCTACAGAAAACCCCTGGTTTGACACCAGCTTTGTAGAAATTCGTGAAGGTGATGCTTTTAATCTACCCGTTGCTGATGCTAGTGTTGATATCGTAGCCCAAAATTGCCTTTTCAATATTTTTGCACCAGAAGATTTAACCCGTGCTTTAACAGAAGCGTATCGAGTGTTAAAACCGGGTGGGCGTTTGCAGATGAGCGATCCCATTGCCACTGTTCCCATTCCTACACATTTGCAACAGGATGAGCGACTACGTGCCATGTGTTTATCAGGGGCGCTCACTTATGAAGAGTATATAAGTCATATCATTAATGTTGGTTTTGGTCAAGTTGAAATTCGCGCCCGTCGTCCTTACCGTCTTCTAGATTCTCAAACTTACAAATTACAACAACATCTTCTGTTAGAAAGTCTGGATTCTGTGGCTTTTAAAGTGGAAGTTCCCGCAGATGGCGCTTGTATCTTCACAGGTAAAACGGCAATTTATGCCGGTGCAGAGTCTCTTTTTAATGATGGGGCAGGACATCTGCTTCAACGTGGTGTACCAGCGGCGGTGTGTGACAAAACGGCGGCTAAACTTGTAGCTTCTCACTCTACAGAAGTCATGATTACCCCTTCAACCTGGCACTATGGCGGTGGTGGTTGCTGTTAAGAAAAATCTATGCGATCGCTGTAGCATACTACAATAATAATGCAATAAAATCAAATGTCAACTACATTATTCAAAAGTAAACTTAGTTCTTCTTTGAATAAAAAAAGCATTTCTGTTTTACAAATTAACTTGGGTAGGCGGTGTAATCTGGCTTGCATACACTGTCATGTTGAAGCCAGCCCCAAGCGAACTGAAGAACTTTCCCCAGAAGTTTGCCAACAGTTAATTACTTTAATTCACCAATTCCCAGAAATTCAGATTGTAGATTTAACTGGTGGCGCACCAGAAATGAATTATGGATTTAAGCCATTGGTAGAAGCTGCAACAGTCGCAGGTAAACAGGTAATTGTCCGATCCAATTTGACCATTTACTTTCAAGATGGGTTCAGTGATTTACCAGAATATTTTGCTAAACACCAAGTTAAAGTTGTGGCTTCTTTGCCTTGCTACATGGTTGATAATGTTGATAAAATGCGTGGCAGTGGTGTTTTTGATGCTTCTATTAAAGCCTTGCAATGGCTAAATAAAGTCGGTTATGGGCACAAATCAAATTTAATCTTGGACTTAGTATATAATCCTCCATTACCCACCAGTGAAAAATTTTCCTTAGCACCTGAACAAACTAAGCTAGAGCAAGATTACAAAATCTTCCTGCAACAACATTTTGACATAGTGTTTAACAACCTATTAACGATTACTAACTTGCCTGTTGGCAGAACTAAAATGTATTTAGAACGGAAAAAGCTTCATGATAGATATGTGCATTTTTTAGAGTCCCACTTCAATCACAGTACAGTTGAACATTTAATGTGTCTTCACTACCTGTCAGTGGACTACTTGGGTAATGTGTATGATTGCGATTTTAACCAAATGATGAATCTCCCTGCTAAAACTGGGAATGGTGAATGGTTGACAGTTGCTAAGTTGCTAAAATTGGGCAGTTTAGATGTGATTAATGAGATTCAGACAGGTAACTACTGCTATGGTTGCACTGCTGGATGTGGTTCCAGCTGTGGAGGGGCTTTGCAGTAAAAATTAGAAATCGTTTTGACTATGGATGTAAACAGGGTTAATGACTATACTAGCATATTTTCCGGAAAAAATTTCTCCGTTACCAAAACTGTTACTAGTGTTCTGCCAGTTTGGCATTAGCTTATGATAGTACTTAGTTAAGCTCCTCACACTACACCAAAAGCCATACAACTTCATGTTGTATGGCTTTTTATTTTTGAGTTTGATAACCAAACAGCACTACAGATAACTACAGATAAATATTTTCCCTATATTTTGGATTAAACAAGCCGTATTAAGTTAAAATTTCAATGCTGACTCAATTCTGACTCAATTATTTGAGAAATTTCCCTGAAGTTAAATCAATCAATACTAGAATAGCCTTGACATCTTGGTTTTTTCATCCTGATCACCACAAGCCAGTCATATCTACCGCCAAACAAGCACGTGGGGAATTCCAAATTCTCGCGGCTACAACCGATGATTTGATTGGTGTTGCCCATATTATTGCCGAAAGCTTTCACGGACATGATGGTTTTTGGGGATGGGCTTTTCCGCTTATACGTTTTGGTATTTACGAAGACCTCAAACATCGCTTGTCATCACCAGCACCCCATCATATTTGTTTGGTTGCTGTTGATATTAGTACTGCTTCCAATCCTCGGTTAGTGGGAACAGTAGAGTTGAATGTGCGTTTCAACGATTCCTGGGGACACTCTGGTAAGAGTTTTCCCTATCTTTCTAATTTAGCCGTTCATCCCCAATACCGTCGGCATGGTGTCGCTTCACAGCTACTAAGCACCTGTGAAAAATTTTCCCATGAGTGGGGATTTCATGACTTATATCTCCACGTATTGGAAGATAACCATCAGGCACAGCAACTGTATTTTAAATTGGGATACAAGGTGCATAAATTAGAATCTAGTTGGAATACATTTTTGTTCGGAGGTTCTCGGCAAATCTTGCTGCATAAACACGTCAGTAAAATTTTTTATTAAAAGTATATAATATAACTCTTTTTGATTAATACTGAAGATATCCTCTTGTTATTGTTCGGGGTGACTGGAGGTTATTTGATATTGAAAATGTAATAATACTGATTACCTAGACTTATACTTAAGTAAACCTATGGCATTTACCTCAATAACTTTAAGATAGATTAGTGTTTATACGTAACTAAAAAGAGCGGATAAATCCAACAAAACAATTCTTGTTTGCTCAACAATATAGTCAGAAGAAAAGTTGAGAGTTATTACTGAGGAAAACCTTCACTCTAGTAACTTGATATTATATAAATATATGGACTAAATATATGTATTTTACTTGGGCATAATACTCTAGGCTAATTCGATGGAATTATTCAACAGTAAATACTTCAGGATATAAAGGATAAACAAAATTAAACCACCGTGAAATTACGCTTAATAAGCTTTCCAGACATGATCCTAGGTTTGTACTGATTCATTCAGCTTTATGAAAACTTTAAGAAAAAATAGCTGAATTGTGACGACAAATTGAGCTAAATCCCATAGAATATAATCAATTATTAATTACTAATCTAATTTAGTCCTTTAGTATCATATTTAGTAAATTGCTCTTGCTACATAACACCAGCACATTATCTGCAACTTAAAGAAAATATGGATAGCGAAAGCTGCCAACGCTATCAAGCTGCTATGGTATCAAATTACTACTCTGACACTGTTATCCTAGACCATCTCATCATGACAGATGGAACTGAGCAGTCATGCGGATCGGATGTCCTCACACTTCTACACAGTGGTAAAATTTTCGTTGTTAATAGTCGTAAGCGCAACGGTTTAATACTCTTTAAACCCTATCATGCGGAATTTGCCGGGCCTGGTGCTGCTATTGGTGGGAACTACGATATGGATTGCGAAAGAGTATTACCTATAGGTAACTTGTCTTTATTAACAGCCGAAAATCATGAGGCTCGTCAGAAGGCTTACTTAATTAGGCGACAGTGGATTAGGTTGATCAAGCAAATTACAGAAACCCACTCTCCTCAGCAGCGTATCCAAAAAATATTAGATCAATTTGAACAGTACTTTCCGTTAGAAACGGTGGAGCAAATACCTGATATTGTTTTTGCCCTTTTAGTCGGGGTATTACCACAAACGGTAGGAATAGTGCGCCGTTTGGGTAATGAGTGGAATGGCAAATTTAACTAATCCATTCTCTGGGGAGGATGTCAAGATCCCAGATTTGATAAAGCAACTTGTATTCTATTTAAGGTGCGAGTATTTTCCTCTGATGTACCGACAGTAATTCGCAATCCCCCGCTAATTTCCCGGACCAGGGTACCAGAATTTTTCAGTTTTTGGTGAAGAGTTGTTAAAGTCTGGTTTTGGGTGTCAGAGTTATTTCCTAAAAGACGCAGGAAAATAAAATTAGCAGTACTTTGGCTGACTCGTAATCCTGGATGTTGGGATAGGACCTGGATCAGTTTGTTTCGTTCATCCAAGGTTGGAGAAATTGATTCCAGCAAAAGTTGCCTATGCTGCATGGCGACTAATCCCCCAGCAATAGAAAAGCTAGGGAGATTGTAAGGTAAGCGGACTTTTTCTAAAATGGCGATCGCCTGTGGATCGGCCACACAATATCCCACCCGCAGGGCGGCTAACCGAAAAGCTTTGGAAAAAGTGCGTAGAATCACCCAGTTAGGACGCTGTACTAATTCACTAACTAAGCTAGTTTGGCTAAATTCAAAATAAGCTTCATCAATTACCACTAAAATCTCTTCACTCAAAGTTCTTAACCATGACAATTCGGCAGGAGTTAAACAGTTACCAGTTGGGGAATTGGGATGGACTGCAAAAATTACCCGAATGGGGGGACTGTCAGTTTTTTCTAAGGCCGCTTGGGCAGATGTCAAGTCAATTGCAAAATTATCTTGATTTCTGCCCACTGTCACCACTGGAATACCCAAAGTTTGCGCTAAAATTCCATACATTGAAAAAGTAGGGTTGGCGACTAAAATTGAACCTTCCCCTCCCAAGCAAGTGGCGATTAATAAAGAGCGTATTAGTTCGTCTGAACCATTGCCTAGAGAAATATGGGCACGAGTAAACACCCCAGGTGAGAGAGATGCTGACTCATTTACGTATTCAGCAATGGCATCTTTCAAAGTTTCATGTCCACCGTCAGGATAACGATTTGTTTGAATTACCCGCTGATAAGTCGAAGCGAGCTTTTCTTTTAACTGTGTTGGCAAATCATAGGGGCTTTCATTGGTATCCAGCCGATCTAAATCCAGGGGAACTGCTGCGTCTGTGTTACTGCTGGGGTGGGGTTTATAAGCTGTGAATTGCGCTAAATCAGAACGGATAAAGGAAAGCATATGATTTAGTTGGTAATTTTTAATTTGTAATGGAGAAATTGATTTTATATTGTAGAGCTTTGAGGGAATTGACAGAATCGCTGAATTGCTGACCAAATTACTGCCATGACATCCCCTAGGGCATGATCGCTATCAAGTTCTATTAATTATACCCAAGGACGCGATCGCCCAAACTCCCGACTGGTCGCAATGGGAATCACTTCGTCTTGTTTGCCATGGTTTGCCATGGAAAATCAAAGTTGAGCAAAACTCAAGCAACTATTAGCTATTAAACCTCAGTTGAGGCAGTTATTCCTAAGCGGGGCTGCTCAAACTGAGGTGAAATCCTCAAGAGAATCAGCAACTGAATCGTGTTTTTAATTTCTCAGCCAATAGCCAAGGAGATGATTTTAAATAGTAGATGCTTCTCTTTGGCAATCAAAAACTACAGCGAACGAAGCATCAGGTGTTATCTTATTTAAGTGATCTACATAACCCTCAGCATCAGAACGACTGCGGAAGCGAGCCACAATTTCCCGTTGTGTATTAGGAAGCAAACGAGCGATCGCCCAAGAGTTGAGACGTGTTTTGTAGGCGAGTGCTGGAGTTTCTAAATTGGCACCTTTGTAGTCAGTATGTTGTGGCATGATTTATCTGAATTGCGTGATTTTTGTTAACAGATCTACAGAGTTTTGTGCCAGGGGTGAGCAAATAAATTTTTTATGTGCTGCCACCTTGTTATTCCATTATTGTTTTATTGTCAATACTTATGGGTAAATCTTAGACCAGGTAAATAGAAATCTTTAATATATCGTCATGATCTCAATTATGTGAAGTGCGCCGTAATTACGTAACCAACCCACAGAACAGACAGAACACAATAACCAAGCTTGCTCACTGAATCGGTTAAAATAGTATATAACTATAAACTAGCTTGTCCTGTAAAAATGACCATGCACAATTCCGTTGAATTCCAAGACGCTTTTGATGTGATTGTCGTCGGTGCAGGTCACTCCGGTTGCGAAGCTGCCCTGGCTGCAGCCCGCCTCGGCTGTCGCACTCTGCTACTGACACTCAACCTAGATAAAATCGCCTGGCAACCTTGTAATCCAGCAGTAGGCGGCCCGGCTAAATCTCAGTTAACCCATGAAGTAGATGCCTTGGGGGGGGAAATAGGCAAAGTTGCAGACCGGACTTATCTTCAAAAGCGCATCCTTAATTCGTCACGCGGTCCTGCGGTGTGGGCATTACGCGCCCAAAGTGATAAGCGCGAATATGCCGCAGTGATGAAAAATATTGTGGAGAACCAAGAAAACTTGTCCATTCGGGAAGCAATGGTTACGGACTTGGTGCTGGGAGCTAACGATGAAGTGATTGGTGTTAAGACTTACTTTGGGGTGGCTTTTGGATGCCGGGCAGTAATTTTGACCACTGGTACGTTTTTGGGTGGTAAGATTTGGGTGGGTGACAAATCAATGCCAGCAGGACGAGCGGGGGAATTTGCGGCGGAAGGTTTAACACAAACTTTAAATCGCCTGGGATTTGAAACTGGAAGACTAAAAACAGGTACACCGGCCCGGGTAGATAAGCGATCGGTTGACTATAGCAAAATGATTATCCAACCGGGGGATGAAGAAATACGCTGGTTTAGCTTTGACCCCGATGTGTGGGTAGAACGAGAACAAATTCCTTGCCACATCACCCGCACCACGGCGGAAACTCATCGCCTGATTCGGGAAAATTTACATTTATCACCAGTTTATGGCGGTTGGGTAGAAGCTAAAGGTCCGCGCTATTGTCCTAGCATAGAAGATAAGATAGTCCGCTTTGCTGACAAGGAAAGCCACCAAATATTTATAGAACCAGAAGGAAGAGATATACCAGAATTGTATATCCAAGGCTTTTCTACAGGGTTGCCAGAAAATTTGCAATTGCAAATGTTACGCAGTCTACCCGGTTTAGAAAAATGTATCATGCTGCGGCCGGCCTATGCGGTGGAATATGACTATTTACCAGCAACACAGTGTTATCCCACACTAATGACTAAGAAAATTTCTGGTTTATTTTGTGCGGGACAAATTAACGGAACCACTGGCTATGAGGAAGCAGCAGCCCAAGGAATTGTGGCGGGAATTAATGCTGCACGCTTAGTTGGCGGTGAAGAAATGATCATTTTCCCGCGCGAACACAGTTATATTGGTACGCTGATTGATGACTTGTGTACAAAGGATTTGCGGGAACCTTACCGAATGCTCACCAGCAGATCTGAGTATCGCTTGGTGTTGCGTTCTGATAATGCTGACCAACGACTAACACCTTTAGGACGAGAAATAGGCTTAATTGATCATCGCAGATGGAATTTGTTTATTGAAAAACAAACACATATTAATGAAGAAAAACAAAGGCTATACGCCACCAGAATCAAAGAACATGATCCCATAGGCCAAGCTATTGCTTCTGCTTCCCAACAAACTATTAAAGGTTCAATTACCCTAGCTGAATTACTGCGCCGTCCGGGGTTTCATTACGTTGACCTGGATAGCTACGGATTAGGAAGCCCTAACCTCAAGCCAGCAGAAAAACAAGGCGCGGAAATAGACATCAAGTATTCTGGTTATCTGGCTAGACAACAAAATCAGATAGAACAAATTTCCCGTCAAGCACACCGCCAACTACCTGCGGACTTGGATTACACCATAATTAATACTCTTTCTAAAGAAGCACGGGAAAAACTCAGTCAGGTAAAACCACTCACTGTCGGTCAAGCAGCACGCACTGGGGGGGTTAATCCGGCTGATATTAACGCCTTGTTAATATATTTAGAATTGCGTAAAACTAGTGGCCAGTCAGAGCTTCCGGCATTAGCTTAAGTTAAACTGCATCAAATTTGAGTATAGTAGAAAAAAAGGAACTAGTATGATAGATGACAGTAGTTAAATTACTAGCATTATCAGCAGGATTCCGATTACAGTTTATTTTAATACTACCAAGTCATCAACTAGTCTAATTTTGACTAGGGCTTGGCAACTGATGTCTAAATCCTGATTTCCAGGCGGTAGGCAGCCACAACCCAAAATGCCTTATGTTACAAGCAGCCAGAAACCAATTCATTATTCCAGAGCCATCAGAAGATTTGATCACCAATGACCCGTGGTCAATAGAATTTTATGCTGATGGCATGATGGATGAACTCTTTGCCGATATTGACGAAATTTTAGATGTGGGGCTAAATCACCGTTACCAGACTTTAAGGCCTGGTCATGGTGTACCACGGTCTATAGAACAAACTTCGACACCAGATTTACAGACAAATTCCGCTCAATCTACCACACCAGTGGCTTCAGAATATGAGCAGGTGCAAACAATTAATGTACCCCAGGTTGTTTTATCAAACTCCCTCACCCAGACAAAAAAAACAGTTGTGGTTGATAAACCAAAGGCTATTATTAAACGCCAAAAAACTAAGCTCAATTTGAGAAAACTGCTCATTACTGGCACAACTATCGGCGTGGCCATGGCCAGCAGCATATATATAGTACAGTCTGGATTGCTGACTGTCCTCACGGACAAATTGACTGAACCAGATATATATGTATCCCCAGCACAGACGCAGTTACCCAATCAAGTAGACCCCCAGGCAGAATTAGTTGATTATATGTTGGGAGCCTTGGCAATCATAGAACAGCAACGAGCAAGCACTAATTCCACATCTGCTCCTCCTGCGATTAACAATCAGGTAGTTACTCAATTACCAGCTACAACTGGTAGTTTACCAACACCCTTAGCTGCTAACAACACACCGCCTGTTAATAAAACTACCACAAACGTGGTGGAGCGGGTTTACATTCCTGTTTATCAAGCCCCATCACCAATGCGTTATGCACCACCACCTGTTCCCGTCCGTGGTACAAATAAACCACTGGAAGCAGGTAATTCTCAAACATCTAAACCTGTCCAACCACCGGCTAAACCTGCAACCGTGCCAACAGCACCAAAGAAAGAAAAGCAGCCATCTGTAGCAGTTACTCCAGCCCGGCCTACCTTACCGCCAACAGATACCCAACAACAGGCATATTTGCCTTCCCCAGTTCCAAATACTCCCAGTTACACCTTAGAGGGATTACTAGAGTTAGGGGAAAAATCTGCTGCTTTATTTGAGTTTGAAGGGGTAACTCGCCGGATACATATGGGCGAAAGCATCGGTAATACAGGTTGGATTCTGGTGGATGTTGCCAACGGCGAAGCTATTATTCGTCGTAACGGTGAAGTACGCTCAATCTTTGCCGGGCAGAAGTTGTAAAGGTAGGGGATCATCTTGTTTTCCTACCTTAACTCATCTACAGTGGTGACCGAAATATCAACGGCGAGCAGAGCTAATGGCTTCAGACATGGGGGTTAGCCGTTGGCGATTTCAATCGCCTTCCCCATTCTTCAATTAATTCGCTTGCACTAATACCTTTAATGTTCTGCCATGCCCTAGGTGTTAAAACTACGGTGGTTTTTGTTTTCACTTCATCATGAGGTATTGGTATATTTTTTAATCTTTTTTAGTCTTTTCATGGTTGCCATTGTTAGATATACTATCTATACTGAATATAGTATAGGCAATAATAAGGAGGTGATACAAGAGTGTTGGTAACGGAGTACAAAGCAATTGTCAAAAAAGCACAGGCTCAAGCCATAGATGAAGCTATCAGAACATCTCAATTTGTGTGAAACAAAGTGCTTAGATATTGGATGGATAATCGTGGGGTTGGCAAGAAGCAATTGTACCAGTACAACAGTCAATTACGAGCAGAATTTAAATTTGTTAATGATTTAAACAGTCATGCTTGCCAAGCATCTGTAGAAAATGTATAGAAAATGTATAGAAAATGTAGAGATGTTCCCTTTACTTCTATTGGACGTAAGTCTAGTAAAAGCAAGAAACGTCAGTGACGCTGGAACCCCCCTGCTTTAGCCTGGGGGAGTGTCAATACAATAGAATAGTTACACACTTGACATCTGGAGTTCTGTTCGTGGGCTTATTTGATGATTTAAGTCGGTTTCTGGAAAACCGTTTGGAAGAGTTTTTGCGCAACAATCCACATTTGGAATTAGAAGCGCTGTTGGAACAACTGCGCCAGCAAGAGGAAGATACTTTAAAATTGATTGCAGATTTAAAAGTTCAGGAAAAGCGATCGCAAGACGAAATTCTCTCTACTGCACAAGAAATTCAGCGTTGGCATATCCGAGTGCAAAAGGCTAAAAACGCCAGTAGAGAGGATTTAGCAGCAGCGGCACAGGACAGGGAAGCGGCCTTATTGCGATTCGGAAACCAGCTCTGGGGACAAATGCAAGGGTTAAAAGAACGTATAGCCCAATCTCAAGAACTACTGCGAAAAATTCAAATCCGGCGAGAGGAAGTGCAAGCCAAAGCAAGAGAAGCCCAAGCAGCCCGTACCCAAGAACAAACTCAGCAGCGTTTAAAAACAGATAGTTGGTGGAATGCAACTAGTAGTTATACAACTGGGTTGGATGATTTAGAGGAAAAGTTTCGCCGTTGGGAAACTGAAGATGAGTTAGAACAAATGAAACGTAATTTAGGAAAATGATGGTATTTGACATACTCATCGACCTTCTAGGTCGGTGATTCTTGACGGTTCACTGCAAATTGCTAAGGATAGGGAACAGGGTTTCACCTTTATCCAGCCAGTCCTAAAAAAAAGTGGTTTTGCTTATCACAAAACCACTTGGTTTGTCAATAAATTAATTAGTTGTCTAACCTAACGAACTACTCCATGAGTAGAAACAGTTTCAATGGGTTTCATTAAATACAACCGTAATAAATGCCAGCCATGAGCCAGATAAATGGGTAGTTTTTGGAATAATTGCCAGAATTTGGGAGTTTTAGAATTGGCGATCGCAGCTAGTTTTTCGTTATTTTTGACACATATATCCAATCGCTGATAAAACTCAGGATTGTCTACATCCAACATTAAAGGAAAAACTCTACCTGCTGTTTCATTGGTCTTTTTAATTACATAGATGTCATATTCTCGGGCATCTAGTCCAATAGCAGCATAAAAGTCTTTACGCTGAATATCATTGAGATACATAGTAGCAAACACTGACAAGAGGAAGAAGCGACTCCAGAGCTTGGCTCGCCAATCATTCAACATTTGTGGCTGGGATCTCATGATAGCGTCAAAGAAATCACCATGACGGTTTTCATCCTGACACCAGTTTTCAAAAAACCGGAAAATTGGATAAATTCTATCTTCAGGATGTGCTTCTAAATGACGATAAATGGTGATATAGCGCCAATAACCAATTTTTTCCGAGAGATAAGTGGCATAGAATATGAATTTCGGCTTAAAGAAGGTATAAGACCGACTCTTGGTTAAAAAGCCTAAATCTAGAGACAGATTAAAATCCGACATGGCTTTATTCAAAAAGCCTGCATGACGCGCTTCATCTCTGGACATGAGGTTAAAGCACTCAGCTAATACAGGGCTTTTATCTTTCAAACGGCGGCCCAGTTCTTTGTATAGCAAAAATCCGGAAAATTCTGCGGTGCAGGAACGTTCCAAAAATTCTACAAATAATCGGCGAGTTTCCCCGTCAATATGCTCCCAAGATTGCTCAAACTCGGCATCCCGAACGAAGTGATGGCGGTTGTAGTCCGTACGGAACTCTTCGAGGATGGCTTTTAACTCGTCTTCGTTGACGGATATATCCATCTTGGACATCTCGTCAAAATCAGTGGTGTAAAACCTTGGTGTTAATAGGGTTTCTTTAGCGGGGACTTTCACCCCAGGGCGTATTTCTTCAAAGCCTGGTTTTTGGAGGGAATCTACCATGTTTTAATTGCTCTTTTGCTTTTATTATCTTGATTACACCAGAGAGTTAGCACCAATTTGTCTGGAGTGACTGAAATTGGTATCCAGATCATGCTCTCACAAGGCGCAGCAGACGAGGATAATTTGTTTGTATAAAGTTCAGTCTACCAAGATGCAGCCCAAAATATAGTATATAAAAAGTTAAGAGTTGCAACAATATCTCCACCGAAAAACTAATAACTGTTGCTATACTCTATAAAAAGTATGAAGAGAGTCCCATATTAAATTATACCTACTTACACGCAAGAAAACAACATCAACAATCCATTTTCAAACTACAACAAGCGAAAATCCAAAGGGTTGAAAACAAGATGAATCCTGATAACAATCAGCATAAAGACCGTCTTTTTGTCTCTTATATCCTCAGTGGAGCCTTGTTTTTTGGCATAGGAGGACTGCACCGTTTATACAATGGCAAAATTGGCACTGGTCTGTTATGGCTGTTCACTGGGGGTGTGTTTGGGATTGGGCAATTTGTGGATTTGTTGCTGATCCCTAACATGGTGGATGAATACGAACAAAAAATGAGAGCTAAAGCTGGCTTATCTCCCTTCGGTGTACCCATGAATCAAACGGCGATCGCGGCTGAAGTCTACCCCCCAACTGGTAATCGACTGATGGTATCACTACTCAAAGCCGCAGAGTCCAGGGGAGGCCGTTTAACTGTTACTCAGGGTGTAACTGCTACAGGTGCTGGCTTTGCCGAAGTGGAAGCTACACTGATGGAAATGTTGAAATCAGGTTATGTGAGGATAGGTAACGACCCCAACACAGGAGCCGTTACCTATTACTTTGATGAACTGATTTAATTTCTGCCCAGCCACTTTTGACTGTTCAAACGTTGTACTAAACCAAATACTAAAAGGTCTAGGGTAATTTTACGTTCATCAATTAAGAATGACTCCAGTGTGCTAGGTTTTTTACCTTCGTTACAAGAAAAACCCTTTCTCCCTGTGATATTTTCGTCGGGAAAATACAAGTTAAACTGGCGCTGGCCATTTTGCCAACTACCAATTACTTGCCAGCATTCTTCAGCTGACTGAAAACCCGCAATAGGAAGTTTCTGTTTAGCAAAAGACAACTGCAAATCCTGGACACCTTGCTCGGCCATGGCGGTTTGCAAGGATGGTAGGTAGTGTTGCTCCATAAACTCCACAAAGGGCTTATCCTCAACAGCTGGGGCTTTCTCTTTTTTTCCAGCTGGGGGTTTTTTGTCCTTGGGGGGTGCTGTTACTGTTGTGGCGGCGTTGGGATTAACTTTTGGGTTCGCTGTTTTGGGATCTGGCGTGTTGGCAGTAGGGATATCTGTTGCTACTGGTTCGTCAGTACTGGGAGCTTTTTTTTCAGCGACCGTGGGAGCCTGTTGTTCAACAGTGCTGGGAGCCACTTCCCCGGCTTGATTATGATTTTTTGCTTCTGCCATTGCTCAGGTCAATCCTTTATCTAGCTTTTAGAGCTTTCGCTCTCCTTTGGGTAGTAAGTTATCTTCATTTTGACACAGCACAGCCTGGCTAGAGCTAGTCCCTCTCTTTGGTTGAGAGAGGGACATCGATCATGGTCAAGAAAAGTATAAATTTTTGCTGTATGTATTCCAAATACATTGGCAGATGCCATGTGTATTTTGTATTAACCACCTGCTATAGCCGGGACAATACTGACTTCATCACCATCTTTGAGGGGTGTATTTATCCCATCTAAAAAGCGAATATCTTCGCCATTGACATATATATTTAAAAATCGCCTTACTTGTCTTTTTTCGTCCAGCAAGGCACTGCTGATTCCAGGGCATTTTTTCTCCAGGGAATCAAAAAACTCGGCAACAGTACGACCATCACAAGTAAGGGTAGCTTGGTTATTGGTGTGTTTTTGCAGGGGAGTGGGAACTAATACTGTAACAGCCATAAAAGTAGAAATTTACGAATGAAAAAAGATTGCTAAATCAAGACTTGTTGCCATTCCAGGCGGTCAAGTGTACGAGAACGCTCTAAAGCACGTTCAAAGCTATCTAGTTTAGCATCAATTGTCAATGGTTCGCCAATGTAGCCTTGTACTGCCTCTTGAGTTTTTAAACCATTGCCAGTGATGTAAACTACGGTAGTTTCATCTGGGTCAATTTTGCCAGCAGCTACTAATTTTTTCAGCACAGCAATGGTTGTACCGCCGGCTGTTTCTGTGAAAATGCCTTCTGTTTCTGCTAGTAGCTTGATTCCTTCAATGATTTCGGCATCATTAACTGATTCAATATTACCGCCTGTTTTCTGGGCTAGTTCAAGAGCATAAACACCATCGGCAGGATTGCCAATGGCTAGTGATTTAGCAATTGTATTCGGTTTTACTGGTTTAATAAAGTCGCGTCCTTCTTTAAACGCTTGAGCGATGGGTGAACAACCCTCTGGTTGAGCGCCGCTGAAACGGACATCTTTACTGGGTACTAAACCAACTTCTACAAATTCTTGGAAACCTTTATAAATTTTGGTAAATAGGGAACCGGAGGCTAAGGGAGCAACCACATGATCTGGTAGTTCCCAACCTAGTTGTTCTGCTACTTCAAAGCCCAGGGTTTTGGAACCTTCAGAATAATAAGGACGCAAATTAATATTAACAAAACCCCAACCGTGGGTGTTGGCGACTTCCGAACAAAGACGATTTACTTGATCGTAGTTGCCTTTAACTGCCATTAAAGTAGGACTGTAGATTAGGCTACCTAGGATTTTACCTGCTTCTAGGTCTGCGGGGATGAATACACAACAATCTAAACCGGCATAAGCAGCGATGGCGGCTGTAGAATTTGCCAAGTTACCGGTGCTAGCACAAGAAACAGTAGTAAAACCCAACTCCCGCGCTCGACTCAAAGCCACTGACACCACCCGATCCTTAAAGCTGAGGGTGGGCATATTCACTGCATCATTTTTGATGTACAGCTTATTCAAACCCAGACGACGAGCCAAGCGGTGAGAACGTAACAGGGGAGTCATACCTGTTCCTACATCGATCACATTGTTAGTTGCTACTGGCAAAAAGGGGCGATAGCGCCAAATTGAATTTGGTCCGGCTGCAATTTTTTCCCGTGTCACACTCAGACGTAAATCACTGTAGTCATATTTAACTTCCAGTGGTCCAAAGCACAACTCGCAAACATGACTGGCTTTAAGTTCGTATTCCGTGCCACATTCCTTGCACTTTAAAGCCTTTAAAGTCGAAGTTATAGATGGGGTATCTTTGGTGATTGCCTGGGTCATAGTTGAAGCCTTCCCTACTTTGTCAGTTAACTTTTGCCTGATAGTAACATGAGTCAAAATACCCGTCAAACATACCCGACTCTTTTTATCGGGTATGGTTTTGTGATTGATATCACAGCCTGGTTTTACATACAAAAGTCCTGTAGATAGAGGATTACATCACATATCACACACCGTTGGTGAGAGGAGAAGCCTCTTGTCAATCATTAGGATGGATTTGAGGGCATAAATAAGGCACTTGACGGGGGTTATGATTATGAGCATGACGGGATTAGATATATTCGATACAACAGTCCAAAGTACAATTCCTTGGGTAAATGAGTTGTGTAATAAGCTAGGATGGGAAAGTAGGCATCAAGTGTTTCAGGCGTTGCGTGCTACATTACACGCGCTGCGCGATCGCCTGACAGTAGCAGAAGCAGCACATTTAGGAGCGCAGTTACCCATTCTTTTACGGGGGTTTTACTACGAAAATTGGCGACCTGGAGCCACACCCACCAAAGAACGTACTCAAGAAGCGTTTTTACAACATATCCGTGATTACTTCCATAATACTGACAGAGAAGTTGATGCTGAACGTGTAGTGCGTGCGGTGTTCCAGCTACTAGCTGAACGCATTACCAGAGGAGAAATTGAAGATGTTGTTAATATGATGCCGCCGGCTTTGCGAGAACTCTGGCCTGAAGAAGTGCGAGCTTAATAGACATTTGCAGGACTTACGCAACTGGCACAGGCGATCGCTAAAAGCACTTAAAGCAATAAAATCCCCTCCGGGGAGAAATGAAGGAGGGGTATATGCTGAATATCATTCACGACTTATTAAAGGCGATTGGGCAGAAAAGTGATGCAGAAATTATTACAACGGTAATAATCGCGGCGATCATTACCTTAGTCCGGCGATCGCTCCAGGGGATAGTAATGATCATCGAGAGTGTTGATTTAAAGCTAAAATAGTCAAGCCCTGGAGAGTAACAAGGTAAGATAGTTGACATACTCACCGACCTTGAAGGTCGGTGATTCTTGACAGTTCACAGTAACTCGCTGTCGAAACAGTCTTACAGTCACTCCCTGTCCATTTTAGGTCGTGCCGATGCCCCATGCCGACCA